>Ga0256914_1000031_pt1 | contig 153686 bp, 152 predicted proteins | sample HulkmetaG_FD_191571 | JGI IMG/M metagenome (GOLD analysis project Ga0256914, IMG submission 191571) | Hydrothermal chimney microbial communities from Main Endeavour vent field at the Juan de Fuca Ridge, Pacific Ocean - Hulk | ecosystem: Environmental > Aquatic > Marine > Hydrothermal vents ...
AAACTTTCAAGGCCGAAGAAAGGGGGGCCGAAAGATCTTCCAGGAGGTTGGGATGGCTCCCCAAGAGACCAATATCCTCATTGTCGACGATGATCAAAGTTTGAGGGAATTTCTGGAGATCTTTCTCTCCAAAGATGGCTATCGTGTGCTTACTGCTGGAGACGGAGAGGAGGCCTTGAAACTCTTGGAACGTCTGCCGGTTGATTTGATTCTAGCTGATATCCGGATGCCCAAACTGGACGGTCTTTCTTTTTTGAGAGAACTCCGTCGTAAAGGTTTGGAGCTCCCAGTAATCATGATCACAGCTTACGCCTCGCTTGATTCCGCGGTTGAGGCTAAAAGGGAAGGGGCCTTTGATTACGTCTCCAAACCCTTTCGACTGGATGACTTGCGGGAGCTCATTCGCAGGGCCTTGAACCATCAGTCCAAAGAACCATCTCCGGTCAATGGAGATCAGTTTCTGGGTATCATAGGTCGTAGTCCGTCTATGCGCCGCATTTTTGAGATGTTGCCCCGGGTGGCGGCCGCTCCCTCCAACGTTCTTATCATGGGAGAATCCGGTACGGGCAAGGAATTGGTGGCCCGGGCCATTCATCAGCTCTCTCCTCGCCGAGAAAAACCCTTCGTGGTGGTGAACTGTGGAGGAATTCCTCCCAACCTTCTTGAATCAGAACTCTTTGGCTATATAAAGGGGGCTTTTACCGGGGCGCATCGGGACAAACCCGGTCTTTTCCTGCAGGCCCATGAAGGAACCATCTTTTTAGACGAAGTTGGAGAGCTGCCCCCGGAGCTCCAAGTGAAGCTGCTCCGAGTGGTTCAGGAAAAGACCATCATGCCGCTGGGGTCCACCAAAGAGATTCAGATAAACGTTAGAATCATATCAGCTACCAATCGCGATCTGGAAGCCGAGGTTCTGGCTGGTAACTTCCGGGAAGATCTCTTCTACCGTTTGAACGTGATCTCCCTCCATCTGCCCCCTCTCAGAGAAAGAAAAGAGGATATCCCCCTTTTGGTGGAGCACTTTCTCAAGAAATACGCCGAAAAGATGGGCAAAAAGATCGAGGGGATTTCAGATTTCGCCCTTAAGGCCCTGATGGAATACGATTTCCCAGGCAACGTGCGTGAGCTCGAGAATATCATTGAACGTTCGGTGGCCCTCGAAACCGGTCCTCTTATTCTGCCAGAGAGTCTCACCCTTTGTCACAAACGGCCTCGCGAACAGGAAGGTTTTGAGATAAAACTTCCGGAACAGGGCCTTGATCTGGAAGATCTACTGGCTCGCATCGAGGTTTCCCTCCTCAAGCAGGCTCTGGACCGCACTCGAGGCAACAAGACCGAAGCCGCCAAGCTTCTGGGCCTCAACTTTCGTTCTTTCCGCTATCGATTGGCCAAGTATGGACTTTCATGAACGTTGATCCACGCACCCAATGGCGTTTTCAATATCTGCGTCTCCTCCTTCTCCTGGTTGGGACGATCTTTTGGTTTATCTCTTTTCACCAGGAAAACTTTCTTCAACCTGGAACGGGTTTGATCTTTGGCCTTTTCTGGGTGGAAACCGCGGCCATGTTCTGGTTGGCCCGGCGTCTTAGCTGGGCGAGGCTTATTTACTGGGAGCTCATCGTCGATTTTATCCTGGTCAACGTCCTCATCCTGGGCAGCGGGGGGCGCGAAAGCCCTTTTGTCTTCCTCTATCCGCTTTTTATTTTTGTGGCCAGTCTCCATCTCGGGCACCGGAGGGCGGATTTTTTTATCTTGGCCTGTCTTTTGGCTTACACCTCGATCTATTGGTTTCAGGAACCCCATCCCCCATTTGATTCCCAAAGCCTCCTTCAGTTTTTCATCTCCTTGGGAGCCATGGGAGTCTCTGGTTTCCTGGCCCTTCGTCTAGCAGACGAACTGGCTCATACCAGGCGCACCGCAGCGGAGACCAGGGCAGCCCTTTTCCGAGTAGAAGAGCTACACCGCCACATCATGCGTTCTCTGGCCTCGGGCCTGATTATCACAGATCTTTCGGGGCACATCATTTCGGCCAACAAGCGCGCCGAAGAGATCCTGGGCCAATCCCTTGAAGGCCTGAGGTTTCATGATCTTTTTCCCTCGATCAACTTGCACGAAGACCAGAAACGTTGCGAATTGCTCCTGAATAACGGACAGCGGCGCTACCTGGGCTATAGTCTCTTTCCCTTGCGGGATGAGAGGGATCAGATCTTCGGTTACGGCTTTCTTTTTCAGGACATTACCCATATCAAGGAACAGGAAGAGAGACTGAGACGTACCGAACACCTTGCAGCCCTGGGGACTATGGCTTCCGGCCTGGTTCATGAGATCAAAAACCCCTTGGCTTCCATTTGCGGGGTGGTGGAATTGCTCAAAGAGAATCAGCTGGTTTCGCCGGAAGGGGAACGTCTAATCCGGATTTTGGAACGGGAAAGTCGTCGGCTCGACAAACTGGTGACAGATTTTCTCCTTTTTGCCCGACCCACCAGGGGCGAAGTGCAAAGGGTCTCCCTGAAAGAGATCCTGTCGGAAATAAAAGAAGAATTACAGATAGGACACCCGGAGAGGGATCTTTTCTTCAAGGCGGAAGTCCCATCCGAAGTGGAACTGTTGGTGGAACCGGGCCGATTCAAACAGGTTCTTTTGAACCTGTGCCTCAACGCTTTGGAGGCTACCCCTCATTCTCTCAAGATTTGGGTCTCATTTTACCAGAAGGACGGCTTCGGGGTATTAGAATTTAAAGACAACGCCGGAGGTATCCCTCAAGAGGTACTTCCTCACATCTTTGAACCCTTTTTTACCACCAAATCCGAAGGCACCGGCCTCGGACTTTCGGTGGTCCACAGCCTGGTCAGCTTGTGGGGTGGAAGGGTTGAGGTGGATCTTGAAGGAGATGGAACGGTCTTCCGTCTCTATTTCCCCTCAAAAATGATTTCTTTCACAAGCCAAACCTCATAAAGCTTTCCGGGGAGTAGCTAACTCACCCATTTTTCGCTTGCGTTCTTCCCACTTTCTTCCACCAGTTGCCTTCTAGTCAACCCCATATATTGCACGCTTATAAAATTTGACTACAAAATGTAGTATTCAAGTTTTTCCTTGACACTTACGATAACCTCTTACTAGCCTCAGGTGGAAAATAGTGGTGAATAGTGGTGAGGAGTGGTAGTTGCGATTCCGGGGGAGATCGAATCATACGCTGGACAACAAAGGGCGTTTGAGCATCCCGGCGCGCTTTCGCGAGGTCATCAAGAACGTATACGGAAATTCGACTCTCATCATGACCAATACGCCAGCGTGTTTGTTGGTTTATCCGTGGCAGGTTTGGCAAGAAATAGAAGAAAAACTTCTGATTTCTCCGGTAGATCCCCCGGAATTGAGAAGATTTAAACGTTATTTCCTTGGATCAGCCGAAGAATGCCTCCCAGATCGCCAAGGGAGGATTCTGATTCCGGCACATTTGAGAGAAGAAGCTGGCATTGATCGAGAGGTGGTCCTTGTTGGGATGCTCAACCATTTTGAAATCTGGAGTCCCGAACGGCTTGAAGCCGAGTTCAAACGGGCCCGAGAGAATTTCGACGAGCTCGACGCCAAGGTCCACGAGCTCCTCCAAGGCCCCGTGGCATGAACCCGTTCTCCTTGAGGAGGCTCTTCACTGGCTTGGAGTGGAGCCCAAGGGGGTCTATGTGGATGGCACCGTGGGTCTTGGTGGACACAGCGAAGCCATCCTCAAATCTTCGTCTCCGGAGGGCTTTCTCGTTGGTTTCGAGTGGCACCAAGAGTCCCTAGAACGAGCCAGAGAGCGGTTAAAGCCTTACGAAGGGCGTTTTATCATCGTGCGAGAAAATTTCGCCAAGTTAAAGGAAGTCCTCGAAGAACTGGGGCGGATCCCGGTGGATGGAATCCTCTTGGATCTGGGGGTGTCTTCTTTCCTGCTCGAAGGCAGTGGGCGAGGGTTCAGTTTTTTACGGGACGAACCACTTGACATGCGGATGGACGACCGACTTACCCTGACAGCCAAAGACCTTGTGAATCAGCTCTCTCCCCTCCAGCTCGAAGAACTTATTCGTTCTTTTGGGGAGGAACGGTTTGCGCGCCGAATTGCCAGAGCCATCTGCGAGGCCAGACGCCGATCTCCCATCAGGACAAGCCAACAGTTAGCAGAGATTGTCTCTCGAGCAGTCCCAAAGGGCCGTGAAAAGATCCACCCTGCTACGCGTACCTTTCAGGCTCTGCGTTTGGCTGTCAACCAAGAACTAGAAAACCTCAAGCGTTTTCTGGAGACCGCGCCCGAGGTGCTGCGACCAGGTGGACGGCTGGTGATCATTTCCTTTCATTCACTAGAAGATCGTCTGGTGAAGCGGGCCTTTCGTTCAGACGAGCGTCTGCGGGTGCTTACCAAAAAGCCGGTTACTCCTTCTTCGGAAGAGGTGGCCAGAAATCCCCGTGCTCGGAGTGCCAAGCTCCGAGCCGCAGAAAGGGTTTGAGGAGGCCAAAAATGGCAGCGGTTTATACTTTTTCTCCGCGTTCTTCACATAAACGCACGGGTTTTACTCTCAACATTTACCAGGTTTTGGGCCTGGTGGTGACGGCCTTTCTCCTCATTTTGCTCCTTGTGGGAGGGTATCTTCTGGTAAGAGAATACGCCAAGGTCCATCGTCTCCAACAGGAAGTGGCTCTTCTCCAGCGGGAAACCAGGGCCCTTGGGGCTCAATACCAAGCCTTGACGAGTAAAGAAGTGGTCTTTAAGAAGGCCAAGCTCCTTGGTCTCCATCCACCGAAGAAAGAACAGATAGTGAAAATAAAGTACAGATAGTGAGGGTTAAAATGAGACATGTGGTGGTTCTGGCCTTTCTCTTGGGGTTGGTCTTTTTTTTGACCCAAGGGGTCTCGGGTCTCCTCCATCGTAGTGAACCTCCAAGGCTTGCTGCTTACAAAGAAAAGGCCTTGGGAGAGATATATGACGTGGAGGGACGCCTTCTGGCGGAATCCATCCCGGTGAAAGGATTAGCCATTCTACCTCAGGCCTTTGAGATTCGGGAAGAGTCTTTGGCCCTCCTCTCCCAAGCTACCGGCAAGTCTCCCACCACTTTGACCCTCTTTTTCTCTGAAGGAAAAGACTTTCTTTATCTTTCGCCAGGACTTTCGCAAGACCTGCTCAAGCGTCTTGAAGAGCTTGACGGGGTATTTGTGCGTCGATATTTCAGGCGCCGCTACCCCTTTACCGCTTTTTCTCCTCTTATGGGACAAAGAGAAACGGGTTTGATTGGGGTGGAGGCTTACTATCAGAGGCTTCTTTCTAAACCGGAGACCAACCTGCGTTTGGCGGTAAAGATAGAGTTGGAAGAGGCTCTGTTGGCGGACGTGGAGCGGGCCAAACGCCTCCTTAGGGCCCGGGCGGCAGGTGGAGTGATCCTAGATATAAAGACCGGGCGGGTCAAAGCCATGGTCTCTGAGGGGGGACTGGACCTCCTCTCCTCGGAGATCCCGCTGGCCACCCTCGCTGACCTCTTTGAGGAGGCTTACTACGATAGCATGTTTGAAGAACGGGCCGAGTTCTTGCGGGCCCTTGGTTTTGGTGAACCAACCGGAATAGATCTTCCCGGCGAAGAGGTAGGAGTTCTGCCTCCGGAGGTGCTATCTTTGGAAGACGTTTTGGCCTCGCCGGTTCAAATCGTGCGGGCTCTGGCTGCCATCTCTTCGGGTAGACTTTTCTCTCCGCGGGTGGCCTTGGAGGTCCAAAGTGGTCAGGAACATTATCAAGTAACTACTACCCAAGAAGAACTCGAAGACCTGGTACCACGGCAAAATGGTGGGGCCTGGTGGTGGGGAGGGAGCCGGAAGGCCGGAGCTTTCGTTTTGGCTGGTCTCTATCCCAGACGAAAGCCGCGTTTGGCTTACGTTCTTTACGTCAAAGGAGTCAAAGTGTGGGGTCTTCCCTGTTACTATACCCGGTTCATCCCCAGGGCCCTGCGCCTGGCCCAAACCTCAACCCTTGCCAGAGCCAAAAAGAAGAGATCTTCTTTTGAGAAAAAGACCGGCGTGATGCCAGACGTTCGGGGACTTACCCTGAAAGAAGCCCTGGAACACTTGACCCCTTTGGGACTCAAGGTGAGTTTTTCGGGCTTTGGGGTCACTGTCAGGCAATGGCCAGTTCCTGGTGCTTCTCTCAAAAAGATCAGGGAGTGTTATCTCATTCTCAAATGAGGTTTGGCGAACTGTTTCGAAAGATATCCCCCGTTTTTCTCCGGGGAGAGGATAAGGAGATCTTGGGTCTCTCCGACGACTCGCGGGAGATCTCCCCCGGCTGGGTATTCGTGGCCCGCCGGGGCACTACGGTTGATGGACATAATTTTATTCCTCAGGCCTTGCTTCAAGGGGCCGCTGGCATCGTAGCGGAAAGGAACCTTGATCTCCCTGCGGAAGTAGCTTTCGCCCAAGTGGAGGACACCAATCGGGTTCTCGGAGAGCTGGCTGCGGCCTTCTATGGCTATCCCCAACGAGAGTTGACTCTGGTAGGGATCACCGGAACGAATGGCAAGACTTCGGTGAGCTGGTTCTTGCGTCAACTCCTGGAACAAACCGGTATCCCCACCGGACTCCTTGGTACGATCCGGTATGTTCTGGGAGAGAGAAGCCTCAAGGCCCGGGAGACAACGCCTTCCATTCTGAAGACGATGTCCTATCTGGCAGAGATGAAGCAAGCCGGGCTTACGCACGCGGTTCTCGAGGTCTCTTCTCACGCCCTGGATCAAGGTCGAGTGGAAGGTTTGACCTTTCAGGTGGCAGCCTTCACCAACCTTTCCCGGGATCATCTGGACTATCACGGAAGTCTTGAGGCCTATTTTGAGGCCAAAACCAGGCTCTTTACCCGTTATCTCAAGACCCGGGGTCAGGCGGTGATAAATACCCTTAATCCTTGGGGACGGAGACTAGCAATGGGGCTCAAAGTGCCCGTGACTAAGGTAGGGGAGGACCCCTCCGGGGAAATTTTAGCCCGTACGCCGGAGGGGCTAGTCTTCTGTCTTCGCTCCGGCGGCGAGACACGGCAGGTTGCCACTCGGGTCTTTGGTGATTTCCAGTTGGAGAACCTGCTTCTCACCGCTGGTTGTGCCCTGGCCCTGGGTCTTTCCTTTTCTGAGGTGGCAGAAAAGCTCTCTACACTTTCAGCCCCACCAGGAAGGCTTGAACTGGTGGCCACGTATGGGGGGGCCTTGGTGTTTGTGGATTACGCACACACGCCAGAGGCCCTTCGACGCGCTCTCTTGAGTCTCAAACCCTACGTACGGAAGCGACTCTTGGTCCTCTTTGGTTGTGGAGGTAACCGTGACCAAGGTAAACGACCACAGATGGGACGGGTGGCCGAAGAATTGGCCGACTTAGTGATTTTAACCTCGGACAACCCCCGTTTCGAGGATCCGGAGGCCATCATCGCTGACATTGCCAAGGGATTGAGCACCAAAGCCTTGATAAAACCTGACCGACGAGAGGCCCTGGCCATCGCCCTGGAACAATTATCCCCGGGGGATGTCTTGCTGGTGGCTGGCAAGGGCCACGAGGATTATCAAGAAATTCGCGGACAGAGATATCCCTTTTCAGATCAGGAAATCATCAGAGAGATCCTTCTCACGGAGGCGGCATGATCACCACAGAAGACGTTGTCAGGGCTACAGGAGGCATTCTTCTCAACGGCGACATGGGGATTCCCTTCAATGGGGTCTGTCATGATTCGCGCCGCCTCAGGGCGGGAGAACTCTTCGTGGCCCTGAAGGGGCCTCGCTTCGATGGTCATCGCTTCGTGCTGGAAGCCTTTGAAAAAGGGGCCAAAGGTGCTCTGGTGGAATATTGGCCCCAAGAGATAAACATTTTTGAACTCCATCGCGGCCTCTCCATCATAAAGGTGCCAAGCACCTATCGGGCCTTACAGGATTTGGCCTCCTACTGGCGACAGAGACTTTCCGCAAAAGTGGTAGCGGTTACGGGTTCTTGCGGTAAAAGCACCACCAAAGAAATGATCGCAACTCTCCTGGAGCCCCGGTTCAAGGTGGCCAAAAGTCCTGGCAATTGGAATAACCTCGTTGGAGTTCCTCTCTCCATTCTTAACTCTCCAGAAGGGAGCGAGGTCTTGGTCTTGGAACTTGCCACCAATAGACCTGGAGAAATCGCTCGTCTTACTGAGATTGTTTCCCCAGAGGTAGCAGTCTTGGTCTCGGTTTATCCCTCGCATCTTGAGGGTTTAAAAGACCTGGAAGGCGTCCTCAAAGAAAAATTGGCCCTCTTTGAGAGGGCTCCTTCAAATGCCGTTCTCGTCTATCCTTACGATCAGAAAGAGGTAAGGGAAAAGGCCCTGGAAATCTGCCAACATCGCGTAGCTGGTTGCCTCTCCTTTGGTTTGGAAGAGGGGGCCAACTTGCGGGCCTCGGATCTTCGTCTTACCAGAGAGGGGACGGAATTCAGACTCTCTTTTCGTGATCGGAAGGCCCTGGTGCGTATTCCTCTGCTGGGAGAGCATTTTGTACGTGACGCTTTAGCTGCAGCAGCTACTGCTTTGGCCCTGGGGCTTTCTTTTGAAGAGGTCACAGAAGGCTTATCTGGGGTTCACACCCTTCCCCATCGCTTGGAGCTCAGGCCTTTGGGACGACACCTGGTGCTTGATGACACTTACAACGCCAACCCAGCCTCTCTGGAAGCTGCTTGCAAGGTGGTAGCTGCCCTCAAAGATGGATTTGAGCAAACGGTGGCTGTAGTGGGAGACATGAAAGAACTCGGGCTTCATTCGCAGCCCCTTCACGAAGAAGCCGGGAGGCAGCTGGCCCGGGTCTTTGATTTGATTCTGGCCCTTGGAGAAGAGACGCAAGCCCTGGTAAGGGCGGCGGGAGGGAAGGCCCGCCATTTTGAGGACCGAACTTCTTTGCTTGAGGCCCTTAAAGGGGAGCTTTCGCGACCCACGCTGATCCTGGTCAAAGGTTCACGTGCCATGAAGATGGAGGAAGTCATTTCAAGGCTGGAAGAGCTTGGCACAGGGGGTTAGATGTTCTACCATTTGCTCTACCCTCTCCATCACTGGTTTGGGCTCTTCAACGTCTTTCGCTACATCACTTTTCGCACCATTTATGCCATCATCACTGCCGGACTCATTGTCTTCTTCTTGATGCCACCCTTCATTCGCTATCTCAAGAGACGCCAGTTTGGTCAGGTCATCCGCGAAATAGGTCCTGATCACGCCCACAAAGCTGGTACGCCCACCATGGGAGGGGTGGTGATTTCCTTGGCCGTGGTAATCACGGTGCTCCTGTGGGGTAACTTGACCAATCTTTACGTGTGGGTAGCCCTGGGGGTCTTTTCTGGTTTCGCCCTGATCGGCTTTTATGACGACTGGCGGAAGGTGACCCAAAAACGCAACCTGGGTCTTACTGGCAAACAGAAACTCTTTGCGCAATTCTTCCTGGCCTTTGTCTTCTTGAGTTTGGCCATTGAATACGGCTCCTTTGATACGCGTCTGTCGGTCCCGTTTTTCAAGGGGTTTCGTCCGGATCTCGGCTTACTTTATCTACCCTTTGCCATGTTGGTGGTGGTGGGTGCTTCTAACGCCGTAAACCTTACGGATGGTCTCGACGGCCTGGCTATCGGACCGTTTGTGATCGTGGCGGGGGTTTACATGCTTTTCGTCTATCTGGCAGGCCACGCCAAACTGGCTTCCTATCTCCATCTTCCCTACGTAGCGGGAGTAGGAGAACTTACAGTCTTTTGCGGTGCGCTTCTCGGGGCGGGACTGGGTTTTCTTTGGTATAATGCCTATCCAGCAGAGGTCTTCATGGGGGATACGGGTTCCCTTTCCTTGGGGGCCTCGCTCGGCGTGGTGGCCGTGCTTTCCAAGCAAGAACTGCTCTTGGTGCTGGCTGGGGGGATCTTTGTGGTGGAAGCCCTCTCCGTAATGATTCAGGTCTTTTACTTTCGTCTCACGGGGGGGAAACGCGTTTTTCTCATGGCCCCTCTCCATCACCATTTTGAGAAAAAAGGCTGGCCAGAGCCCAAAATCATCGTCCGTTTTTGGATCATTTCAGCCTTCCTTGGGCTTCTGGCAATGAGCACCCTCAAGCTCAGGTGAGAGAGATGTCTTACGAACTTTTTGGAAAGAAAGCGGTGGTCTTGGGGTTTGGACGCTCGGGCCAAGCTGCCACGAGGCTACTCTTGGTCTCTGGAGCCAAAGTCATCGTTTCAGACCATCGGTCGCGAGAGAAACTTCCCCGGGCTCTGATGGCTTCCTTTGAGGCCCAGGGAGTTCTCTTTGACACCGGGGCACATCGGCCAGAGGTTTTCGAAGGGGCAGATCTGGTGGTGGTCAGTCCCGGGGTTCCGCCGGAGGTCTATCTTCCGGCGGTGGAAGCCGGTCTAGAGGTAATAGGGGAACTCGAACTGGCCTTCCGTTTCCTGCGTGAAAAGTGGGTGGTGGGCATTACCGGGACCAATGGAAAGACCACCACCACCGCCATGGTAACGGATATCCTGCGTCTGGCAGGTAAACGGGTCTTCGTGGGAGGTAACTATGGGACGCCCCTTTCAGAATTCATCCTGGCCGGCCAAAAGGCGGAATTCGTCGTATTGGAAGTGTCGAGTTTTCAGCTGGAAACCATCAGGACTTTTGCCCCTCAGGTGGGTCTCCTCCTGAACATTACCCCTGACCACTTAGAACGCTACGCTCGTTTTGAAGATTACGTCCAAGCCAAGATGCGGCTTTTTGAAAACCAATCTGCTGAAGCCGCTGCCATCCTTCCTGAGGATTTGCCATCTTCTCAGCTGGCTTTTCTCAAGACTAAGGCCCGGTGTTTTTCCTTTGGTTTCAAGCGTTCGGCTACGGCCCAGCTTTCGGAGGGGGTCTTTTTCTTGCGTTTGCCAGGTCGGGATGAAGAACGTTATTCATTTGCTGGTTTCAAACCCCTGGGTCTCCACAATCGTCTCAACTTTGTGGCGGCGGCCTTGGCCGCCAGACTTTCCGGGGCGGATCCAGAGGCCATCCATCGAGCCGTACGTAGTTTTGTCGGTTTTTCACATCGCCTGGAGTTCATCGGTTGTTTTGGAGGGGTTTATTTCGTCAACGATTCCAAGGCCACCAACGTAGATGCCACTCTCAAGGCCTTGGAGGGGCTAGCAGGCCCCATCGTGCTCATTTTGGGGGGCAAACACAAGGGAGCAAGTTATCGGCCGCTGGCCTCTCTTATCAAGGAAAAAGTCCGCCTGCTCATCTTGATGGGAGAATCACGCTTCCTCATGGCGGAGGATTTGCGAGACCTGGTACCTACCAAGATGGTGGAGAACCTCGAGGAGGCGGTAGCCGTGGCCATTTCCGAGGCCATGACCGGAGATACAGTACTCCTTTCTCCAGCGGCTGCCAGTTTTGATCAGTTTGAAAATTACCAGGAGCGGGGGGATATCTTTCGGGAACTTGTTCTCTCTTACGCCCCGCAATTCCTGGGCGAAGACAATCGAGCTGAAATGGTGACCTATCACTGATGAGAGCTTTACTTGCAGGAGGTGGAACCGGGGGGCATCTCTTTCCCGCTTTGGCCCTGGCAGAGAGCATCAGGGCTAGGGGAGGGGAGGTGTTGCTAGTAGGAAGCGGGCGCAAGGTGGAAGAGTTGGCCCTTTCTGGAAAGGACTTCCGAGTGGAGAGACTTGCGGCTCAGGGGCTGGTGGGGCGTCCTTGGCGGGCTAAGGTTCAAGCCTTGCCACGTCTCCTGCGATCCCTTTCCAAGGCCCGTGATCTCATCCGTTCTTTCGCCCCCCAGATAGTTTTTGGAGTGGGAGGATACGCTTCCTTTCCGGTTCTTTTGGCTGCCAAACTCTCAGGGCTTCCAGCTGCCATTCACGAACAAAATTCTATTCCAGGACTGGCCAATCGTTTCTTAGGTCGGCTGGTGGATCGTGTCTTTGTGTCTTTTCCGCTCAGCGAGCGCTATTTTCCCCGGACTAAGACCATCTTCTCTGGCAATCCGGTACGTCCTGAAGTTCGGCGCCCGGTGCCCCGGGAACATCGGGGTTTGGGGCTCCTGGTGACCGGGGGGAGCCAGGGTGCACGTTTTCTCAATCGTTTGCTCCTGGAGATGGCTCCCCGTCTCTTTGCGATCCTGCCAGATCTTTATCTTATCCATCAGACGGGATTTTCAGACTACGAGTTGGTCTTGGCCTCTTATCGAGGACAGGGCTTGTCAGTCCGGGTCAGCCCATTTTTCAAGGATATGGCTTGGGCTTACGCTCAAGCGGATTTAGTTCTGGGGCGGGCTGGAGCCACTACCATCGCGGAACTTTCTGTTTTGGGCAAACCGGCAGTTCTGATCCCTTTTCCACACGCCACTCACGGTCATCAGGAGATGAATGCCAGGTTGGTGGCCCAGGCCGGAGGTGCGATCTTCTTCCGGGAAGAAGAGGTCGAAGTGGAGAAGATGGTAGGAGTCATGGTTGAGCTCCTACGAAACGACTCCAAACGTCGGCAAATGGCGCGCAGGATGAAGGAATTCATGCCGCACAACGCGCTCGAAGTTATCCTCTCAGAAATGGAGGCGATGGTGGCTTATGCTTGATTATAAACGAGTCCACTTTGTGGGGATCGGTGGCATTGGCATGAGTGGTATAGCCCGGCTCCTTTTGAGCCTGGGCTTTGAGGTCAGTGGTTCGGATATCAAACGTTCTGAGATCACCAAGGCTCTTGAGAGGCAGGGGGCGAGAATTGTTTATGCCCATCGCCCCGAAAACGTCGAAGGGGCCGAGGTGGTGGTTTATTCTTCGGCGATTCGCCCGGACAACCCCGAACTACTGCGGGCCAAAGAACTCGGTCTGAGGGTCATCCCCCGGGCGCAGATGTTGGTAGAGATCATGGATCTGCATCGTTACAACATCGCCGTGGCCGGGGCACACGGAAAGACCACTACTTCTTCCATGATAGCAGCGGTGCTTACCCATGCCGGGTTGAAACCTACCGTGGCAGTGGGTGGAAAGCTCAATGGTTTCAATGAGAACGCCTGGTTGGGCAAACGCGACTATCTGGTGGCAGAGGCTGACGAGAGCGATGGTTCCTTTTTGCGCATGAATCCTTGGCTGGCGGTGGTGACCAACATCGACGCCGAGCACCTCGATTTCTATCCGGATCTTGAGGCCGTCAAAGAAGCCTTTGAGAATTTCTTCAAAAGGGTGGTTCCCGAAGGGGCCCTTGTCATCTGTCTGGACAATCCTTCTCTTGAAGACCTGTATCGCAAGGGACTGCCACGTCGGGTGTGTACTTATGGTTTCCATCCCCAGGCTCGGGTACGGGGGATCCTGATCGAAGAGGGCCCGGCGGCTCGTTTCGAGGTTCATTGGCAGGGAAAGCCCTTGGGAGAGGTGCGTCTCTCTCTGCCAGGCCGCCACAACGTCCAAAACGCCCTCGCAGCAGTGGCGGTAGGGCTGGAATTGGGCCTTCCCTTTGAGGAGATCGCTCGAGGCCTGGCCCGTTTTACCGGGGTGAGGCGGAGACTGGAGGTCAAAGGTGACATAGGGGGGATCTTAGTACTTGACGACTATGCCCATCATCCCACAGAGATCAAGGCCACCCTTCAGGCCCTAAAAGCCGCCTATCCTGCCCGCAGACTGGTGATCCTCTTCCAACCTCATCGTTATACGCGAACCAAAGCCCTTTTTGAGGATTTTGTATCGGCCTTTGATCTGGCTGACGTCTTGATGCTCACGGAAATCTATCCGGCTTCGGAGACACCAATTCCAGGAGTAACGGGTGAAAGGCTGGCCGCGGCCTTGAAGAAGCGAAGGGAAGGAGAGACCTATTTTGCCGAGACCAAAGAGGTGCTCCTGGCCCGGGTGCTTTCCATCTTGGAACCCGGAGACGTGGTGGTGAGTATGGGGGCCGGAGACATTTACCGGGTCACCGAGGCCCTTATCGAAGAGCTCGGGGTGCGGGAAGAAGTGGCATGAAATTGGCCGAACGTTTCGTACAAGAAGGTTTGGAGGTCTTAGAGAGGGAGAATCTTTCCCGTTACACCACTCTTCGGGTGGGGGGAGTGGCAGATTTGCTCTTCTTTCCGCGAAATTATCTCGAGCTCTGGCGCGGGCTGTCCTTGGCAGAAGAGATGGGTCTTCCTGTTTCCTTCCTGGGAGGAGGGAGCAATTTGGTCGTCCGCGACGGTGGACTGCGAGGCCTGGTGGTGAGTTTGCGCGCCCTCAGGTCGTTTTCCTTGAAGGGAGAGATACTTGAGGCCGAGGCCGGGGTTTTGGTCCCGGAACTCCTTTCCTTTTGTATCAAACAAGGTCTTTCCGGGCTTGAATTTTTGGCAGGGGTGCCGGCAACCCTTGGGGGGGCGGTGGTGATGAACGCCGGGGCCTTTGGGCAGGAGATGAAAGATCTCCTGCTCGAGGTAACGGTGTTTCAAAACGGCCAATTCCGTACTTATCAAGCCACAGAACTCCCCTTCTCCTATCGAAATTGGGGCGGCCCTAAGGGAGCGCTGGTGGTCAAGGCCAGGTTGCGCCTTAAGCCCTCCAGCACCCAAGAGGTAGCTTCACGGTCAAGCACCTATCTTGCCCGACGCAGAGAGACCCAGCCCCTCAGGTTTCCGACTGCGGGCTGTATCTTTAAAAATCCTCCCCAGGCCCCGGCGGGCTATCTTATTGAAAAAGTCGGACTCAAGGGTTTCGTACGGGGGCGGGCAGCCATTTCTTCCCGCCACGCCAACTTCATCGTCAACCTGGGAGGGGCCCGGGCGGATGAGGTTTTGGCCCTGGTGGAAAAAGCAAAGGAAGAGGTCTTCAAGGCCTTTGGCATCGAACTTTCAGAGGAGGTGATGATCCTTGGTGAAGCGTAAAAGGATCCTCCTCCTTGTGGGCTTTTTGTCTTTATTCTTGGCCCTGGGAGGGCTTTGGCGCTATCTCAAGCAGCTTGATTACTTCAACTTGCGACGGGTGGAGATCAGTACCGAGGGTCAGGTAAGCAAAGAAGAAGTGGTGGCCCTGTCTGGCGTCCGTCTGGGACAAAATATCTTTACGATAGATCTCGAAGAGGTCAGAAAACGTTTGGAGAGCCATCCCTGGGTGGCCCGGGCCTTTGTTTCACGCAAACTCCCCCACGCCGTCTTTATCAAGATAGAAGAAGAGCGTCCGATAGCCATGGTGGCCAGGGGCAGACAGGTTTTCTTGGTAAATGAGGCCGGAGAACTTTTTGCCCTAGCCACTCCAGAATGGATGAAAGAATTACCAGCCCTGATGGGGCTTTCTGAAGAGGAGCTTAAAAGCGGGCGTTTGTCACCGGAGAGAAAGGGGATTTTGACCCTTTTGGTCCGCTTGAAAAGAGAAGAAGCCTTGGTCCCCTGTTATGCCAATCTTTCTCAGATCAAGCTTCTGGACGATGGTTTTCTGTTACTCACCAGGGATGCCATTCAGATAAGATTCAAAGGCGAGAGTTTCAAAGAATTCTGGGCAGCTTACCGGCGGCTTGATGCCATCTTGGCCTATCTTTATCGCACCAAACAATACACGCGGGTGAAGGCCGTACGGCTGGATTATCCCGAGGGTCAAGCGGCGCTCGTTTTTCGGAAAGGTTAGGAGATGGAAGACAAAATCGTTGCCCTGGACGTTGGAACGACCAAAGTTTGTTGCCTCGTGGCTGAGGAGATCGAGGGGGAATTGCGCGTTGTTGGCTTGGGTCTGGCGGATTCCGTAGGGCTTCGTCGTGGTGTGGTGGTGAACATCGAAAGTACGGTGAATTCCATCGTACGTGCCGTTCAGCAGGCGGAGGAGATCTCGGGTGAAGAGGTGACAGGTGTGGTGGTTGGTATTGCAGGGACCCACATTAAAAGCCAGGAAAGCCATGGCGTCATCGCCTTGAAGAAACACGAGGTCACTCCCGAGGATATCGAGCGTGTGATCGAAGCAGCCAAGGCCATTCATTTACCCAACGACCGGGTCATTCTTCACGCCCTACCTCAGGAATTCATCGTGGATAATCAGGGAGGCATTGAACAACCAGTAGGAATGAGCGGTGTGCGGCTCGAAGCCAAGGTTCACATCATTACAGCTGGGAGATCCGCCCTGGATAATCTCATAAAGTGCATCGAAAAATCTAATTACGCGGTAGAAGCGGTAGTCCTTCAGCCTCTGGCTTCGGCTGAGGCCGTACTCACCGAAGAAGAAAAACAGCTAGGTGTAGCGTTAATTGACTTCGGAGGAGGGACCACCGATGTCGCGGTCTTCCTGGAAGGAACTCTCCGTTACGTGACAGCAGTAGCCGTTGGCGGACAACTCTTGACCAGCGATCTTACGGTTGGTCTTCGCACCACCATGAGCGCGGCAGAAAGGCTCAAGGTGGAATACGGTTGCTGCTTGGCCCCCCTCGTGCCAAGAGACGATTATCTTGAGGTCCCGGGGCTTGGCAACCGTCCCCCGCGCAAGCTTTCTCGTCAGGTACTGGCAGAAATTTTGGAGCCGCGGGTAGAAGAACTCTTGGAGATCATCAACACCGAGCTCGAACGCTCAGGGCTCAAACCCCGTCTTGGTTCCGGGGTGGTGATCACTGGCGGATCTTCTCTCTTGCCGGGTTTGGTGGAGATGGCGGATCAGATCTTTGAGCTCCCCACCAGGGTGGGTTATCCCCGAAAGTTGTCGGGGCTTTCCGAAGAGGTCTATCATCCACGTCTCTCTACAGCTGTGGGGCTCTTGCTTTACGCCCAGAAGTATCTCAAGGGCGAGATACCTCGCCGGCCCAAGAGCCCTATTTCCAAAATTTACCAATGGATTTTTGGAGGGGAATCATGAGTTTTGAACTCTTGGAAAGCGAATATCAAGCCAAAATAAAGGTCATCGGAGTGGGTGGAGCAGGTGGAAACGCCGTCAACAACATGATAGCCAAGGGACTGAAGGGGGTAGAGTTCATCGTAGCCAACACGGACTATCGTGTCCTGGATCTATCTCCTGCTCCGGTAAAGATCCAGCTCGGCAAAGAATTGACCAAGGGTCTGGGTGCAGGGGGGAACCCCGAAGTTGGCCGAGAAGCGGCGCTTGAAGCCGAAGAGGATATTCGTCAGGTCCTCTCCGGAGCTGATATGGTCTTCATTACCGCCGGGCTTGGGGGAGGTACAGGGACAGGAGCAGCACCAGTCATCGCGCGTATCAGCAAGGAGCTCGGGGCCCTCACGGTAGCGGTGGTAACCAAGCCTTTCACTTTCGAGGGGAATATTCGGGCCCGGGTAGCGAAGAAAGGACTCAAAGAGCTCAAACAAGAAGTTGACACCATTATTACCATCCCCAACGACCGTCTTCTTTCCCTTTCTTCGCCCAAGTCTCGCCTGCTGGAAATGTTTCGTCAGGCTGACGACGTACTCTATTATGCGGTCCGGGGCATTTCGGATCTGATCCTCTTCCCGGGTTACATCAACCTTGACTTTGCAGACGTGCGCGCGGTGATGAGTGAGATGGGAATGGCCCTCATGGGCACCGGAGTGGCCACCGGCGAACAGCGCGCCCAGGAAGCGGCTCAAAAGGCCATCTCCAGCCCCCTGCTGGAGGACATTTCCATTTCCGGAGCGCGGGGAGTATTGCTGAATATCACCGCTCATCCTGAAACCCTGACCATGGAAGAGACCCAATACATCTCAGATCTGGTGGCTGCAGAGGCCCACGAAGAAGCCAGCATCTACTGGGGAGTAGTTTTCGATGAAGAGGCGGGAGAAGAGCTCCGGGTAACGGTGATCGCTACAGGCATTGGCCGAGACGAGGAGGAAGAAAAAAAAGAATCTGCCAAACAGGAAGGAGAGAAGGTGGCGCCGGTGATTAACTTGCGACCCGAGCCTTCAAGATCCGAGGATCAGACGCCGAAGGCCACGGCGGTGGCTGGAGCCAGACGCAAGAGACCACGCATCCTTGACCGTCTTCCCAGTGAAAAAGAACTTGAGATCCCAGCCTTCCTGCGACGCAAAGCAGACTAGGAGGGAAAGGTGCGTCTCTTGGTAGGGGTTCTGAGAGCCCATGGGTTTCTTCTAACCAAGGAGAAACGATATCTTCTCACTCCGGTCAAGGTCGGAGAAGAAGTTGTTCCTCTTCCGGTCCCTGAAGGAGAAGAGGGAAAGAGTGTCCTTGTAGCCGGGGAACCGGAGGGTGATATCCTCTACGAAGCCCAAGTCCTTGAAACTCTCCCTCCCATTTCGGAAAAAATTTTGGCTCTCCTCCTTGAAGAAGGGGAGGTTACCCTCAAAGATCTCGAAGCCTTGACTCTTCCCAAGAAACGTCGGCTCTGTGCCCTGGTCATCGGTCATAAGAGGAGTTCCCCTGGAGCGGTAAATCCTTCTACCGGACTCAGCGAGTTTGATTTCAACGACGAGCTTTCCCGTCTCGTGGAACGGGAAGTCCAAGAGGCAGAAGTTGAACGCGTCTATCGGCGCACCTACGAGACCCTTCCTTCAGACCTCAACGCCCTGGGACCGGATTTCATCGTCAGTCTCCATTGTAATGCTTTTGACACGAAGGCCTCCGGGACGGAAGTGCTTTACTACCATCGTTCTCTTCGGGGGCAGAAATTGGCTGAAATTCTCCTCAAACACCTGGTAGCCCACCTCCGTCTTCCTAACCGCGGACTCAAACCTTGTACGGCTGAGGACCGAGGAGGATATCTCCTGCGTTATACTAAGGCCCCTTGTGTCATCGCTGAACCCTTCTTTATTGATAACGATCAGGATCTCGCTCGAGCCAGGGAAGACTTACGGGGTTTGGCCCGGGCCTACGCTCGAGCCATTGACGAAGCTGCCAGGGTCCTTTAAGGCCTTTAGGGCCTGGTAGAGCCTTTGCCTGGCGAGAGGATTGGGGTTTGGCGGGTGAAGATGCTCTTTTTCAAAAGGAAACCCCATTTCTTTCAGGAAACAAGCGAAGGCCTCGGCCAGCCCGGCGGAACGGCTAATTCCCGCGTCGCAGGAGAAGATGAATTCCTTAACCCCTTCTTGAAGGGCCTGAAGCAATACCTCTGCGGCATAGAAGGCTTGTGCTTCGTCAAAAGGAAGGAGCCCGAAATCACGGGCCTGCTTTTCGTCTGTTACGTCGTCGAATTCCAAGAAGGCAAAGTGCCGGGGTTTTACGGCTTTGGCCGAGGCAGGCACCGAGGGCCGAAAGACCGCTATCCAGCAGGGGTTGGAAGGAGGGTTCAGCTGACCGAGACGTTCGATGGCCCGACGATGGGGAAGGACCAGGATTTTTTTCGTCATATCTTGAAAGCCTGAGGAGAGATCTCTTCGAAAGGACGCCGTCTCAAACGATGAGGTAAAGCCAGCCTTTCGGCTATTTTAAGGTCTTCTTCTAGGATTTCGGTGCGGAGTTGATAAGCAGCATGGGCGCGGGCGGTCTTGGCCAAGGTAAGATCAGCCCGATGGCCATCGACTCCCAAAGTGATGGTTTTCTTGGCGATCTGGTAAAGGATCTCTGGAGAGAGCTCGATTTGTTGGAGAAGCTCTTGAGCCTCCTGGAGGCGCTGGACCAAGGCCTGGTTTTCCTCGGCAAAACGCCGAGAGAAGCCTTCAGGGTCAGCCTCGAAAGCGGCCCGGCGTTCCATGATGAGGACACGTTGTTTGGGATCTTTCAATCCCTCTACCGTGACACAAAGGCCGAAACGATCGAGGAGCTGGGGCCGGAGCTCTCCTTCCTCGGGGTTCATCGTTCCCACCAGGACAAAACGAGCCGCGTGCATAAAACTCACCCCTTCTCGTTCCACGTAATTCACACCCATGGCTGCTACGTCGAGAAGGGTATCAACCAGGTGGTCTGGCAAGAGGTTGACCTCATCCACGTAGAGTATCCCCCGATGGGCCGTAGCCAGTAGTCCTGGTTCGAACCTTTTTTCCCCTTTGGTCAAGGCCGCCTCAATGTCTAGGCTCCCCACCAGTCGGTCTTCGGTGGCTGAGAGTGGGAGCTCCACCACGCGGATCTTTCTTTTGGCCCGTACAAGCGGCTCTCCACGTGCTAACCTCTCCTGGCACAAGGGACAGAGGCTTTCAAGATCGTCCGGATTGCAAGAAAAAGGACAACCCTCTACCACTTCTATTTCAGGCAAAATGTCCGCCAGGGCTCTGACCACCGTGGACTTGCCTGTGCCCTTTTCACCCCGGATCAGGACGCCACCTATGGAGGGATCAATTACGTTAAGGATAAGGGCAAGTTTCATCTCCTCTTGCCCCACGATGGCAGAAAAAGGGTAAAGGAACCTCTTCATCCCGCTCTCCTGATTTTTGGAGTCTAATTTGGCAGATCTCTTTGTTCTGGTAAAGGGGGGCCTTTGCCATCCTGTCAGGAAAGGCTATAAGTCAGCCATGGTTCGTCTGGTACATCTTTCAGATCCCCACCTTTTCTTTGCCGGCACCCATCTGCTGGAGGTCCTTGATCGGCGTCTTATTGGTTATTTACGTTGGCGTTTTTGGCGGGGGCGCAAACACGATGAGGCCCTTCTCAAAACGGTGCAGGAAGACCTCTTACGGCTAGTCCCAGACCAGGTCCTTATCACCGGAGATCTTACCCATCTCGGGCTGCCAGAAGAGTTTAAAAAGGCCCGACGCTGGCTTGAGAAATTGGGGCCTCCTGAAAAGGTGGTCGTGGTACCCGGTAACCACGACGCCTACCGCTGGGGGCCCTGGTCCGAGACCTTTGCCCTCTGGGAACCTTATTTTTGCGGAGAGGAAAACTGGGAAGGGGAAGGTCTTGCAATCTATTTCCCCCTGGTTCGCCGGATAAATAACCTGGTCCTCATCGGACTTAGTACGGCCTGTCCCAACTTCCCGCCTCTGGCCATAGGTCGTCTAGGACAGGTTCAACTTGAAAGACTTGCAAGGATCTTGTTCCAAACCCGCGGACTCTGGCGAATCCTCTTCCTCCATCATCCACCTCTTCCTGGGGTGACGAGCAAACGCAAGGCCTTGCTGGACCTGGAACCCCTCAATCAGATCTTGAGGGAGGCGGAACCGGAGTTGATCCTCTTTGGCCATACGCATCGCAGGTACGTCTTTTCTGCGGGAAAAACCCTGGTACTCGGGGCCTCTTCCATCACATCCGTAACACCTTCGCCTTTAAAGAAGGCAGCCTATTTCCTGATAGAGATAAAGGGACAAGAGCTTTCCTGGCAGGAAAGGGTCCTTGTCCCGGAGAGGCGAACCTTTCTCCCGGCCCGGGAGGGATATCTTACAAAAGGCTGAAGCTTGAAAGATGTCTTTTCAAGAGGAATGTCCTCGACGACTCTTTCACCTCTCCGGTCTCTTGCTCCTTTTGGTACCCGCTCTTTTTCCGGGGCAAGAGAAGATGGTCTTTCTGGCATTGGCGTTGGGAGAGAGCGTGTTCGAATTCCTCAGGCTTTATCATCCCTATTTTAGAAGACTCTATCTCCGCCTCTTTTCTTCCCTTCTCCGAGACGAAGAAAAGAGGCATCTGTCAGGCTCTTTCTTCTATCTTTGGGGCGTGGCCCTTTCTTTTCTTTTCTTCGAGGTCCATTGCGCCACTTATGGTCTCCTGGTCTTGGCGGTGGTTGATCCGGTGGCAGGAATCCTTCATGTCCGGAGCCAGAAACGTTTGGGACGGAAAAGCGCTCTCGGGACCCTGGTCTTCTTTGGCCTCTGTTTCGGCCTCCTCCTGGCAGGAGGTTGGGGAGCTTGGAAGGCCTTTGGGACGGCTCTTCTAGCGGCTGGGGTTGAAAATCTCTCTCCCCTCAACGACAACCTCCTCTTACCTCTGACCGTATCACTGATTCTTTGTTTGGTTTGATGAGTACCTCGAAATCGTTCTTTTCTTAGTTTCCCAAGAGATAGCCGGGATCAAGTATCAGTTATGATCCGCCGATAAATCGAGTTGAAGTTTTCACAAAAAACGTTCAAGAGGTGGCAAGATGAAACGATTACTAGGTTTGATTCGGCTAAACATCTCGCGAAGACTTTACGCCTGCGTTATTTTGGGAATACTCTCTCTCGTCCTGATCCTCACTTATAACGCTTATCTTAAGGGAAAGAAGGCCCTGATTCGGGCCAAACTGGATCATCTCGTAAGCTTGCGTGAGGCCCAGAGCGTGGCGGTTCGGCAATATTTCGAGTCTATCCAAGATCTCCAAGAAACCATGGCCCAGGACCAATTCGTACGCCGGGCCCTCAAGGATTTAGGTCAGGGTTTTGCCATGGCTCCCCGCGAGGCGGAAAAGATTGGAATGGTTTTTCAGGAAGAAAAGCTCCTTGATCATTACGAAAGAGAGTATCTGCCACGCATCAAAAGGGATGTCCCCGGGGCCAAAGTCCCACGCGACGTTCAAGAACTGCTGCCCCGTTCTCCAAACGGAAGGCTTCTCCAATATCTTTACATCCACGAGGATTACAACCATTTCCCAGTAGGAGAGAAACAAAAATTGGATACCTTGGGACTTCCTCTTTCCTACGATCGCTTTCACAAAGTTTACCATCCGTTTTTTAGAGAATTTCTCGAAAAGTTTTCTCTTTACGACGTCTTCCTCATTGATCTTGAGGGAAACGTAGTCTATACGGTCTTCAAGGAAAAGGACTTTGCTACCAACCTGAACCAAGGTCCTTACCGGGATTCGGGTCTTGCCAGGGCCTTTCGGAGGGCTCTTGATCTTCCAGCGGGAAAATCGGTCCTCATAGATTTTTCACCCTATCTCCCGAGTTACAACCTTCCTGCAGCCTTTATTGCCACGCCCATTTATCAGGGTGGTCAAAAATTGGGGGTGCTCTGTTTTCAGTTTCCCGTAGACAAGCTCGATGCCATCATGAGCTTCAACAAAAAATGGAAGTCCGTAGGTCTAGGAGAGACCGGGGAAGTCTATCTCGTGGGGCCAGATTATCTCATGCGAAACGACAGTCGTTTCCTGGATGAGATGGGCGGTCTGGCGAAGGAGATAGGGACCACCATCGGGGTCCTGAAGGTAGATACCGAGGGGGTGCGGGCAGCCCTGGCCGGGCGCAAAGGGGCAAAGATTATCAAAGATTACCGGGGAACCAAGGTCCTTTCTGCCTATGCCCCACTTGATCTGCCAGGTGGTCTTCGGTGGGCCATTCTAGCTGAGAAAGATTATCAAGAAGTTTTACAGCCCATTCATCGTCTGGCCAAACTGATGATTTTGATGGGAATAGGGGTTGGTGGGGCGGTTCTTCTGCCTCTGATGCTGGTGATTCGGGGCATATCCCGACGTCTGGGAAGGTTGATGGCAGACATCCGGGGCATTGACACGGATCTTACGCGCCAGGTTTCCCTGACCAAGGTGAATTGTTCAGAAAGGACAGGCTGTCAGCAGAGTCAATGTCCTTGCTATGGAAAGGAGGCCCATTGCTGGTATGAAGTGGGCAGCTTTTCCGATGATGTCCATTGTCCCAAGATCATCAACGGCGTCTATCAATCTTGTCGGGAATGCAAGGTGTTTAAGGAAGCCGTGGTCACCGAGATAGACGAGGTAGCTACTTCAGTAAATACTTTGCTCCTCCGCATAAGGCGGATGGTGGCCCTGGTGCTTGAGCAAGGCCAGAAAGTGGCAGAGGGGGCAAAGAGTCTCCTTGAGGTCTCAGAACAACTGGCAAGCGGCGCCGTGGAGTCACAACGGCAGGCTGAGGAGATTACACGGGTGGCAGAAGAGACCAGCCAAAACGTGCATTCCGTGGCCGCGGCCATGGAAGAGATGAGCACCGCTATGAGTGAGGTAGCCCAGCATACCACCGAAGGCAGCCAGGCCGCCCAACAGGCCACGACCCAGGCGGCACAAACCCAACGTGTCCTGGAACAGTTAGCTGAGGCTTCTGATAAGATCAGCGAGGTGAGTCGCCTCATTGGATCCATTGCAGAACAAACCAATCTACTCGCTCTGAACGCCACCATCGAGGCTGCCCGGGCTGGGGAGGCGGGCAAGGGCTTTACTGTGGTGGCGGGCGAAGTGAAGGAACTGGCAAGGCAGACGGGAGATTCCGTCTCGGAGATCGACGAAATGGTTAAACACCTACAAGATGGGGCCTCCCAGGCCTTGGAAGCGGTAAACCGAATCAACGAGGTCATCCATAAAGTGGCCGAACTATCTAACAACATCGCCGCGGCCATGGAAGAACAGACCGCCATTACCAACGAAGTCAGTGCCAACACCCAAAAGGTAAACGAAGAAATGGGAGAACTTTCCAGGATGAGTCAGACCATCGCCGCTGCTGGGGAGCAAACCGCCCAAGGGGCAGAGCAAGTGCGTCAGGTGGCCACGGAACTCCGGCGTCTCTCGGAGGAATTAATGGATCTTCTGGGTCGCTTTCGCGTCTAACAAAAGAGGAGGCCGTTTGCGGCCTCCTTTACCTTTTTCCAAGTCCCATTATTGTTTTTTCTCCATGGAAGACCTTTCCTTTGTCTTGGAAGAGATCCTTTCTCAGGTGAGGCGTCCGGCTCGTTATCTGGGGCGAGAGAAAAATACGGTCTTGAGATCCTTCGATGAGGCCAGGTTGCGGATCTGTCTTGTATTTCCAGACCTCTATGAGATAGGCATGTCCCATATTGGTCTGCTCATCCTTTATCTCATCCTCTCCCAGAGAGAAGATTTGGTGGTGGACCGGGCCTATGCCCCGGCGCGCGATTTTGAAGCCGAACTCCGCCGACGTGGTGTGCCTCTCTTTTCCCTCGATCATCGGCGTCCTTTGAAGGACTTCGAGGTGATCGGGATCAGTTATCCTTATGAGCTCTGTGCCACCAACATCGTCAATGTGCTTGATCTAGCTGGGGTACCGATCCTAGCCTCCCAGCGTACAGAGAGTGATCCTATAGTTCTTGGTGGCGGTTCAGCCATGGCCAATCCCGAACCTGTGGCAGACTTTTACGACGCCATCATTATTGGTGAAGCAGAAGAAGCCATTTCGGAAGTGGTGGAGACCATCATTGCTTTGAGAGAAGATTCTCTTTCCCGGGAGGAGATCCTGAAAGCCTTGGCCTGTCTGCCGGGCGTCTATGTTCCCAGGTTCTTTCGTCCGGTCTACGAGCAAGGAATGTTCCGTTTGATGGAGCCCTTGCTTCCGGGCTATGAGAAAGTAAGGCGCCGGGTGATAGCAGATCTCGACCAGGTTCCCTACCCTTGGAAACCACCAGTGCCGTGGGCCGAGATCACCCACGATCGTTTGGCTTTAGAGATCTCAAGAGGTTGCACACGGGGATGTCGCTTCTGTCAGGCCAGCAGCCTTTATCGACCGGTAAGGGAACGATCTCTCAAGCGTTTACTCGAAATGGCAGAGGAAGGGCTTGCAGCTACGGGATGGGATGAGATCTCCTTTCTTTCGCTTTCTGCAGGGGACTATTCCTGTCTTACCGAGCTCCTGGTTACTTTCAACCGTCGTTTCCTTCCGGAGAAAATCGCCCTTTCTCTTCCCTCTCTTCGCGTTGGTAGTCTTAACCAGACCATCATTCAGGAAGTGAAAAGGGTTCGCAAAACCGGTTTTACTTTGGCTCCGGAAGCCGGGACAGAGCGCCTGCGCCGTGTGATTAATAAAGACATTTCCGAGGAAGATCTCTTGGAGACCGCCCGCCTGGCCTTTGAGGCGGGCTGGCGCCATTTAAAACTCTATTTCATGATAGGTCTGCCCAGTGAGACCCCCGAGGATTTAGAAGGCATTGTACGTTTGAGCCGTAAACTCACCCGGATCAAGGGGCGTCAAGGACCACAGGTGAATGTTTCAGTCTCTACTTTCGTGCCCAAACCGCACACCGCCTTTCAGTGGGAATCACAGATTGACCGCCAGGAGACCAGGGCCAGGCTGAGCTGGCTTCGAGAACACCTGCGCAGCAAGAAATTGCGTTTCAAATGGCATCTACCGGAACAGAGTTTTCTAGAGGGGGTCTTCTCACGAGGGGATCGTAGACTTTCACATCTGGTGGTAGAAGCACACCGTTTGGGTGCAAGACTTGATGGCTGGAGTGAGGAATTGCGTTTTGAGCTCTGGCTCAAAGCCGCTCGGAAACTGGGGCTTGATCTCTCCTCCTATTTGCGGGCCAGGCCTCTTGAGGAGATCCTGCCCTGGGATCACATTGATCTGGGGGTAGAGAAAGGGTTCCTCTTGGCCGAAAGACAGAAGGCTTTGGGAGAGGAGATTTCACCGGACTGCCGATTTGCGCGATGTCTCAAATGCGGGGTTTGCGATTTTCGTACCCTGCGGAATCGCCTCGAGAAAGACTGTACTCCACCGCAAATCCGGGTAAGCCGTCTCAAAGCCGAGGGGCGCTTTTTCTATCGGGTCTACTATCAGAAAATTGGCTGGGCGCGTTTCCTTTCACAGCTCGAACTCATGCGGGCCTTCCATCGTGCTGTCCGTCGGGCTGGGCTACCAGTGTCCTTCAGCGAGGGTTTCCATCCCCTGCCCAAGCTTTCCTTCCCGCGAGCCCTTCCCGTGGGAGTGGAAAGCGAAAAAGAAGTCTTGGCGCTTGAGCTTGTCCGTCGCCTACCTCCCGGGGAGATAAGAGAGCGTCTCAACCGGGAACTTCCAACGGAATTGGGAATACTCGAGGTCTCCTTCACCACCGAAGAGAAGGCTTTGCTGGTGCCAGATGAGGTTACCTATGAGATCGAATTCACCCAAGATCTGCCGCAAGCGAGGCTAGAGAGTTTTCTCTCTCAGCGCAGTGTGACCTGGCGGGTGCGTCGGGGGAAGAAAGAAAAGGTCATTGATTTGAGACCATACGTCGTTTTCATGGAAGGGCAGGGGAAGCAGCTGCGTCTTCGTCTTTTTGAACCGCCCCAAGGGGGGGTACGGGCCCAAGAAGTAGTTGCGGCCCTCTGGGGACTTCCAGTTGAAGAGGTCCCTCTCAGACGGATTCGCAAGCTTTCTTGGGAATTAGAACCGGGCGAAGAGACTCTCGAGGGTCCGCTGGAGGAGTTTTAATCCGTATAGTTCTTTCTCGCTGAAAGGTTCGCGCCGTTTGAGGCCCAAGAGCACCGCTGGTTTACCTCCAAAAGACAGGGGCAGATACACGAACTCTTCGGCCCCGCTGCCACGATAGAGATCACCTTTTCTGAGAATTTCAAGGAGGAATCTCTCAGCTTCGGGGCTCAACTCCTCCTCAAGGCCTTCCAGATGGTTGTCTTCGAGATAGAAGAGTTTACCTTCGGCTTCGATTTCCTCACACAAAGCCTTGAGAGCCCTCTGGGAGAGGGTGAGGACCTCGCGCGGGAGATAGAAGAGGTCTTCTCCTTCTGGAGGGAGCTCCACTTCAAAGGCCGATTCGTCAACGTTTAACCAGTCTCCAAGGGCATCCTTTAGGGTTGGGGGAAGATAGGGCAGTTTTCTCTTCAATTCTTCCAGAGCCTGCTTGACGGCTTGGGGTGAGTCAAAAAGTCGCTGCCAGCCCGGCAAGAGCCCTTCTTCAAGCAGGCTTAAAGCCAGCTTTTCGGCCAAGATAACAAGCCTCAAGACGTTTCCTTGGTGTTTGATCTTCTCTCGTCCTTCAAGACCCTGGAGCACAGGGGTGGGCAGGTTCCAGTGTTTGGCCAGGCGCTCTCCCACCAGAAGAAAGAGCTCTCTTTGACGAGCTTCAGAAAGTCTTCGTATTTCGTGGTAAGTGCGCGGACTATAAATGATGAGCAGGAGGCGTGCCAGTCGGCGGAAGAGACCAGCCAGATAGACTTCTTCGGCAGAGGCAGCTTTTTTCTCAGCCGCGGCTCCTGCTAGATGAGCGGTGATCAATCCGAGGGCGTATTCACGGAGGAAGTTTTCCTCGCGCAGGAGATCGTCTTCAAGTCGAGGCGCAGAACGTGCAATCTGTTTTAGGTTGTCGAAGCCCAGGAGCACAGCCGCACGGGAGAGGGTGTTCATGGGAAGGCTCAAAGGATTGAAATAGGCCGAGTTGGCAGCCTTCAATACTTGGACGCAAAGGCCTATGTCAGCAGAGATCACGCGTACCAGGCGTTCGGGAGAAATTTCTATTTCACTGTAGAAGGTGGAAACCGCCTCAGTGGTGGTGCGTAATGCCGGAAAGTTGGCGATCCTTTTGAGACGATTGGTTAGTCTCAGGACGATGGGTTTCATTTAATGATCGCAACCTGGCCCAAAATTTCTCTTCTCGCTCTTCAGCCAAGAGTTCCGGCAAGAGCTTCCTTCGTCCGGGTATCCCCTTGAGGAATTTGGGGACGAAAAGTTTGAGGATCTTGAGTCGTTGCTCACCTTCCACATAGTCCAAGTAAGAACCAAGTTCTTCTAAAAGAGCGATTCGGTCGGAAGCCTTCAATTCTAAAGTTTTTCCGCCCTTGATCTCCGCAAAGATCCAGGGACGGGCAAGAGCGGCTCGTCCAATCAACACCCCATCACAGCCTGTCTCCTGGACCGCTCGCCAGAAGTCTTCCAGACTTCTTACATCTCCGCTGAGATAGACCGAGATTTCCTTTCCAACCAATTTTTTCAGATCTTTTACCCGGTCCCAGCGGGCCCTGCCGGAAAAACCCTCCTTGGCCAGACGTGGATGTAGAGCAAGGGTCTTTACTCCGGCTTTTAAAAGGGTTTCAGCAATAACCTCCAGCTCGTCCTTTTCAAAACCCAAACGGAACTTGACGGAGAAATCGACGCCAAAGGAAGAGGCCAGTTCTGCCAGACCTCTGGCTATGGTGAGGAGTTTTTTTCGATCGGTGAGCAGAGCGGCCCCAGCGCCGGTACGCACTACCTTTCGTGCTGGACAACCTGCGTTTAGGTCCAATCCTTCGGGTCGTATCGTCTGGAGAACGACCTTTGCAGCTTGGAAGAGGGCTTCGGGCTCGGAGCCGTAAAGCTGTAGTCGCAGGGGGCGTTCTTTAGGGGTGACGTGGAGTAGTGGATCCGAGAGCCCTTTTATCAGCACCAGATGGGCGCTGATCAGTTCGGACCAGGTGAGATCAGCTCCCAGACGCCGGGCCAAACGCCGAAAGGCGCTCCCGGTAAAACCTGACATCGGGGCCAGAATGACAAGCGGGGTCTTCAAGGAAAGTCCTATTCCTTGACCCTTTCTACTCTTACGGCCTTGCCCTCGCGCCGAGGGAGCTTGCCCTCTGGAAGGAGGATCACTTCGGCTCGAAAACCTAAGTAATTGTAAATCTCATCTTCCAAACGTCTCTTCAGTGTCTCATCAAGGGAATGGCTTTCCACCAGGATCTCGATGAAGTCTCTACCAGCGCTCTTCCCTAGCCGGATGAGGTAATCGGGTAACACTTCCTTGTGTCGCATGAGAATTTCTTCTATCTGACGGGGGTAAAAATTGACCCCTTTCACCTTTAGCATGTCGTCGGTGCGTCCTTTGAGGCGGGCTAGACGCAACATGGTCCGTCCGCAAACGCAACGTCCACGTGAAAGAATGCGGGTGATATCACGGGTGCGATAACGGATGAGAGGGAGTCCTTCCCTGGTAAGAGTAGTGATAACCAGCTCTCCTTCCTCTCCATCAGGGAGGGGTTCTCCGGTTTCGGGATCGACGATTTCCACAAGATAGTGATCCTCCCAGACGTGAAGGCCCTCGTGAGCCACGCAGTCTATACCGAGACCCACCCCACCGGTTTCCGTCATGCCGATGATATCGAAGGTCTCAATTCCCATTTGGCGCTCGATGAACTTGCGGGTTTCATCGCTCCAGACCTCTGCCCCAAAGATGCCGACGCGGAGCCGGGTCTTCTGGAAATCGAAACCTTCGGCCCTGGCTACCTCGATGAGACGCAGGGGATAGGAAGAGATGGCCGCCAGTGCGGTGGTCCCAAAGTCTCGTATGAATTTAAGTTGCAAGAGGGTCCGTCCAGGACCAATGGGGATGACAAAACAACCTAGGCGTTCGGCTCCGTAATGGAAACCAAAACCCCCATTAAACAGTCCAAAGCCCGGGGTGATCTGGAGTACGTCTTTGTAAGTGAGAGTAGCGGCAGAGAGGCAGCGGGCCATGATCTCAGCCCACTGCTCCACGTCGGAACGGGTAAAAGGATTGATGACCGGTGTTCCGGTGGTGCCTGAAGACATATGGAAACGCACAAAATCTTCTTTGGGAGCGCAGGCCAAACCCAGGGGATAGGCCTCCCGCAGATCGTCTTTGGTGATGAAGGGCAGTTCTTTGAGATCGGAAAGATCTCGTATGTCTTGGGGTTCAACCTCTCCGAGATGTGAGGCGTAACGGGCGTTGTTGGCTTTGATGTGGGCCAGAGTTTTGCGTAATCTCCTGAGCTGGAGTCTTTCCAATTCCTCCCGGGGCAAGGTCTCCAGACGCGGCTGATACAAGGTTCCCTCCTTAAAGTTTTTTGGCTTTTTCTACCGCGCGTTTAAAACCCTCGCGAGACCTTTCGATGTAGCTTTCATCTACGCAGAAGGCCAAGCGAATATGTCCGGGACCACCGAATCCCCGTCCCGGGACCGCCAAGATGAGTTCTTCCTGAAGGAGACGACAGAATTCAACGTCGTCGATGGGCGTCTTGGGGAAGATATAAAAGGCTCCTTTGGGTTTGACGAACTCAAGCCCGGCCTCCCTCAGGATCTCGCAAAAGAGATCGCGTCGGCGTTCGTAGATGCTTACTTCTACCACTTCTTCGGCGCATTTGGCTGCCAATCTCTGGGCCAGAGCCGGAGCATTTACGAAGCCTAGGATCCGGTTAGCCAACACAAAGGCTGCCATGAGTTCTTCTTTCCCCTCGGCTTCAGGGTGTAAGGCCAGGAACCCAATGCGTTCTCCGGGTAGAGATAGTTCTTTGGAAAAACTCGAGACCACGATGCTGTGAGGATAGAGCGGGAAAATGGCTGGTGTTTCCAGGCCGTCGAATACGAGATTCCGGTAAGGCTCATCAGAGATGAGATACAAAGGTCGGCCCATTTCTTGAGACTTCTTCTCAAGAAGCTGGGCCAGTTCCCGGAGCTCGTTGTCTCCATAGAGCTGACCAGTGGGGTTGTGAGGGGAATTGATGAGGATGGCCTTGGTGCGAGGCCCTATGGCTGCTTCAATGGCTCCTAAGTCTAGGGAAAAATCCTCTCTGGAAGGAACGGGTTTGGGTATTCCCTGGTGATTTTCTACGTAAAACTTGTATTCTACGAAGAAAGGAGCGGGATAGATCACCTCGTCTCCTGGTTCAAGAAGGGCCTTAAAGATCACGTTCAAGGCCCCTGCGGCCCCACAAGTCATCACGATGTGTTCCATGGGAACGGCTGTTTTCTGTTCCTTGGAAACCTTGATGGCCATGGCCTCCCGCACAAAGGGAAATCCGGCGTTTGGCATATAACCGTGAAGACTGGGGGCATCTTCCCGGATGAGCTCTTCTAGGGCCTGTTTTACACTGGGAGGTGGAGGGACATCGGGATTTCCAAGACTGAAGTCGCAAACCCGGTCTACTCCGTACTGGGCCTTGAGTTTGGCCCCTTCTTCAAACATCTTCCTGATCCAGGAAGCCCCGGCCAGGTAATCGCGAATCCTCTGAGAGACGGCCATTTTTTCCTCCTCGGCCCCGCGGGGCATTTTTGCTTTAGACTTCCACGGGGCCGAGGAAAGTCAAGTTTTAAGCCGCCTTTTCCACGAAGAGATGGACGTCTTGTTGCGGATAGGGGATATTCAGACCTTGTTCGTCGAAGATTTTCTTGATCTTTTCCGTTAGATCGAAACGCACCACCCAGTAATCACCAGTCTTCACCCAGGGGCGAACCACCAAGTTGACCGAGCTGTCAGCCAGTTCGGCCACGGCAATGGTGGGAGAGGGTTCTTTCAGGATGCGAGGATCTTCAGCCAGGATCTGCCAGAGGATGGCCTTGGCCTTGTCTAAGTCGTCCTCATAGCTGATACCCACCACCAGATCTATCCGGCGGGTATCGTTGGCCGTAATGTTAGTGATGATGTCACCTATAATCTTGCCATTGGGTACGATGACCTTCTGGTTGTCCGGGGTGTGGAGGATGGTGTTAAAGAGGTTGATCTCCTGGACACTACCCGTAACTCCGGCGGCGTTGATCGCATCGCCTACCCGGAAAGGACGAAAGAGGATGAGCATCACCCCGGCGGCAAAATTGGAAAGAGAGTCCTTTAAAGCCAGACCTATCGCCAGACCGATGGCACCAAGGATGGTCAGGAAAGACGTGGTGTTAAAACCCAGCTGTCCGGCGGCAGCGATGAGGACTACCAAGACGAACAAATAGTAAAGAAGACCCTTGAGAAAGTTGACCAGGGTGATATCCACCCCGCGCCTTTCCATGACCCGACCAAAGAAGTTGGCGATCCTCTTTGAAAGCCAGACGCCTACTACCAGGATAACCAGGGCCCCTATCACCTGGGGCAACTTGCTGAGAAGATAGATTTTAGTGGTAATCAGCATTTCTTTAGTCTCCATAGCTCCCCCTCTCGAGAGTTTTTTCTTTCTTTAGACCAGATTTCTGAGAAAGAAAACAATAAAATAATTTCCTAATTTAGACACAAAAGTGTTTTTATGGAGAAAACTCTCTTTCTTAAAATGAGTATTAAAAAGACGATTTGGTGAGGAAGGGAAAGGCCTCGGAAAGACCCTCGATGACCATTTGGACGGCGATAACAGCCAGGATCAGCCCCATCAGTCGGGTAATAACACCGATTTTGGTACGCCCCAGGCGATCAAAGATGGCTTCACCGTAAACGAAACAAAGATAAGTGAGGAGACAAACGATGCCAAAGACCGAAAGGATGATGACAATATCGAGAAGATGTTGTCTGGCGCCCACGAAAGACATGGCGGTGGTAATGGTCCCTGGCCCGGAGAGGATGGGAGTCCCGAGCGGAGTGACGGCCAAGGAGTCTGGATCGTTTTCTTCGTGTTCCTCCTCACCTGGATGGTGTTGGCGAGAAGTCTTTCCCCGTAGCAGGTGATAGGCGATCAAAAAGACCAGGATGCCACCGGCGATGCGAAAGGCCGGCAGGGTGATACCGAAGAATCGGAAAATGAGGTTTCCCATCACCACAAAAAGACTGCAGATGAAAAAGGCGGTGAGGGTGGCCTTTTTGGCCACTCGTTTCTTAGTGGCTTCATCAAAGTCTTCCACCAGCCCGATAAAGACCGGGACGTTTCCAATGGGGTTCATAATGGCCAAAAAACCGCTGAAGATTTGTAAGATATAGGCCAGCATCATCGGAATTACCCTCTACCGTCTTTGGCCGACATTGCAACCCCTTGTCGCTGCGCTAGATTAAGAAAGCAACATTTTGGTACAAGGGGTGTTTTTCCATGATCATCATTCTGAAACCAGATGTCGACCCTTCTGGTCCGGAAGTACAACGTATCTTGGAGACTCTTCACTATTATCAGGGTATTACCACCCGTATTTCGGCGGTCACTGGAACAGAGCGTAAAGTAATCGAGATTTACGTTTTGGGCGATACTTCACGCATTCCAGACGAAGAGATCGCCCATCTCCCAGGTGTGGAGCGGGTGGTAAGGGTTTCCAAAAAATACCGCCTCATCGGACGGCACGCCGACGACCAGGAAGCTTTCGGTTTTGATTACAACGGTTTGCACTTTGATCAGGATTCCTTCTACGTGTTTGCCGGACTTTGCGCAGTAGATACTCCGGAACACGTGGAAATGATGTTTGCTGCCCTCAAAGAGGCCGGGGTGGTGACTTCTCGCATGGGAGCCTACAAGCCGCGCACCAACCCCTATTCTTTTCAGGGACATGGTCGCAAGTGTCTTCCATGGGTCTTCGAGCTGGCAGGCAAGTATGGCATACGCTGCATCGCGATGGAGGTCTGTAAAGAGGCCCACATCGAGGAGATCTACGAAGAGCTTGAGCGGGCCGGACGTCCTACCGGGGTAATGCTCCAGATCGGTACCCGAAACGCCCAGAATTTTGAGCTTCTCAAGGCCGTAGGCAGCCAGCAGGAATTTCCGGTTCTCTACAAACGAGGGATGGGTATCACCATTGAAGAGAGTTTGAATGCTTGCGAATACATCGCTAGCGAAGGGAACCGCAACATCATCTACTGCCTTCGAGGGGTTAAGACCAACTTGGGAGATCCGCATCGCAACCTGGTAGATTTCGCCCATGTACCGGTAGTCAAAAGCCTTACGCGTTTGCCGGTTTGTGTGGACCCTACTCATTCTGTGGGCCGGCGGCATTTTGCCCCAGATGGGATCCAGGAAATCTTTCACGCTGCGGCTCAGGGGGTGATTGCCGGGGCCAACATGGTCCTGGTGGAATTTCATCCCAGACCGGAGAAGGCCCTTTGCGATGGTCCTCAGGCCTTGCGTCTGGAGGAATTGCCCCATTTCCTTGAAGACATGCGAATCGTACGGGAGGCCTATCTCCAACGCAAGGATCTGGCCAGCAGGTATGCCCTACAAGCCATGGCTCCCAAGTTGGCAGCGGTCTCATGAAAAGGTTCCATTACATCCAACACGTCCCCTTTGAAACGCCAGGTGCTATCTTGCAATGGGCTAGACACAAAGGCTATGAGATAAGCCGTACCAGACTCTTCCTGCACGAGCCTTTTCCTTCGGCGGGGGAGTTCGACTTCTTAGTCCTCATGGGAGGGCCGATGAGCGTGCACGATGAGGCCCAGTATCCCTGGTTGGCGGAAGAAAAGGCCTTCTTGCGTGACATCCTGGGAGATGATGACCGTCCCAAGGTCTTGGGGGTATGTCTGGGGGCCCAGCTTCTGGCTGAGGTTTTAGGGGGGGAAGTATATCCCAACCAGTTCAAAGAAATTGGCTGGTTTCCCGTGGAGCTCACAAAGGCCGGACGAGCGCATCCCTTATTCCATGGTTGGCCTGAGAGCTTGCAGGTCTTTCACTGGCACGGCGAGACCTTCAGCCTTCCCCCGGAGGCTGTTCACCTGGCTCGCTCCGAGGCCTGCGAGAACCAGGCTTTCCTCTACGAAGACCGGGTCTTGGGCCTTCAATTCCATTTGGAAGTGACGCCCGAAATCGTAGCGGAACTTCTAGAAAAGAGTGCCTCGGATCTGGTCCCTGGGCCCTATGTTCAGGATCCAGAAATCATCAAAGGCCAACCAGAACTTTATTCTTTCTGTCACGAATATCTCTTCAGATTGCTTGAGGCCTTTGAGCGGCTCTGAGGAGAAAGGCGCGGGATACCCGCGCCTTTCTTTTATTCCAGAGGAACTACCTTGACTTTGAGATGGGCTATAACATCGTGGGAAAACCGAATGGGGACCAGGTACTCTCCTAGTTTTTTGATGGGTTCGTCAAGGAGGACCTGCTTTTTGGTGATCTCGATCCCCTGTTCTTTGAGGTGTTGGACGATCTCTGTGGCTGAGACCGAACCGTAGAGGCGATCTTCTTCGATCACTCGTTGAGGGATGACCAGTTCCATTTCGTTCAGGCGTTCAGCCACGGACTGGAGCTGTTTGCGGAGACGTTCGGCTTTGGCCAGAATAATCTGTCGTTCCCGTTCAATGGCTTTGAGACTTTTCTTGCTGGCCGGGATCGCCAACCCCTTTGGAATGAGATAATTACGGGCATAGCCATCCTTGACGGTGACCACGTCTCCCGGAGCCCCAAGATTGGGTACATAGGAACGCAGGATGACTTCCATGATCAACCTCCTTGACGGGCAAGCTCTTCTTCATCCAGGGTAGCGATGAAGGGCAGAAGCGCCATGATACGGGCCCGCTTTATGGCGGTGGTCAACTGGCGCTGGTGTTTGGCACACGTTCCTGTTTGGCGACGAGGAATGATCTTGCCCCGCTCGGTAATAAAGGCCTTGAGGATTTCGGGTTCTTTGTAGTCTATCTTGAGGTTTGGATCCGCACAAAAACGGCATATCTTGCGTCGCGGATAGAATCGACGGCGACGAACCGCACTTTGAGTTTCGTTGGCCATGACTCCCTCCTTAAGCCGCTAGGCTTTCGGGTTCGTATTTTTCTTCGAGTTTGACCACGATGAAACGGATGACCCGTTCATCAATCCGGTAATATTGCTCTAGTTTGGCCGGAGTCTCCGCCGGAGCGGCAAACTCCATCAGGATGTAATAACCCTGTTTCTTTTTTTCGATGGGATAAGCCAGTTTGCGAAGCCCCCATTCGTCAGTCCTGAGGACTTCGCCCCCGTCGTTTTGAATGATCTCGGAGAGTTTCTCCAAAACGGCTTCTTTCTCCTCGACTCGGTCCGGATGGATGACAAAGAGGGTTTCGTACTTGCGGAGCTTTTTCATATGACCTCCTTTTGGTCGTTTTTTGGCCCCTTTCGGAGCAAGGAGGAAAAATAAAATAAAAATTGGTGGGCGGTGCTGGATTCGAACCAGCGACTTCCACCGTGTGAGGATGACGCTCTACCACTGAGCTAACCGCCCACCTGGAAGGCAATATATAGTGGTCTTTTCCCTTTGACAAGGGGGATCAATGACGAAGCACTTCCAGCCCACGGACAAAATAGAGGCCACTGGCCCAGATGAGGGCCCCACCCATGAGGGCGTAGATGGCAGCCAAGACCACTCGAGGAAGTTCAGAGCGTCTGAGCCCGATACCCATGGCAATCATCAAGAGGATGACGAGATAACTGCGCCAGGGCTGGAAGGCAAAACAGCAAATCCTTTCGGGTTTTCCATCGAGGCGACGTAAGTTCCGGCGAGCAAGGCGGAAAAGAAAAAAACGCCCCATGAAGTAGGAAGCCAGCAAGGCTGCCAGGTAGAGTCCCCAGGCCCAAAGCTCCTGCTGGGCTTTGACCCACCAAAGCCCCCGCAGGCATAACATGAGCCCCACCCCCAACCACAGGAGACCCGAAACCCAGTAGAGCCATTTTTTGTGGACTTCGGGTTTCATGAATTTCATAGGTCACCTTTCTCATCCTGGCAAATTTTTTCCCACTCTACAAGACTACCGTTCAAATTCTTCATTTTTTACAACGATTAAAAATTATGGGTGGGTATCTTGGGGGGCGGTATGAGGGGGGAGAGAGATGGAATTCGTTTCTTGGAAATCCTGTTATTGTGTGGGGGATCCCACAATAGACTATCAACACCGGCGCCTGGTAGCCCTCTTGAACTTGCTTCATGACAAGATCCATTCCAAAGCCTCGGCTATTCTCGTTGACAAGGCCCTCATCGAGCTCATCAACTACGCAGAGGAACATTTTCGGGACGAAGAAAGGCTGATGGAAAGCATTAACTATCCGTATTTGGCCGAACATCGGGCCGAACACGAACGTCTGGTGATAGAGGTCTTTGCTTTCAAGGAACGCTACGACAAGGGGCTGGTTTCAGGTCGGGATCTCCTTGAATTTTTGAGGGAATGGCTCATCCAGCACATTTTAGGTTCGGACCTCATGATCAAGCACTATCTACCCAGGGTGAAGTGTTGAGGGCTTCTGCGAAGTTGCGAGCCACTGTGGTGAGGAGCTCGCTTCTGACAAGCCCCTGGACCAGGGTTTCGGGGAGATCACCCGGGCCGTAGAGGAGGGCAGCCAGACCACCGGTGATGGCGGCGATGGTATCGGTGTCTCCTCCCAGGGAAATGGCGAGTCTTAAGGCATCGAGGAAAGAAGTACTTTGTCCCAGGACCCAGCAAACAGCTTCCAGAGTGTGTACCACGTAACCCGAGGCCCTGATTTCCGGGGCCCTGATAAGAAAGATCTGGCCCAAAGGCTCGAAAAATTTCAACTCTCTGATCCAGGGGCTTCTGGAGTAAAATGAAAAACCCTGTTCCAGAGCCTTGGTGAGGGCCTCTCTGAAGGGCAGGCCTTTCAGGACCTCTCTTACCACGAAGGCGTAAAGACCACAGGCCAAAAGGTTGCGAGGATGGGCGTGGGTGAGGCTGGCGGCTTCGTGGACCCTGGCCAGAAAAAGATTTTCTTCCGCCCGGTGATACCACAAGACCACCGGCAGGAGGCGCATGAGGGCGCCGTTTCCGTTGTCTCTCTCCCCCCGGCCGCCCGCTTTGGTCGGAGGAACACCTTGGGCCAGCCTCAAGAGGGCTTCTCTGGTGGCCCTTCCCACTCCGATTGCCTGGCCAAAAGGGGTGAAATATCCCTCATGAAGCCACTTGAGGAACCGGTGTCCGAGATCTTCAAGGTCTAGTCTCTTGCGAGAAATCAGACTTTCAGCGGTGATAAAGGTTAGCGAAGTGTCATCGGACCAGGTCCCTGGAGGCCAAGATCCAGCCCGATAGAAAGAGGGGTCGAAATCTTTCAGGTTCTCAGGAGCTTCGCCTTCAAAGGGAAACCCCAAGGCGTCGCCTATTGCTACTGCCAAGAGAGCGGCTTCCCAAAGGGTTCTCATTTCTTGTCACCGCCTCTGTTTTTCACTACTCTAACAGCACATGTTACCCCAAGGGAGAGAAAAGAAATGCTATGTCCGGGAGAAGTTCTCCCGTGTCACCAGGCGCTACGATCTGGTAAACGCTCTTGGCAGTTTCGGTCTGGATCATTGGTGGCGTTACCAGGCCGCGCGCGAACTAGCCCGTCTTCCCGGCCCCATCCTGGATCTTTGTGCCGGGACCCTAACCCTTTCAAAAGAGATCGTACGCCAGCGTCCCCGTATGGTGGTGGCCCTTGACATCTGTTGGGAGATGCTCGCTTACGGCCGGACACGTCTGACCCGCCATCCGGCACTGACTTTTATCCGGCTAGTGGTGGGTGACGGGGAGAAACTTCCTTTTCCAGAAGAGAGTTTCTTCGGGGTGAGTGTGGCCTTTGGGGTACGCAACCTGGCCCATCTTAAGGTCGGGCTCAAGGAGATGTTTCGCGTCCTAAAGCCAGGAGGTAAGGCCGTGATCCTGGAGTTTTCTCGTCCCAAAACCCCGGTCTTTGCCCCCCTTTATCGACGCTATTTGCGGCATTTCATGCCTTTTTTGGGTGGAAAGCTTACCGGAGACCAGGAGGCCTACGAGTACCTGGCACACTCCATCGAAGCCTTTCCCTCACCCGAGGAACTGGCCCATTTTTTACGGGAAGTAGGCTTTCAAGGGGTACGTTTCCGTCCTTTGACCTTTGGAGTGGTACACCTCCACGTAGGCTTCAAGCCTTAAGAGGGCGTCTGCTCAGATACCCTTCCATGAACTTTTTGATGCGCTCGTAGGCTTCGATCAGGGTTTCTTCTGGGGGCAAGAAGACCACCCTGAAATGGGCTGTACCAGGCTTTTGGCCGAAACCGCTTCCGTGGACTACTACCACGCCGGTCTCGGCGATGAGCTGTTTGACAAAGTCTCGGTCCGAAACACCAGGGATTTCGAGGCGCGGAAAGGCGTAAAAGGCCCCTTCGGGTTTGACGCAAGAGATACCCGGGATGTCGTTGAGCATCTCAACGGTGAGGTCGCGCCTCCTTTCAAGTTTCTTGAGCACTTCGTTCAGATGAGCCTGGTTTCCGTTCAAGGCTACCGGGATGGCATATTGTTTGGGATGACTGGTGGAAAGACGGGCCCGGGCCAATTTGTGGATGGCCTCCACGTAATCCTTCACTATTTCCCAGGGGCCAGAGACGATACCCCAACCGATTCGAAATCCCGGTGCCAAGTAGCATTTTGACAACCCGTTGAAAGTAACCACCGGGACCTCCGAATCGAGAGAGGCGATGGGGATATGGCGTTTACCATCGAAAACCAGTTTGTCGTAGATCTCATCAGAAAAGATGACCAGATGATGCCTTTTGGCAATTTCGATGAGGCCTCGCAGCGTCTCTTCAGAATAGACCGCCCCGGTAGGGTTATTGGGATTGATGATCACGATGGCGCGCGTCTTTTCATTGACCTTGGCTTCTATATCAGCCAGGTCTGGCTGCCAGGCGTTTTCTTCGTCCAGATAATAAGGATTGGGTTCCGCTCCCAATTTGGCCAAGATAGCCGTATAGAGTGGATAGCCGGGATAAGGCACCAGGACGTTTTCTCCCTCATTAACTAGGGCGGTGAGGGCAAAGTCGATGGCTTCACTGGCTCCGGTGGTGATGAAGATGTCTGTGGGTTCGATTCCGTGGGCGCGAGCCTCCTGACGGATAGCCTCAATGGCTTCGTCCACCCCTTCGGAGGCCGAATAACCGGTGAGGTTTTCACGCATGGCCTGGTAAGTGGCCTCAACCAAGGGAAAAGGGGTCTGAAAGTCATATTGAATGGGGTCTCCGATGTTCAGGAACAGGAGCTTCTTGCCCTTTCTTTTGGCCTCTTCAGCCACAAGCACGATATCACGAACGGCATATTCGATCTTCTCCGTCCGCCGTGCCGGTTTGATGGGTGAAAATTCTTTGCTCATCTTTCTTCCGTCACCGCCTTCTTAAGAGTCAACCTATGATATTGCCCCTCAAAACCAGGGGTGTCAACAAGCTGACTCCAGGTGTTGGCGTAATTTTCATCGGCTTTTGGCCCTTTTTTAAAAAGGGCTCTCCAACTCCTCAAGACATCGATCTTCTTGACACTCAGAAAGGGGCTTTCTAATATTTAGATGGCCGGAGCGGGTATAGCTCAGTTGGTAGAGCATCAGCTTCCCAAGCTGAGGGTCGCGGGTTCGAGTCCCGTTGCCCGCTCCAACAAATTTGGGTTCGAAAAAAAGTGGGCCCACACGCCCACTTTTTTTGTTATGGGGCTCTGAAATCAAGAACAGACGGAAACTTATTTATGGATCGGGAAGAGATCATCAAAAAAGTCTGGGAATTAGCAGAACCTGTGGTCCTGGCGCAGGGTCTGGAACTGGTAGACGTGGAGTTTCAACGTGAGCGACAGGGTTGGGTTCTCCGTCTTTATATTGACCGGCCTGGTGGGGTGACCCTGGGAGATTGTGTCCGGGTGAGCGAGATACTTGGCGATCTGTTAGATGCCAAGGATTTTATCCATCATTCCTATCACCTGGAAGTTTCATCTCCAGGGGTAGATCGCCCCCTGAAGAAGGCCGAAGATTTCGAGCGTTTTGCTGGAGACAAGGTTAAGATTCAGCTCAAGGAGCCTCTTTCCGGGCGCCGGAACTTTACCGGACTCCTGAAGGGGATCGAGGGGGACGAGGTCCTGGTAGAAATAGATGGTCAGACCTTTCGATTACCAAGGACTAAGATCAAGAAGGCTCACATCAAGTATGAGTTTGACGTCTGAGGGGTTTAGAGATGGCTGGAGAAATCAGAAAACTGGTTGAAGCCTTTAGCAAAGAGAAGGGTATTCCACGGCAGGTGATCATCGAGGCCCTGGAAGAAGGAATGCGAGCGGCGGCTCGCAAAAAGTTTGGATCAAGGGCCATTGTGGATGCCCAATACAACGACGAAACCGGCGAGATCGAAGTCTACCGTTTTCGCAAGGTGGTGGAAAAAGTAGAAGATCCTGAGACCGAGATTGCCTTGGAAGAAGCCCGAAGACTTGATCCCAACGTTCAGGTAGGAGATGAAGTGGGTACCAGGGTGGAGATCCAGGAACTGGGTCGCATTGCAGCCCAACTGGCTAAACAGATTCTTACTCAAAAGGTGAGAGGAGCCGAGAGGGAGCTCATCTATCAGGAATTCAAGGATCGAGTAGGACAGATCGTTTCGGGATTTGTGCACCGTTTTGACAGGGGCAACGTGATTGTACAGCTTGGCCGAGCCGAAGCCATTTTGCCGGTGGCGGAACAGATTCCAAATGAGCGTTATCACCGGGGCGATCGGATTCGGGCCCTTATCATTGAAGTCAATCGTTCCGGGCGAGATCCGCAGATCGTGCTCTCGCGCACGCACCCGGATTTCTTGAAACGTCTCTTCGAGCTTGAGGTGCCAGAGATCCAGGAAGGAATTGTCAAGATTGTGGCGGTGGCCCGGGAGCCAGGGAGCCGGGCCAAGATGGCGGTGGTTTCTTCGGATCCAGACGTCGACCCGGTAGGGGCCTGTGTGGGGCTCAAAGGGTCGAGGGTCCAGGCTGTGGTACAGGAACTTCGTGGCGAGAAGATCGACATCATTCCCTGGAATCCGGATCCGGCGCGTTTGGTTTACAACGCTTTGGCTCCGGCGGAATGTACGCGGGTGATTGTGGACGAAGATAACAAGACCCTTGAGGTCATCGTACCCGACGATCAGCTTTCGCTGGCCATTGGTAAGCAGGGACAAAACGTCCGCTTGGCTTCCAAACTCCTTGGTTGGCGCATTGATGTGATGAGCGAGACCCAGTACATGCGCCGGCAGGATCCCAATTTTCAGGATATGCTGGCTGTTGAAGGGATGACCGAAGAGACAGCGGCCAAGCTCTACGACAAGGGGATAAACTCCGTAGAGGCCCTGGCCCAGGCGGAAGTAGAACAGGTGGCGGATGCAGCCCGCCTCAAAAATTCCGAGGCCGAAGCCTTGATTGAAGCGGCCAAGAAATACCTGGCTAAAAAGGCTTCGACCCAAGAAGAGACCCAAGAGGTATCAGAGTCTGGTGGAAGCGAGGTCTAAGAGGCGTCATATTCCACAAAGATCGTGTATTATTTGTGGTCAGAAGACGGCCAAGGGGCATCTCTTTCGCTTAGTGCTAGACGAAAGAGGACGGGTTATCTTTGACAGAGCGCAGCGTTTGCCAGGGCGAGGGGCTTACGTCTGCCAGAGTGATGGCTGTGTAGCCAAGCTCCTTACCAAACACGGAGACAAACGTTTGCGTTATGCCTTTCGAGGGCGAGTGAGAGAACTTCCTCAAAAGACTATAGATCAAATTTTGGCGGCGCTTGCGTCGCGCGAAGGGGGCAACGGGTAGTATGAGCAAGGTAAGAATTTATGATCTGGCCAATGAAATGGGGGTCAAACCCAAGGACCTTTTCGAGCGTATCAAGGAGATGGGGTATGACGTAAGGAGTCATTCCAGTACCCTGAGCGAAGAGGAGGCCCAGGCGGTCAGGAACCGACTGGAGGCCGAAGGTTGGCCCAAAAAAGAAGAGGTCTCCTCCGAGCAGGTCAAAGCCGAAGAGAAGTCGAATTCCAAGCCAGCCATCATCATTCGGCGGCGCCGGGAAAGCGAGGAGGCTCAAGTAGAAGAAAAAAAAGAAGAAGAGAAACCTGTTGAGAAGAAGCCTAAGATCAAGTTCAAGCTGGTCCTGAAGAAGCCTGCCAAAAAGGAAGTCTCAGAAGAGCAACCAAAGGTTGAAGAGGTGCGGAAGGAGGAAACGGAAGCTGAAAAGAAGCCCGCCGAGGTAGTACCAGAACCCCCAAAGACCGAGAAAGAGCCTGTCAGAGAAGTCTCGAAGCCAGAAGAGAAAAAAGAAACCGTTGCCCCCAAAGAGACCCCCGAAGAGATTTCCAAGACCAAAGAACCAGGTGAGGAAACCAGGGCGGAGAAACCGCGTGGTCCTCGGGTAGTGGCCCGTCCGGTGGGAGTGGCCAAACAAGTGGTAGAGATGCGGCAAAAGGCCGAAAGACCAAAGGAAAAGGTCGAAAGACCAAAGAAAACCCGTCGGGTGGTGACGGACTTCGAACGCCGGCCCCGTCCAGAGCCCCCTAGACCTCCTGAGCCTGAAAAGACCGTAGAAAAGAAGAAAAAGAAAAAACAGGTCGTTGAACTGGAAGAATTTCGGAAAAAGGCCAAGAAGAAGGCGGCCAAACCGAAAAGGGAGCGGGAGGAGATCCTGGAGGAACTTGAGCTGATGGAGGAGCTCAAGAAGGCCCCGGAGGAGCTGGCCGCTGAGATAGAAGTGTCTGAAAAACCAGAGGTCTCCAAGAAGGAGGAGCCTCCGAAGGAAGAAGCCAAGGAGGAGCGTCCGGCCACCCTTCCGCGAAAGGAGAAGAAGATCAAGGTCTATGAGTCTATCCAGGTGGGAGAGCTGGCCAAACAGATGGGGGTCAAGGCCGCGGATCTCATCCGCAAATTTATGGAACTGGGGACTATGGTCACCATCAACCAATCCATTGACGCCGAGACCGCGGCTATTGTGGCCTCAGAATTCGGTTACGAGGTGGAACAGGCGGCCATTGAGGAAGAACAACTCCTGGAATATACGCCCCCTTCCCCTGAGGAACTTAAGCCACGTCCCCCGGTGGTGACGGTGATGGGACACGTGGATCATGGTAAGACCACCTTGCTTGATGCCATCCGGGAGACCGACGTGGCGGCCAGGGAAGCCGGTGGCATCACCCAACACATCGGGGCTTATAAGGTAAAGCTCAAAGATGGTCAGGAAATCACTTTTATAGACACGCCCGGGCATGAAGCCTTCACCCACATGCGGGCCAGGGGGGCCCAGGTCACAGATATCGTCATCCTAGTGGTGGCTGCGGACGATGGCGTGATGGATCAGACCCGGGAGGCTATTGATCACGCTCGGGCTGCGGGCGTGCCTATCGTGGTGGCCATCAACAAGATCGACAAGCCCGATGCTAATCCCGAACGTGTCAAGAGCGAGCTCGCAGAGCTCGGTTTGGTGCCTGAGGATTGGGGAGGAGAGACGCTCTTTGCGGAGATTTCAGCCAAGAAAAAGATGGGCATTGACGAGCTCCTGGAGCTGGTTCTTTTGCAGGCTGAGATGCTCGAACTTAAAGCCGCTCCCAATCGTCCAGCGCGGGGTCGTATCATCGAGAGCCGTCTAGACAAGGGGCGGGGACCAGTGGCTACCGTCATCATTCAGGAGGGAACCTTGCACGAAGGGGATCCCTTTGTGGCTGGGACCACTTATGGTCGAGTAAGGGCCATGCTCGATGAGCGTGGTCGGAGGCTCAAGGAAGCAGGCCCTGCCACCCCCGTTGAGGTTTTGGGTTTTTCGGAGGTGCCTCAAGCTGGAGACGATTTTATCGTCATGCCAGATGAGCAAAAGGCGCGGAAGGTGGCAGAATACCGGGCTCGCAAGCAGCGTGAAGCCGAAGTGGCCCGAGAGGCCAAGATGTCTCTTGAAAAACTCTTTGAGAAGCTCAAGGAAGGCGAAATCAAGGAACTCAAAGTGGTCCTCAAAGCCGACGTGCAGGGCACTCTTGAGGCCCTTATGGATTCGCTGCGCAAACTCTCCACCGACGAAGTGCGAGTCAATGTCATCCGTTCCGGGATAGGGGCCATTTCGGAGAGTGATATTATGTTGGCCTCGGCTTCCGACGCCATTGTTATCGGATTCAATGTGCGACCTACGGCCCAGGCCAAGAAGCTGGCCGAGCAGGAAAAGGTAGAGGTCCGTTTCTATGACGTGATTTACAAGTTGATCGAAGATGTGAAGGCCGCAATGAGTGGTCTGCTCGAACCGGAATACGAAGAACGCATCACCGGGGTGGCGGAGGTGAGGGCTACCTTCAAGGTACCCAAGGTAGGCGTGGTTGCTGGTTGTTATGTCAAAGAAGGCAAGCTCGAGCGGGGAGCCAAAGTTCGCCTCTTGCGGGATAACGTAGTCATCTATACCGGAAAGATAGCCTCTCTCAGACGCTTCAAGGAAGACGTGAAGGAAGTGCCAGCTGGCTACGAATGCGGGGTAGGGCTTGAGAACTTTCAGGACATTAAGGTTGGTGACATCATCGAGGCCTTTGAGTTGGTTGAAATCAAGCGTGAACTTTAGGAGAGATGGTCGTTGGTGTGATCAAAGTCTCTCTTCATATTCCGGAGACGCGCTCGCTCAAAGGCAAGCGCCAGGTAGTGAAAAGACTCATCCAGCGTATGAATGGCCGGTTCAAAAACGTGGCGGTCTCCGAGGTGGCGGACCAGGATCTTTGGCAAAAGGCCGTCTTAGGGATCACCACAGTCGGATCTGATAGCCGTCTCATTAATCGTGTGCTTGATCAGATCCTGGATTACATGGAAGAGTTCGAAGATTTTGAGATCATCCAAGCCGAAATTGATATCATTTCAATGTAGGCTCTCGATATGAAAGGACATCGTGACCGCCGCTTGGCGGATTTTATTCAGGAAGAGATCTCTCAAATCCTCCGTGAGGAGCTCTCGGATCCCGAGCTTCAGGGGCTCATCATTACCATCTCCCGGGTTGAGGTGAGTCCGGATCTCAAACAGGCCAAGGTGTTCTATCAGGTCCACGGTGGGGTGGCTGAAGAGGAAGCGGTAGCCCGGGGTTTTTCGCGAGCGGCTTCCTACATTCGACGCCTCCTTTCTAAAAGGCTCTATACCAAGTTCGTACCGGAGATCGAATTCATTTTAGACAAGCGAAGCGCCGAAGAAGAAAGGCTTGAGGCCCTATTTGAAAGGATCAAACATGGGAGCCCTTGAGGAGGTGGCTCGTCTTATCCGGGCACGGAAACGTTTCTTTCTCGTCACCCATGTCAACCCCGATGGTGACGCCCTGGGTTCCATGTTGGCACTCACCCTTGCTCTCCAAGGGATGGGCAAAGAAGTCTGGCCTTATTTGGATGAAGAGCCACCCAAGGTCTACCGCTGGTTGCCAGGCCTTGGTGAGATACGTCATCATCTACCCCCTGATCGGCCCTGGACGGCGGTGGTGCTGGACTGTGGCGATCTTTCAAGAGTTGGAGGGGCAGCTGAGTTCCTGGAGCATTTACCCGAGGTGGTGGTCCTCGATCATCATGAGGTCTCCGGTGACCTGGGGCATGTGAGGGTGGTGGAGCCGGTCTTTGCTACCGGGGCTTTGGTCTTCTGGCTTTTGAAGGAACTCTCTTTCCCGTTGAACCAGGAAATCGCTGAAAATCTTTATACCGCTATCTTTTCTGATACTGGTGGATTTCGTTTTCAGCAGACCACTGCGGAGACCTTTGCTATGGCCAAGGAGCTGGCCGAAGCCGGGGCCAATCCTGCCTGGATCGCCGAAAAACTCACGGAGCACTACCCCCTTTCGCGCTTCTGTCTCCTCCGGCAGGTGCTGGAGAGTTTGCATCTTTTGGCTGAAGGGAGGGTGGCCCTTTCGGTGTTGAGGCGTGAGGATTATGAGCGTTGTCAGGCCTCTAAGTCTGATCCGGAAGACTTTGCTACTTTTTTGCGTTCCATCGAGGGCGTGGAAGTCTCGGCTCTCATCAAGGAATTCAAGCCTGGAGAGCTTTCGGTGAGTCTTCGGAGTCGAGGGCAGGTGAACGTGGCGCGGTTCGCGGCCCGTTTTGGAGGAGGAGGGCATCGTTGCGCCGCTGGTTTCAGGATGAAGGATGATCCCTATCACTTTTCCCATATCCTTGGTCAAGAACTGGAGGCCCTTTTTAGATGAAAGATGGTGTTTTGATCGTCGACAAACCCGAAGGAATGAGTTCCACCGAAGTGGTGGAACACGTCAAGCGCCGGTTGAGGGTGAAGAAAGCCGGGCACGGAGGCACTCTTGACCCCTTTGCTACCGGGGTATTGCCCATCTGTCTGGGCCGTGGGACAAAAATCGCCCAGTTCATCCTGGAGGGTGATAAAGAATACGAAGGCCATTTTGAGCTTGGCCTGGAGACAGAAACCTACGACATTACCGGTGAGGTGGTGGAGAGAAGGCCTGTTCCGGAGCTTTCTCTGGAGGAGATTCAGAAGGTCTTTGACGAATACGTGGGTGTCATAGAGCAGGCCCCTCCGGCCTTTTCAGCGGCTAAACTCCACGGACGTCCTCTTTACAAATACGCCCGTGAAGGACTCAAAGTGGAGAAACCTCCCAAGAAAGTGGAGATTTTGGTCTTTGAGGCCCTGAAGTACGAGCCTCCTTACGTGTACTTCCGCATCTATTGCAGCAAGGGGACCTATATCCGCTCGCTTGTTCACGAAGTAGGGCAGCGTTTAGGATGTGGAGCGACGCTGGTCAAGCTTCGCCGATTGCGCAAAGGGCCTTTTACCATTGAGCAGGCCATAAGCCTCAAGCGCCTTGACGAAGAAGCCGAAGACCGGCGCCTTGAGCGTTGGATTATCCCACCGGCCAGGGCTTTGGAGTTTATTCCTGCCCTGACCCTTGGGCCGGAAGTAGCCCGTCGGATTCGGAATGGACGACCTTTGGCTGTTTCAGCCGTGGCCAACATGATTCGTCTGCAAAAGGTGCCCCAGAAACCACGGGTGCCTTGGTTGCGTTTGGTAACTCCGGACGGCTCCTTAGTGGCAGTGGTCGAATATCCCCAGGATCTCAATCAGATGGGTAACGTAAAGATGGTACGCGTTTTTCCGGAAGGTTTCTAGGTTGAAGGGGGAAAGGGGGAGTGTTAGAAAGAGTTAGCCACGCGCAGGGGGTGGCCTAGCCCCTCCTGGGCTTTAAATCCAAATATCAGGGAGGTTTTCGAAATGGCCTTTGACAGCGACGTAAAAAGGGAGATTATCGAAAAGTTTGCCCGACATCCTGGGGATACGGGTAGTCCCGAGGTGCAGATCGCACTCCTTACAGCGCGCATCAAGCACCTGGAGGAGCACTTCAAAATTCACAAAAAGGACCATCATTCCCGGCGTGGGTTGCTCAAGCTTGTGGGTCGCCGCCGGAGGCTTCTCAACTATCTCAAACGTACGGACTTTGATCGCTATCGCCAGATCGTCCAGGCCTTGGGATTGAGAGCTTAAAAATAGGTTTAAGGGGAGAGTGTTGATGCATCGAGTGGAAACCGAGATAGGCGGGCGAAAATTTGTACTTGAAACGGGAAAGGTGGCCAAACAGGCCCATGGAGCAGTTTGGGCCAAATACGGAGATACCGTGGTCCTGGTCACGGTGGTGTCTTCCGATGAACCCAAAGAAATGGATTTTCTGCCTCTAACCGTGGAATACCAGGAGATGTATTACGCTGCCGGTCGTATTCCGGGCAGTTATTTCCGCCGGGAGATGGGAAAAGGCAGCGAGAAAGAGATCATTACCGCCCGCTTGATTGATAGGCCCATCAGGCCACTCTTTCCCAAAAGCTGGCGTTATGAGACCCAGATCATGGCCACCGTGCTCTCCATGGATCCCGAGGTTGATCCTGACATCGTGGCTATTACTGCGGCTTCAGCGGCCTTGGAGATCTCACACATCCCCTTTGCCGGTCCCATCGCCGCGGTGCGGGTGGGGAGGGTAAAGGGAGAGTTTGTCCTGAATCCCAGCGCTGCGGTGCTTAAGGAAAGTGAGCTCAACCTGGTCGTGGTGGGGAGTGAGGAGGCCATTGTGATGGTGGAGGGAATGGCCCGAGAGGTACCTGAAGAGGTGGTTCGGGAGGCCCTCTTTTTCGCCCACGAACACCTGAAGCCGCTTCTGGCCCTTCAGCGCGAGCTGCGAGAGGCTGCTGGCCAGGAGAAGGTGCCCTACCAGGAGCCTCCAATAGATGAGGAATTGCGGTCCAGGGTGCGAACGCTTTCGGAGGCTTCTCTGAAAGAGGTCATCACCACGGCCAAAAAGGTGGAACGTAACCAGAAACGAAAACAGGCCTTTCGGGCCCTTCTTGAAGCCTTGGGAGAGGAATATTCCGGGCGAGAAGGGGAAATCAGGGAATATTTTGAGGAATTCGAAAAGGAACTCCTGCGTCAGATGCTCCTGAGAGAAGGGCGTCGGGTAGATGGTCGTCGGCCTGAGGAAGTACGACCCATCTGGGCTGAGGTCTCGGTGTTACCGCGAACCCACGGTTCGGCCATCTTCACCCGAGGCGAGACGCAGGTGCTCACTGTGGCCACGTTGGGGAGTCCTGAAGAGGAACAGCGCATTGATATGCCAGGGGAGGAGGTTTTCAAGCACTTCATCCTCCATTACAACTTCCCCCCTTACTGTGTAGGAGAAGTGAGACCCCTGCGTGGTCCTTCCCGGCGTGAGATCGGACACGGAATGCTGGCCGAAAGGGCATTGACCCCAGTGGTCCCGGCGGAAGAGGAGTTTCCTTACACCATTCGGGTGGTTTCAGACGTACTTGAATCTAACGGTTCTTCATCCATGGCCACGGTTTGTGGGGCCACTCTTTCTTTGATGGACGCAGGTGTGCCCATCAAGGACATGGTCGCGGGCATCGCCATGGGTCTTATCAAGGAGGGAGACCAGGTCGTCATCCTGACTGACATCCTGGGCGATGAGGACCGGATGGGAGATATGGATTTCAAGGTGGCAGGGACCGAACGAGGGGTCACTGCCCTTCAGATGGACATCAAGATCACGGGCATCACCCGTGAAATCATGGCACAGGCCTTGGAGCAGGCCCGCCAGGCCCGTCTTCACGTGTTGGCTAAGATGCGTGAAGTACTCGACAAACCTCGGGAAAAACTTTCAGTTTACGCCCCGAAGATGCTCACCGTCCAGATTAGTCCGGAAAAAGTACGAGATCTCATTGGCCCGGGTGGAAAGACGATCAAAGGCATCATTGCAGCCTGTGGTGACGTGAAGATCGACATAGATGATCGGACGGGGGTGGTACGGATTTACTCCTCTTCTGCCGAAGTTGCAGAAAAGGCGGCCAAGATGGTCGAAGAAGTGACCCAAGAAGCCGAGGTGGGGAAACTTTACCTGGGACGGGTCACCAGGGTGGCAGACTTTGGGGCCTTCGTGGAGATTTTTCCCGGGACAGAAGGTCTGATCCACATCTCTCAACTTGATAATCGCCGGGTGCGCAACGTGACAGACATCCTGCGCGAGGGAGACGAGGTCCTGGTAAAGGTGATTGACATCGACAAGGCCGGACGAATCAAACTCTCTCGTAAGGCAGCCTTGGCGGAATCTCTTAAGGAGAGACCCGCGGGAGAAAAGCCTTCTGAGGAAAAGGCCGAAGGGGAAGGATCATAGAGACAAGATATTCTATGTCCAGTTGGCAAAAACTCTTTTTCTCTGTTCTCCTCCTCTTTTTCGTCCTGACAGGTGTCTCTGGAGCACAACGGGTTGAACGCCATTACGTGCGCTGGGTGATCGACGGAGACACCGTAGTCCTGGAAAACGGTCTTCACGTACGTTATGCCGGCATAAATGCCCCGGAGATCCCTCACGAAAACGAGCCCGGTGAGCCCTTCGGGGAGGCGGCCAGACGTTTCAACCGGCGTCTGGTTCAGGGTCGGATGATTCTCCTTGAACCAGCTGAAGAGAGACGGGATCGATTTGGTCGTCTCCTGGCCTACATCTTCTTGCCGGACGGGACCTTTGTTCAGGAGGAACTGGTGGGCCAGGGGCTGGCCTTTGTCTGCTATTTACCCCCCAATCTCAAATATTACCCGCGTTTGTTGGAAACCGAACGCAAGGCTCTAAAAGCCGGTCGAGGCCTCTGGGGCGCAGATCTCTTCCGGGGAGAGCCGTATTATCTCGGAAACAAAAGGTCCCGCCGTTTCCATCGACCGGGATGTCCTTACGGGCAGAGGACTTCTCGTCGGAACCGGGTTATCTTTAAAGAGATGAAAGAAGCCTTTTACGAAGGTTATTGTCCCTGTAAGAAGTGTCGGCCTTGGCCTGGGAGAAAGAGATGAAGGACAAGACTGAGGCTCTGGCCAAACTGCGAGAAGAAATAGACGCCCTTGATCGTCAAATCCTGGCCTGTCTCAAGAAACGTTATCGAATCGTGGGTGAAGTGGGGCGTCTCAAGCGCCAGATGGGGATGACGGTCCTTGACCTTGGTCGGGAAAAGGCCCTTCTTGAGCGCTTGTTGCGCGAGAATCAGGGAGAATTTCCGGAAGAGAGTCTCAAAGCCATTTTTCTTGAGATCATCAACACGTGTCGTTCGGCTCAGGAAGCGGTGAAGGTGGCCTATCTTGGACCGGAGGCCACTTTCAGCCATATGGCTGCTATTAAATTTTTTGGTCACGGTGCGGAGTTTTTGCCCTTGGAGTCGGTACTTGATGTCTTTGAAGAGACGGAGGCTGGCCGGACCCGCTTCGGGGTGGTTCCGGTGGAAAACTCCATCGAAGGCACGGTTTCTACCACTCTTGATGCCTTTTCCGATTATCGTCTCCGGGTTTGCGGAGAGGTTTATGTCCCCATTTCCCACGACCTCCTGAATCAAACAGGTCGTAAGGAAGATATCCGGAAGGTGCTTTCTCATCCGCACGCCTTGGCCCAGTGTCGGCGGTGGCTACGGAAGAATTTGCCTTCGGTGCCGGTGGAGGAGGTCTCTTCCACGGCTTTTGCCGCCCGGTGGGCAGCGGTGGACCCCTCGGTAGCGGCCATTGCAAGCCCCTTGGCAGCCCGCACCTATCACCTTCAGGTAGTGGCCAGCCGGATCGAAGACTTTCGTGGTAACGTCACCAGGTTCTGGATCATAGGCAAGCAGAGTCCCGAACCCACGGGACACGACAAGACTTCCCTCTTTTTTAGTATTTCCGATCGCCCCGGGGCGCTCTATCAGGTGTTAAGCTGCTTTGCTAAGCGGCAGATCAATCTTACCAAGATCGAAAGTCGTCCGGCCAAGAGCGAACCATGGCGTTATCTCTTCTTCTTGGATTGTGAGGGGCACGCAGAGGAAGAGCCGGTCAGACAATGTCTGGGGGAGCTCGAAAAGATTTGTGTCCACGTGGAATGGCTTGGCTCCTACCCGGCTGGGGAGGCCCCCTGAAGAAGAAGGGTTATCTTGAGCCCGAGATGTTGGCTGACACGGCCGCCCTGGCGGAAGAATTGGTAGGAGAAGCCTTTTCCCTTACCTCCCGTGACTTTCGATCCCTTCAGTACGAAGTGTTCACCGAAAGGGATCTCCTGTTTTTTCCTTTGCCTGATTCGGCTTTGGCAGGTCTGGTTCGGGCTGAAACCAGGGCTCTCCTCCCGCGCCAGAGACGGGAATTTTACTGGTTACTTCTCTCAGAACAAAAGATCATCTCCCTGGCCGAGGGGAGGGATTTTCTTCGTGCCCTCCTGCTTTATATTTTTACCCACGAGCTGGTACACATGGTGCGATTCCTGCGTTTTGCTGCTGGGTTCTGGATGTCAGCGGAGGACCGTTTCGAAGAGGAACGCCGGGTTCACGCCCTGGCACGGGAGATTCTGACCCGTCTTCGGTTGAAGGAGATGCTAACGGTATTGAACCGTTTCGATGAAATCTACGCTTAGGAGGTGTGATAATGCCCATCTACGAATACGAGTGCGAAAACTGCGGCCGTCACTTCGAGGTGTGGCAAAGGATCACCGATGAACCTCTAACGACTTGCGAGGTGTGTCAAGGTAAACTGCGCAAGCTTATCAGTCAGAGCTCCTTTATCCTGAAGGGCTCTGGTTGGTACGTAACTGATTACGCCCGCAAAGAAAAGAAGTCCGAGAGTAAGTCCTCTTCCAAGGATTCCTCTTCTTCTGGTTCTTCTTCCTCTGAGAAAAAGTAAGGAACGGGCCGGGAGACCGGCCCCCTTCCTTTTTAGGGTTTGGGTAGATAATCCGTTCGACAGTTGAAAATGGCGTGAAAGATGTTCCCCTTAAACTTGGGGTTTTCGGGATAGAGTTTTTCTTCCAGGAATCGTTCCATCTTGACCCGTCGGGTTTCTTCACTGATGGGGCAGGGATTTTTGAAGACTGGAAGGTTTTCTCTCTTGGCAAAGGCCGAAATAAGGGCCTTGTCCACGAAAATCAGGGGTCTGATGAGATAAAGCTTTCCTTTAAACATTTCCTGTCTAGGTAAGAGGGTGGAGAGCTCTCCATGATAGCACATGTTCAGGAAGAAAGTGACTATCAGGTCATCTTTGTGATGGCCAAAGGCGATTTTGGTGAATCCTTCTCGGTCTGCCAGACGAAAGAGGTGCTTGCGGCGGTGCCAGGAACAGACGAAACAGGCCGAGACCTTTTTTTCACGAGCTTCAAGAGCCATGGGGCCGTAATTGGTCCGTTCCAGGCGATAGGGTACCTCCAGGGTGGCACAGTAGTCTGCTAAACGGGTCAGGTTTTCCTCGTGTTCTGTCCCGGTTTCAAAACCCATGTCCAGGTGTACGGCTTCCAACTCCCAAGCAAAGGGGGTCTTGCGGCGCCATTCTGCCAGAAAGCGCAAAAGTACCAGGCTATCTTCTCCCCCGGAGAGAGCCAGGAGAATACGGTCTCCCTCTTCCAGAAGTTCGTAGCGATGGATGGCTCTACCGATGAGGCGTTTGAGGCGAGGGTACGGATTCCCCATGGGGTTTGGCGTAGGGAGCAGGGCAGGCCTTGGGCGCTCCACGAGCGCCGCCAGTGAGCGTTCAGAAGCTTATGGGCTGGCCTTTCCAAAAAGAGAAAAGGAGCCACAGACCCAATAACAAGATCCAAATCCACCACAAACTCGATCTACCTTCCATAATACAAAAACTACTATGAAAAGAACTTCGTTGCTAGAGGAATGTTTTTGCGGATAAACTGATCCCATGAAGTGTCCAGCCTGCCAACACCCTGAGACCAAGGTAGTAGACAGTCGCGTGAGCAAAGACGGGGCTGCCATTCGCCGACGTCGGGAGTGCCTGGCTTGCGGTTTTCGCTTTACCACATACGAACGGGTGGAGATGCAGTTGCCGCTGGTAATAAAGCGTGACGGGCGGCGAGAACCATTCAGTCGAGAAAAAGTTATCGAGGGAATGCGTAAGGCCTGTCAGAAAAGACCAATCAGCATGGATCAGATTGAGGCCTTCGTCAGCGAACTGGAACGTGATCTGATGGAATCTGGCGAAAGGGAGATCCCCTCTACAGAGATCGGTGAGCGCGTGATGGCCAAGCTCCACGAATGGGACGATGTAGCTTACGTGCGCTTTGCCTCGGTTTATCGTCAGTTCAAGGATGTGACGGAATTTATCGCACAGATCCAAGAACTCCTCGAAAGCAAGAAGAAAAAATCTTAACTTTTGAAACAGAGGCAGGAGGGGGAGCGATGGAAGAGTTGTGTCGCTACACGGACCCGGTCAAAAAGCAAGAACTGGTCCTGGCTCGTTTTGGAATAGACGAGGTTTTGATCCCAGCTTTTCAACGAGACCTTTCCGAAGGTCTCAAACGCAACCTGGAGTTGGCCATCGAGCGTCTGGGGTTCTTGCATCCCATCCTAGTTTTCGAAGACCAAGGCCGATATTTCGTCATCGACGGTCGGCATCGCCTGGAAGCCTTACGGGAACTGGGCTACGAAGAGATCGTGGGTATCATCGTCCCCGCGGAACTGGCCCATTACATTCTGGAATTTAACACGGAGAAACCTCCAAACGTCAAAGAGCGTTCCAAGCAAGCCTACCGGCTCTTTCAGGAGTTTTTGGAGAAGGACCCTGCCAGGCTCGAAGTCGATCTCTGGTCTTTTTTCAAGGAGCCGAGCTATCTTACCTTTGGTTTTGTACTTGAGGAACTAGAACCCCGCTTTCCTGCCAGTTTTTACGAGTCTCTCGTTTCAAAGATCGATCGTTTCTTGGAGGAGCCTCTTTCAGAAGCAGCTGAGGAACGGCGTCGTCGGGCCCACACACTCCTTGAGCTGAATGAGGTGGTGAATGAGGCTTACGCCCGTCTCGGGCTTACCAATGCTCTGTTGAAGGGAGAAATCGTCCGCAAAGCCGTACAAAGGGCTTATGGCATGAGAGTGCGCAAGATCGAAGATGATTTTTACGAGGCCTTAGAACGCGTAAAAGAGGCCTGTAGGGAACTTTCTCCCGAGGAATTTGGAGGCCCCCATGTCTTATGAGCCGGAGTTCCGGCCCAAGTTGCGAATGGTGGACGTCTTCCCTTTTGACTGGCAGGGACAGAAGAGTCTTCTCCTTCGTGATCCTCACGGTTACGCCGAAGGCCAGCTGGTGGTACCGGCAGTGCTCGGCCCCCTTCTGGCCCGGATGGATGGGGACCACACCCTGCGGGATCTTCAGCTTGAAGCCTCGCGTCTTTTCGGGCGATTGGTGCTCCTTGAAGAGATAGAAGGTCTGGTGAGGTCCTTGGACCAACACTATTTTTTGGAGGGTGAACGTTTCAACACCCTTAAGCGCCAGAAGGAAGAAGAATTCCTCTCCTCCCCGGTTCGTCCCCCTTCCCACGCTGGAAAGGCCTATCCTTCGGAAAGAAAAGAACTTGTCCGTTTCCTGGAAGCTATACTGGCCCAAGGGCCAGGAAGAAAGAGACATTGCCCGCGGGTCCTCATTGCCCCTCACATCGATCTTACTGTCGGGGCCAAAGGCTTTGCCATGGCCTATCAGGGTCTTGATCTGCCTCCGGGTGTCAGGGTGGTAGTCTTGGGGACCGGACACTTCCTTGAGAGTTTCTTTTCCCTCCTGGACAAAGACTTTGATACTCCTCTGGGGCGGGTTCCTTACGATCGGGAATTTGTAAAGGAGCTGTTTGAAATGGTGGGCCCGGAGCTTAGGGGCCATCTTTGGGCACATCGCGCGGAGCACGCCATTGAATTCCAGGTCATTTTCTTGCGACACCTCCTTTCGGATTTCACCCTGGTCCCCATCCTTTGCGCCAGTCCGGAACTCTTCTTGCCCCAAGAACAGGATCTCCTGGAACGTCTGGTTTCCGCCCTGAGGGAACTGGCTGACGAGAGGACCTATTTTGTACTTGGGGTGGATTTTTGTCATTTGGGTGTGCGTTATGGGGATCCGGTCCCGGCTGGAGAAAAGGAAAAGGAAAGGGCCCTAGCCTACGATCGGCAGCTTCTTGAAAAGATAATGGCCCTTGATGCCGAAGGCTTCAGAGAACTCATCATCTCCCATGGCAACCGTTACAAGGTCTGCGGCTTTGGTCCTCTTTACGTGTTGCTTCGTGTCTTGGAAAAAAAGGGCTGGCGCGGAGAGATCCTCCATCAGGAAGCCGTAGATTTCGGACCCGGTTCCATCGTTTCCTTTGCGGCTGCAGCCCTTTACGACTAAGCCAGGAGCACGGCTATGATACCTGTGAGGAAGATCCCGTCGAAAGTACCAGCCCCACCGATGCTGGCCACCGGGGCCTTAAGCCGGTCTATCTCCTTCAAATGCAGGAGATCCGCCCCGATCAACGTGCCTAGGGTCCCAGAGATGTAGGCCACCACCGGGGCCTTTTGGGGAGCAATGAGCAGGGCCACCAGAGCAGCCACTAGAGGCGGGATGAACATGGGAAGTCCGATACCTATGCCAGGAATGGGACGGGCCAGTTTGTAACACACTACACTCACTACCGCGGTAGCCAGAACCGGATGCCAGAAAAGACCGTTTTTGATCATGAGATAGAGGGAAACAAAGACTGGTATAATACATCCTCCCACGTTGACCGCGATGATGGTGACGCGTTTTTCTCGTACCTCGGGTACCACGTAACGAACGCCGAAGAAACTTACCACCCTTTCGGGATAGAGTTCTTCGTCATGTTCGATTTTCTTGAGGGGGAGGTTGATGTGGCTGCCGATGAGGGAACCTAGGAGGAAAAGGAGGATCTGATCCCCACTAAGACCGATCTTGCTAGCCGCCACGGTGATGATCCCCACGTGAATGAACACAAAGAGGAAGATCACCAGGAAGAGGAAAAAGATGAAAAAGAGCAGGGCAAAGGGGCTGAAGATCATGATAACTCCTCGATATGAAAGACCCGTTCTTCCGGGGAGAGGACCTCAATCTCAACCCGGATGACCCGTGGAAAAGAAAAGGGCAACTTTTCTGCCCATTCAACCACCATGATCCCCCTTTCGGCAAGCTCGGGAAGCCCCAATTCCTCCACGTCTTCGGGTTCCAGACGATAGAGATCGACGTGATAGAGGGGGAGGCGGCCGGGGTATTCGTTGATCAGGGCAAAGGTGGGGCTTGAGACATAATAGTCTTCTGGTACACCCAGTCCCTTGGCCAGACCCTGCACAAAGGTTGTCTTCCCGGCTCCCAGATCACCAAAGAGCAGGATCACGGTCCCTGGGGAGAGTCTCTGAGCCAGCTGACAGGCTAGTTTTCGAGTTTCTTCTGGGCTCTTAGTCTTGATTTCCACTGAGTTTCCTCCGCCAAAGGACCTCCCTGATGGCCTGAGGGATAGTTTCCGCCAGTTCCTGGGCCCGATATCCCCAGGGACCACGGCGTTGGGCCAGGATGTCGGCTGCGAGTCCGTGAAGGAAAACCCCCAGACAGGCTGCTGAAAAGGGTTCGTAGCCTTGGGCCAGAAGGGCTCCAATGAGACCGGCTAAGACATCTCCCGTCCCTCCACTAGCCAACCCGGGGTTGCCGGAAGCGTTTATCGCTTCTCGCCCATCAGGGGCGGCGATCACCGTGGCAGCTCCTTTGAGCACTACCACGGCCCCAGATTCCCGGGAGGCCAGACGCGCGGCTCGCAGACGATCCTCCTGGATTTCGTCCTTGGAGACCTGCAGGAGGCGTGCCATCTCTCCGGGATGGGGGGTCAGGATACGGGGGCGCTGGGCCCGGCGTACGTGATAGAGTTGTCCGGAAAGTGCCGTGAGGGCGTCGGCATCTATGACCATGGGTAAGGCTAGTTCAGCGCAGAGTTTTTGGCTCAGTTCCACCGTGGCCGGGTGGAGTCCAAACCCCGGTCCCAGGACAGCGGCCTTTTTCCCGGCAGCTAGTTCTGAAAGTCGTCCAAAGGCCCCGATGGTGAGACTGCCTTCTTCGGTTTCCTCCCCGATAGGGATGGTCATGGCTTCGATAAGAGTGGCTTCGAAGATGGGATCAAGACTTTCAGCGCAAGCCAGGGTGACCAGCCCCGCTCCACCATGAAGGGCTCCCAGGCAGGTCAAGATGGCGGCTCCGGTCTTTCCTACCGAACCAGCCATGACCAGAAGGTGTCCGTAAGTGCCTTTGTGTGTGTCAGGTGAACGGACCGAAAGCTTCTGGGCTGCCCAATCCGCGGTGAGCCAGAACCGTTGTGGGGCCCGTTCCTCTATGACACTGGCAGGCATGGAGATGTCCACCACTCGGAGCTCTCCCACGTATTCCCGTCCCGGGTAGACCACCTGCCCCACCTTTGGAAGGGCCATGGTGGCGGTAAGGGTGGCTCGAACGGCTACCCCTAGCGGATGACCTGTGTCTGCAGAAAGACCCGAGGGGATGTCGACCGCTATCACCGGTCTTTGGCTGGTGTTGATGGCTTCGATCACCCGGGCAAAACGTCCGGAAACTTCCCGTGAAAGTCCGGTCCCAAAGATGGCATCCACCACCAAGGCGTTTTCTCTCAAGGCTTGACAGAGGCGGGGCAGGTCACCTTCTTCCAGGATGAATTCCATGCTCAGGCCCATCCGGCGCACGATACCGAAATTTATGCCAGCGTCTCCGCGAAACTTCTCTTCCGGGGCCAAGACGAAGAGTTTGACCGGATAACCTCGCTGGACCAGGTGTCTGGCTATCACGAAACCATCTCCACCGTTGTTTCCCGGCCCGCAAACCACCAGGACGCCGCGGGTGGCCTCGGGGGCAAAACGTTCCAGAAGAAGTTCGGTAGTGCCACGTCCGGCATTTTCCATCAGAATGAGGCCCGGCACTCCCAATTCTTCTATGGTGAACCGGTCAAGTTCTTGCATTTCTTTGCCATAGACCAATCTCATGGCCTTCCTCCTTCGATAATGACAATTGCCACCGCATGGGTCCGTTCGTGACTCAGAGAAAGATGGAGCCGTTTTCCCTGCAGGGCCTGAAATCTTTCCTGGGCCCGACCTCGCAAGGTGAGAAAAGGGCGCCCCGAGGGTTCGTGTCCCACTTCCACTTCTTGCCAGGAGATGCCCCGCAAACCGGTGCCAAGGGCCTTAAGACAGGCCTCCTTGGCAGCGAAAAAGGCTGCTAGTCGCTGGGCGACTTCGGCCTTGTCCTTCACGAAGAGGCGTTCCTGCGGAGTAAAGACCCTTTTGAGAAAGCGATCTCCGTATCTTTCCAGGACTTGGGCGATGCGAGACACCTCGACCAGATCTACTCCTACCCCCAAGATCATGATCCTTTTTTACCTTGGGCTCAGAAGAGATGCAAAAGACTTAAAGGAGTCCTCTGGCCCGGAGAAGGGGACGGGGGTCAATCAAATGACGTTTAAACCAATTTTCCTCGGCGCGACCCAGGGCGAGAGCGAGGATTTCGGTGAGGTGGAAGACGGGAACGGGTTCCGGAACACTTGCACGCATCTCGAGATTCATCTGACACATGACGCACGGGGTCACCAGGGCCTGAATCTCCTTTTGGCGAGCCTCAAACATCATCTTGGAGACGATGGCCATTACCAGGTCCGGTCGGACTACCGAAAGGTAGGTGCCGCAGCACTGGGAGGCAAAACGCCAAGGGACCACCTCGGCCCCCAACCCGGCAAGGAGTTCCTCCAATGCTCCCAAATGCAACCTGGGACTCCTCGTTTCAGGAGGGGCGAAAAGGAGACATCCGTAATAGGGGGCCAAGCGCAGACCCTTCAGGGGGGTGTTGACCAGCTTTGACCATCTCACCTCGACCAGGAGTTCCACCAAATGGGTTACTTTCCAGGGTCTTAAGGGGATGTTGGGGAAGAGACGTTGGAATTCACTTTGATGTACAGGGTGCCTCAGGGCTAGAAGCCCTTCTTTTAACCTCAGGTTGCAGCTCGGACACATCACCAGGATCTCTTCCTGGTCTTTGCGAAGTAAGGAAAAGATGCGCCAAGTGAGTCTTTTGGCCAGGGGTTGGCAGAGGCTGTGGGCCGAAGAGCTCCCACAACAGTTCCAGTCCGGGATCTCTTCTAGGGTCAGACCCAAGAGGGGAGCGATCTCCAGCAGGGCCTCGTGGGCTTCTCGGGCCAGGGTCACCAAGGAGCAGCCTGGAAAGTAAGCCAGCCTCTTCATAGCTCACACCCTTTGAAGAGCTTTTCAAGTTCTGATGGGTCCTTGATAGTGGTAGGCCAGAGCTTGATCTTCTGTTTGGCGAGCATCTTCAACCCAAGCCCCAGATCGTTCAACCATTGGCGCTTTTTGAGCTTGTAACCAAGCATGATCTCCAATTCGTTGGCTCGTCCTCGTCGTCTGATGGCTGCTAGTACTTGACGATGAAACTCAAGGACATCCGGTTCCCGACAAGGGATCCCCCGGAGCAGAGCGGTTTCTCGCAAAGCATCCATCAAGGCCGGCAGGTTGATGGCCATAGGACAGAAGGAAACACAGGCGTTGCAACCCACGCAGATCCAGATGGTATTGCTGTGAAGGGCCTCTTCTACGAGACCCAGTTGGAGGAGTCGAATGAGATGGTTCGGGGGATGCTCCATGATGCTGGCAAAAGGGCAACCGTTGTGACAGAGACCACAATGGTAGCATCGATAAAAATTGACCCCGCTCTGGGCAATGACGTCCTGCATCATTTTCTCCTGATTTGAGCTATTCTAATGGTTAATTTCGGTTTGACATCAAAAATTGCCATCTGTTTTTTGATCATTAACTTGAGAGTGAAAAATCTGCCCAGGAGGCCAAAGATGCAGATCAAATCTCTGGTAAAGGTGAGTGATTACGAGTGGGAGATTCCAAGAAGTGGTGCCATGCGGGTTCCGGGCCGAATCTTTGCCAGTCGGCGACTTCTGGAAGAGATGGACGAAAAGGTTCGGGAGCAAGTGACAAACGTGGCCTGTCTGCCGGGCATTGTCAGGGCCTCCATTGCCATGCCAGATGCCCACTGGGGTTATGGTTTCCCCATCGGGGGCGTGGCAGCTTTCGATCCGGATCAGGGAGGTATTATCTCCGTGGGTGGAGTGGGATACGATATCTCCTGTGGGGTACGATGCTTGCGTACCGGCTTGAAAAGGGAGGAGATCGTCCCTGTGCTCGAAGAGCTCATTGACGAACTTTTTGCCACCATTCCAGCGGGCGTGGGTTCAGAGGGCAAACTCAAGCTCTCGGTGAACCAGCTTGACGAAGTCCTGGTGGGAGGGGCTCGCTGGGCGGTAGCCAAGGGCTACGGCTTACCAGAGGATCTTGATTACATCGAAGAGCGCGGTTGTTTGCCCGGCGCAGACCCGAGTTGTGTCTCCTTGGAGGCCAAAAAACGCCAGCATCGTCAGGTGGGGACCCTGGGTTCAGGCAATCACTATCTTGAGATCCAATACGTGGCTGAGATCTATGACGCCCAGGCTGCCGAAGCCTTTGGTTTGGAGCTGGACGACGTAGTAGTTTCCATCCACTGCGGTTCAAGGGCCCTGGGACATCAAATTGCCACTGATTATCTCAAGGTCCTGGCCAAAGCTGCCAAGAAATATGGGATTCCCATTCGGGAAAAAGAGCTGGTCTGCGCTCCCATTCTCTCCCCCGAAGGGGAACGTTACTACCGGGCCATGGCCTGTGGGGTAAATTGCGCCCTAGCCAACCGGCAGGTAATTACCCATCTGGTACGGGAGGTATTCGCCGAGGTGGTGCCCGGAGCCAGGATTACGGTCCTCTACGATATCAGTCACAACACTTGTAAGATCGAGGAACACCCGGTAAACGGGATACGCAAGAGACTTTACGTTCATCGGAAGGGTGCCACGCGGGCCTGGGGCCCCGGGCGGCCGGAACTTCCAGAGCGCTATCGCCCGGTTGGACAGCCCGTAATCATCGGTGGCAGTATGGGCACGGCTTCTTACATCTTGGTGGGTACCCGGGAAGGGGAAGAAAAGGCCTTTGGTTCGGCTTGTCATGGAGCTGGGAGGACCATGAGTCGTCACCAGGCTCTCAAGCGTTGGCGAGGAGAACAGATCATTGCAGAGCTTCGCAAGAGGGGCATCATCGTGCGGGCCAAATCCAAACGCGGGGCAGCAGAAGAAGCACCAGAGGCTTACAAGGACGTGAACGAGGTAGTAGAGGTGGCCCATCGGGCTGGGTTGGCCAGAAAGGTGGCCAAGGTCTTGCCTCTGGGTTGTATCAAAGGTTAAGCAAAGGAGGGTGGAAAGATGGATGATTGCATCTTCTGCAAGATCATAAGCGGTGAGATTCCGGCGGAGTTCGTCTATCAGGGCGAACGTATCGTGGCCTTCAAGGACATCAACCCACAAGCGCCCATCCACATCTTGATCGTGCCTAAGAAACACATCCGTAGTGTCAACGACCTCACGGAAGAGGATGCGCCCCTGGTGGCGGAGATGATCATGGTGGCCAAAGATTTGGCCAAGGAGCTCGGTACCGCTGAGAGCGGATATCGCCTTTTCTTCAACGTGGAAAAGGGTGGGGGACAGCTCATTTTTCACATTCATCTCCACCTCATCGGAGGCTGGAAATAGGAGGAAGTAGACATGGAGGTCATCACGGTCCGGACTACCCGTCAGACGGAACTGGTAGACATCACGGATCAGGTCTCTCGGTTGGTAGAAGGAACAAAGAGCGGTATTTGTTACCTTTACTGTCCACACACCACCGCGGGAATCATTATCAATGAAGGGGCTGATCCTGCGGTGGCCGAAGACGTGGTTGCGGTGCTCAACCACTTCGTCCCCTGGAAATTTGGCTACAAACACCTTGAGGGGAACTCTCCGGCCCACGTCAAGGCCTCCCTCACCGGGCCGGGGACCTTTGTCTTTGTGGAGGACGGTCGTCTCAAGCTGGGGACCTGGCAGCGGATCTTTTTCGCCGAATACGATGGTCCGCGTAACCGCCGGGTATACGTTAAAGTGGTTCCTGACTAGTCTCCCGGGCCCTTTGGGGTAAAATGGAGCTAAACCGACGAAGGAAGGGTATATGAGTGTCAATAAGGTGATCCTTATCGGCCGTCTGGGAGCAGATCCTGAGATTCGCTACACCGCTGATGGCCAGCCGGTGGCTACCTTTCGCTTGGCCACCTCTGAGCGTTGGACCGACAAGAACGGCAACCGTCAAGAGCGCACGGAGTGGCATCGCATCGTAGCTTTTGGACGCCTGGCGGAAATCTGTGGCGAATACCTTTCCAAAGGGCGTCAGGTCTATATCGAGGGCCGGCTTCAGACCCGCTCCTATGAAGACCGGGATGGAATCAAACGCTTTGTCACGGAAGTCGTGGCTCAGAACATGCAAATGCTTGGACGGCGGGAAGAGACAGCCGCACCCTCTGAATCTGCTTCAGGGCCTGATTTCGAAGATGATCTTCCGCCAGAAGAGGACCTGCCCTTCTAATGGGGGTGAGAAAGCGGGCTCTTTTGGGCGGTGAATTCAGCCAGTTTCTCGTTGTAAAACCGGATTACCTCTCGGCGAGAAAGCATCCCTAGAAATTTTTGGGGATCATCGTCAGCCACCACGGGTAGCTGGTCAATGTTGCGAATGGTGAACTTTTGAAGCGCGGTATGGATGTCTTCAGAAGGCTTGGTGGTGATCACGTCTCGCCGGGCAATGTCTTTGACTACCAGAAGTTTCCAGAGGTTTTCGTCTTCAAGAAAGGGACGAACATCGTTAATCGAAAAAATTCCGACGAGTTTTCCTTCTTTGTTTACCACTGGAAAGTAATGTTGTTCAGTTTGATGGAAAAACCGGACGAATTCTTCAAAGCCCATATCTTCAGGGAGGACCTGCCATTTTTTGGTATTCGGACGGAAAATGTCCCTGACCTTTATGCCATAGAGGATATCGTGGAAGAATTCGCCCCGATGGGCCGGAGATTCGAATTTGGTGGGTACTTGGCCCTCGTAGAGACTCCGATAACGAAAGGCTCCTGAAAGAAAGCGTTGCAGGGTATAAGAGATGGTCACCGAGAGAGCGGCGGCACCCAGCAGGGGAAAGGCCCCGGTCATTTCGATCACCATGAAGAGGGAGGCCAGGGGGACACGGGCCGCGGCTCCGAAGACCGAAGCCATGCCAATTACCACGTAAGCCGGTGGAGGCTGTTGGAAGAGATGGGCCAGGCTGCCTCCCAGCATGGCTCCCACAAATAGACTAGGGGCAAAGACACCCCCCGAGCCACCCGAGCCCACGGTGAGTCCGAGGGCTACCATCTTGGCAAAGATAAGGACGAGCATGATTTCTACCATCATCTTCCCGTCAATAGCCGCCTGGATCCAGTAATAGCCGCCTCCTAAGACGTGGGGCAGCTCTATAGCCATAAGGCCCACCAGTAATCCCCCGATGGCGGGTTTGACGTGGTTTGGGATTTTTATCTTGCGAAAGAGATCACGGGTCCCATAGAAAACCGGTGGTAATAAAGTGGCCACGAGACCGGCACACAACCCCAAGCTGGCAAAGGCCAGGTATTCCTTGAGGCTGGTGATGGCAATGCCTTTGGGAAAGTGGAAGAGGGGTTCCCAGCCCACGATGACCCCGTTTAAGGCGTAAGCCGTGACCGAGGCCAGGAGACTGAAGAGGACGGCGTGGGCTTCGATGTCCACTTCGGAATAGAGGATACCCACGGAAAACATGGCTGCCCCAATAGGGGAACGAAAGACCGCTCCCAAACCCGCTGACATCCCAATGAGAAGAAGGAGGCGTCTTTCAGGAATTGAACGTTTGGCCAGAGTGGCATAGATGGAGGCGATACCAGCGCTGATCTGGACTACCGGACCTTCTCGTCCGGCGGAGCCCCCCGAACCGATGGTAATGGCAGAAGCTACCAATTTGACGAATGGAACACGGGGTCGAATCCAGCCCTCGGTTTGATGGAAGGCCTTGATGGCGGCGTCGGTGCCGTGGCCCTCAGCTTCGGGGGCCAAGCTGTAGACGATGATTCCGGATATGAGCCCGCCCAGGGTGGTGGCGAGAGGAATGAGCCAGTAGAGATAGGCCTCCTTGGGAAGGCCAGGCCGAAATCCGAGCCACTTTTCCAGGAACAAATACTGACAGGTGTTGACCATGTAAGTAAAGATTTGAGCGGAGATGACCCCAATGACCCCGAGGAAGAAGGCGTCGATGAACAGACGGGTGTAGGCGTGTTCGCGTTTCAAGTCCCCTCCTAGCGGCGTTCGGACTCCCTTTTGAATTCGTTGAGTCTTCGATTGTAAAAGTCAATAACCTCCCGACGAGAAATCATGCCTAGAAAATGACGGGGATCGTCATCAGCCACTACCGGAAGTTGGTCAATGTTGCGGATGGTGAACTTGCGCAACACGCTGTTGATGTCTTCGGAAGGCTTAGTGGTGATGATATCCCGGCGGGCAATATCCTTGATAATGAGGATGTCCTTGATGTCTTCGTTGAATAGGAAGGGCCGGATGTCATTGACAGAGAAGATCCCGATCAACTTTCCCTCCTTGTCCACTACGGGGAAGTAGTGCTGTTCGGTCCGTCCGAAGAAATCGATGAATTGCCGGAAGGTCATATCCTCTGGGATGACCGCCCAGACACGTCCGGGACGGAAGATGTCTTTGACTTTGATGTCTGCCAGGATATCGGTGAAAAACTCCCCGCGGTGGGCCGGAGAATGGACGGGGGTGGGTACCTGAGATTCATAGAGACTTCGATAGGGCAGGTAGTTCGAAATGGCGGTCTGGATGAGATAGGCCAGCATCACCGAGAGGCTGGCGGCTGGTAGGAGGTGAAACCCCCCGGTGATCTCCACCACGATGAGGCTGTTGGCAATGGGAGCACGGGCTGCGGCTCCGAAGACCGAGGCCATCCCCACTACCACGTAAGCCGCAGGATCTTGATGAAAAAGGCTGGCCACGAATCCACCAAGCATGCCACCTACGTAGAGGCTGGGGGCAAAATCTCCACCTGAACCTCCGGAACCCACGGTAAGGGAGAAAGCCACGGCTTTGACCAGGGCCAGAGTGAGCATCAGCCCGCCGGGGAGGTTCCCTTCGATGGCGTGCTGGAGCCAGCCATAGCCGATACCCAGGACCTGGGGGAGCGCCAGGGCTATGAGTCCCAAAAAGAGGCCGCCCAGGCCTGGTTTGATGAAGAAAGGCAAGGGGAGTCGGTCGAAGAACCGGTGGATGAAACCGAAGATGTTAGGCAATAGGGCCCCCATGATTCCGGAGAAGATTCCCAGAACCGCGAAGAAGAGGTATTCGTAGCTGGCGGTTACTCCGAGGTCTGGAGGCAGGGAAAACAGGGGTTTCCAGCCGGTGGCAAAGCCGATGAGAACGTAAGCGATGACCGCAGAGATCAAGGTGTAGAGCAGAGCGCGGGATTCGAATTCTATCTGGCTGTAGAGGACTTCGATGGCGAAGAAGGCACAGCCGATGGGCGAGCGGAAGATGGCTGAGAGCCCGGCGGCCATACCCATTAAAAGGAGTAAGCGGCGTTCATGAGGGGGGCGTTTGGTAAGGGCCGCGTAAATAGCTCCAATGCCGGAGCCGATCTGGGCAGTGGGTCCTTCACGCCCTGCAGATCCTCCTGACCCCAAGGTTACGGCGGAGGCCAGCATTTTGACGAAAGGTACACGGAAACGAACGCGCCCTTCCCCGAAATGGAAGGCCCGGATGGCGGCATCAGTGCCATGGCCTTTGGCTTCCGGTGCCAGGAGATGAACGATGAGACCAGAGATTAACCCTCCCAGAGTGGTCACCACCGGGATGAGCAGAAGACCATAGGGCCCAATCCACTCCTTCAAGGAGCCACCTTCATTGGGAAGCCCTGGAGGGCGATATTTGGCCAGTTTGACCAAGAAGACCTCTTGCGAGAGGTCCACCATGTGGGCGAAGATGAAGGCTGCCAGTGCCCCCGCCGCCCCAATGAGGATGGTATCCAGTAGGAGCCAGAGATGCCGCCTTTCCAAGTCTTCCGTCCTCGCTTCTTCGTCCGAAAAAAACGAATCCCTCCCCGGGCCAGGGAGGTGGTCCTCTTCAGGCCTTTAAAAGGCCCTTTCCGCGTTATATCTTGTCCGGCAAGAAGTGGCAACCGGAGGGTGTTTCATGTGGCGAAGGCTCTTTTTAGCTACCGCTCTTTTCGGCGTCTTCCTCTGTTTGGGCACCATCGGTTACGTGCTCCTTGAGGGCTGGGATCCACTTGATGCCTTCTACATGACCATCATTACCCTTTCAACCGTGGGATTTGGAGAGATTCGTAACCTTTCACCAGTGGGACGTCTCTTCACCAGTTTTCTCATCCTGGGAGGCATCGGTACGGCCTGCTATCTCTTTTCGGCCATTACTGAGACGGTGGTCTCCGGTCAACTCAGCCAGGTGCTGGGGGAGAGGCGTAATCGCAAAGCACTTGAGGCCCTGAGTGAGCACTATCTCGTCTGTGGTTATGGAAAGGTAGGACGCAGGATTTGCGACCTTCTAGTGGCAGAAGGCAAACCTCTGGCTGTAATCGAGGCGGATGAGAAATATCTCGAACATTTTCGTGAAAAAGGCCTTCCATATGTTATCGGTAACGCCATTGAAAAAGAGACCCTCGAAGCAGCTGGGGTGAGGCGGGCCAAAGGGCTCTTTGCCGCCCTGGGGGACTCTTCGAAAAACATCTATTTGGCCCTTTTGGCCAAGAGTTTGTGTCCTGAGATACGGGTGGTGGCTAGAAACGAAGACGAAGAGGCCCGCCTGATCTTCGAGGCCTCCCGGGTGGATGCCATGGTTCATCCCAGCAAGGTTGGGGCGCTGAGGATGTTTCTGGCCATGGTACGACCTCAAGTGGCGGATCTGATCGAGGAGGTGGTGGTAGATCGAGCTGATCTGCCGGAGGAGATCCTGGTGGAGGACCTTCAGATCAAGCAGGAAACCAGTCTTGAAGAGCTTGGCATTAAGACCATTCGAGGGGTTTATGCCGTGCTCGTCAAACGTGCCAATGGTCGAAAGGATTTCGTTTTGGACAAAAAGACCAGGCTTAGCCCTGGTGATTCCCTCCTGGTCATTGGTCACGAGCGAGATCTTGAGGCCAAGCTTTCGGAGAAGAGAGCCTTCTTGGCTTAGGAGTTTCATGCTAGAGTTTCGGCCATGGAGTGGAAGCATCCCACTTTGACCATTGCCGAGCAGCAGCCTGATCCCAAAGATCCTCAGGCCTTTCTTGAGGCCCAGGCGTCCCGTGGGCGAGACGAGAGCTGGTTTGATCTTTGCGGCCTGGTACTCGAACTCTCTATCGACAGTGAGACCACCATGCTCCGTTTCCTCGAGGGTCAGCCCAGAGGTATCAATTGGGACAAAATTGAAAGACGGCGCTATCTCATTTCGGGCACGGTACGGGCTTTCCGCGAGCTTTACCTGGAGCTTAAAGAACAAAAGGTGGTCAAGGCCCTTTTGCTTTTCCTGTGTGAGCATCAGCGGCCCCTTTTCGAAGATCTGTGGCCGAAGCATGGGCTAGTCCCACCCATAGGGATAGGCTTTCGTGCCCTGTCTGCCGAAGAAATAAGGGCCCTTGAGCTGCCTTTGCGGCTTCGGCACGAATATCTTCTGGTCTCTTTCGAGCTGGCGGCCCTAGAAGTGATGTCGCTCTTCCGGGAGGGGTTCTCCCCGGTGATTTTGGCTGAGATCCCGGGACTCGTTCTTCCCGAAGACCCCCCTCCGGTGTCCTGGCCCGAGGTGGAGGGGCGACTGAATCCCTACTTTCAGCCTTTGGCTGCTGGCAGACGGGGATACCTCTACGAACCCCTTATTTCGTATCTTTCTTTGGTCGGCAGAGTGAAGGCCCGGGAGGATCATCCCCTCCGTCCGGCTCTCACGAGGCTTTTCAAGGAACTTCGCCAACGTTATCCCGAACCTTTTGGACTTCTACCAGAAGATTGAACGTCAAGGAGGCGATCATGGCGCTTACCGTAGCGGAAAAGCTTATCGAGTCTCATCTGGTCTCTGGCAGCCTTAAGAGGGGCGAACCTATTGCCATCCGTATTGATCAGACTCTGACTCAGGACGCCACAGGCACCATGGCCTATCTTGAATTCGAGGTCATTGGTCTGTCACGGGTCCGGACCGAACTTTCGGTCTCCTATGTAGACCACAATCTCTTGCAGACTGACTTCCGCAACGCCGACGATCATCGGTTCCTCCAGTCCATTGCCGCCCGGTACGGGCTATGGTTTTCGCGGCCTGGAAACGGAATCTGCCATCAAGTGCATCTGGAACGCTTTGCCCGTCCGGGACGGACCCTTCTTGGGTCAGACTCACACACCCCAACCGCGGGCGGTTGTGCCATGCTGGCCATCGGTGCGGGTGGGCTTGACGTGGCCATGGCCATGGCAGGCAAACCCTTTCACCTCCTCATGCCCAAGATCGTGGGCGTTTACCTTACGGGAACCCTTCCTCCCTGGGTCTCGGCCCGAGACGTGGCCCTGTGGATGCTTCGCAAGCTTACGGTCAAGGGAGGTCTCGGAAAGATACTGGAGTATTTCGGGCCGGGAGTGAGAAATCTTTCTGTCCCGGACCGGGCCACCATTGCCAACCTGGGTACGGAAATGGGAGCCACGACCAGTGTCTTTCCTTCCGATGAGGTAACCTTAGCTTGGCTTCGTGCTCAGGGTCGGGAGGAGGAATGGGAAGAGATCCTCCCGGACGAAGGGGCCCGTTATGACGAGATCATCGAACTCGATCTTTCAACGCTTGAACCCCTGGCAGCCTGTCCTTCTTCGCCGGATAACGTTCGTCCGGTATCCGAGCTGGAGGGACGTCCGGTGGCTCAGGTAATCGTAGGCTCCTGTGCCAATTCTTCCTTGCGAGACCTTTTGGTGGTAGCCAAGACCTTGGTGGGTCGCAAGGTCCACCCTGACGTCTCTTTCGAGATCAACCCGGGTTCCCTTCAAGTGTTGGAGAACCTGGACGCCTTGGGGGCCCTCAAGGAGCTCATCCACGCTGGAGCCCGGATCCATCAGTCCGGATGTTTGGGATGCATAGGAATGGGCCAGGCCCCTGCCACTGGCACAATTTCCTTACGGACCTTCACCCGTAACTTTCCCGGGCGTTCTGGCACCAAAAACGATCAGGTCTTTTTGGTGAGTCCTGAGGTAGCGGTAGCGGCGGCCCTCACCGGTCAGATCACGGACCCACGCAAACTCGGAGCCTATCCGGAGATCGAACTTCCGGAGCGTTTCATCTTGAACGACGCCCTTCTCTTGCCGCCCTTACCACCTGAGGAAGCAGAGAAGGTGGAGATCGTTCGCGGGCCGAATATTGTACCTCTGCCAGCTTTTGAGCCCATGCCCGAGACCCTTCGTTGCAAGGTCCTATTAAAAGTGGGGGATAACATCACCACCGATCACATCATGCCTGCTGGGGCCAAGATCTTGCCTTTGAGGAGTAACCTTCCGGCGATAAGTGAATACGTTTTCAGTGCTATTGATCCAGAATTTGCCAAAAAGGCCTTGGCCACCAAGGAAGCCCAGGAGTGGGTGGCGGTAGTGGGAGGAGAGAACTACGGTCAGGGATCTTCTCGGGAACATGCTGCTCTGGCCCCGCGCTATCTCGGGGTGAGGGCTAAACTGGCCAAAAGTTTTGCCCGTATCCACAAGGCCAATCTCATCAACTTTGGTATCCTGCCGGTAGTCTTCGCAGACCCAGCGGACTACGACCGGGTAGAACCAGGCGATGAACTGGTGTTTCCACAGATCCGAGAGGCTCTTGCCTCTCAGGCTGAAGAGATTGTTATTGTCGTTTCAGGAAAGGGAGAGATCAGGGGGCGTCTGGAACTCACGGAGCGCGACCGCAAGATTATCCTGGCAGGCTCCCTCCTCAACTTGGCTCGGGAATAGGGGACTTTGATGCGTCTTATACCGCGCCTTCTACTCCTGTTTCTGGCCCTTCTCCTCCTCTCGACCTTCCTGGGAAACCCCTTTGTGACTTATTACACGGATTACCTCTGGTATCAGGACCTGGGCTTCACCAGGGTCTTTCTCCTCAAGTTTTGGGTCCAAGCCCTGCTCTTCCTGGTGGTGGGGGGCGTGGGGGCTGGACTTTTCTATCTCAACGGTTCTTTGGTTCACCGTTTAGCCACCAGGGAGACGATTTGGGAAAGGGTTCTGGACCCCAGAGTGCGTTACTGGCTTTCGGCCAAGTTCCGCTTGCTATTGAAGGGCTTGACGCTCCTGTTCTTTTTGGTCTTTGGCTTTTCATCCGCCCCTTTTTGGGAGGATGCTTTGCTCTTCACCCACGCTGTCCCCTTTGGTCGAACGGACCCTCTGCTTGGCTTGGATCTTTCCTTTTTCATCTTCCGGTTGCCTTTTTGGCGCTATCTTTCGAGCTACTTCTTTGCGGTCTGGTTTTTGTGTGCTGTCAGTGGCACTTTGATCTTCTCCACCCTGGGTCACGTCCGCCTTTCACGTCCTCTGGTGATGAGCACACCTTTCCGGCGTTATCTGGCCTTGATGGCGGCGCTTTTTTTCTTGCGTCTGGCCTTTGATCTTTGGCTGGATAGGGCGGATCTCCTCTTTGACGAACGGGGGGTGGTCTTCGGAGCGGGGTTTACCGAAGCCCACGTGGTATTACCGGTGCTGACGGCGCTTGCCTTCCTTTCGGTGGCTGCAGCTGGTCTTTCGGCCTTCTTCGTCCTGAGACCTCGCAAGGAGATCATCCTGGGGCTGCTTCTGGCCTACGGGGTCCTGTACCTGGTGGGTCTCAAGGTGCTACCCGGAATGGTACATCGCTATGTAGTGCAACCCAACGAATTGGAACGTGAAAAGAAATATCTGGCCTACGAGATAGAGGCTACTAGGGCAGCCTTTGGTTTGGATCGTGTGGACGAGAGGGCCTTTCGATTTGGACCGCCGCTGACACCTGAAATCCTGGCTCGCAATCAGGACACCATCAAGAATATTCGTCTCTGGGATCACGAACCCCTTCTTGAGACCTACAGCCAGATTCAGGAGATTCGCACTTACTACAAATTCGTCTCAGTAGACAACGACCGTTATTTGATCAACGGTGAGCTTAGACAGGTGATGCTCTCGGCTCGGGAGCTCTCCTATGATGATCTTCCTAGTCGTTCCTGGATCAACGAACACCTCATCTATACCCACGGTTATGGTCTTACCCTGGGCGTGGTCAACGAAGTTACAGCTGAGGGGCTGCCCAAACTACTCATCAAGGACATTCCGCCGGTTTCGGAGTGCAACATCAAGGTCCGGCGTCCCGAGATCTACTTTGGCGAACTGGCCAACGAATACGTTATCGTGCGTACCAAAGCCAAAGAATTCGATTACCCGGCAGGAGAAACCAACGTTTACACCTCATATCAAGGCCGGACCGGGGTAAAGATCGGGACTCTACCCCGCCGTTTGCTCTTCAGTTTGCGTTTTGGCTCAAGCAAGATCCTTCTCACCCGGGACATTACCTCCCAGAGTCGCATTCTCTTTTATCGGTCGGTTTCCGAGAGGGTGCGTCGGGCTGCCCCCTTTCTACTCTTTGACGCTGATCCTTATCTTGTCATCGGCGAAGACGGTCGCCTCTTTTGGTTGGTGGACGCCTACACAGTTTCTGATCGTTACCCATATGCTCGCCGGGTTAAGGGAGTGGGCAACTACATCCGAAACGCCGTTCTTGCGGTAGTTGACGCCTATCATGGCACCATCGAGTTTTATCTCAAAGATGAAAAAGACCCGATCATCCGAGCCTATCAAAAGATCTTTCCGAGGATGTTCAAACCTCTTGATGAACTACGCCCTGATTTGCGCCGGCACATCCGTTATCCTCACCGGCTTTTCTTCTTACAAGCCCGTCTCTTCGGGGCCTATCACATGCGAAATCCAAGGGTCTTCTACAACCAAGAGGATCTTTGGGAAATACCACGCGGTCTCAAAGAAGGTCGCCGTTACATGCGACCCTACTATACCATTATGAAACTTCCGGGGGAGGAGAAGGCAGAATTCATCCTGATGATTCCCTTCAATCCCGCCCGCAAACATAATCTGGCAGCCTGGATGTGTGTGCGTTGCGATCCAAAGCATTATGGTCAGATGCTGGTTTATCGTTTCCCCAAGCAGAAACTAGTCTATGGGCCTCAACAGATAGAGAGCCGTATCAATCAGGATCCCGAAATTTCGCGCCAGCTCTCCCTTTGGGATCAGCGGGGCAGTCGCGTCATCTTGGGAACCCTGCTCATCATTCCTATTGAGGGGAATCTTCTTTATGTACAACCACTCTATCTGAAAGCTGAGTCTGGCCAGATTCCCGAACTGAAGAGGGTGATCGTAGCCTATGAGAACGAGATCAAGATGCGCCGGACCCTGGAAGAGGCTTTAGCCGCCATCTTTGGAGAAAAACCCCAAGCCCAGATCAAACCACCCCAGGAAGGGGCTAGAAAAGACTTGAGATCCGTCCTGGAACTTTATCAGAGGGCCCAGGAAGCCTTGAAACAGGGGGACCTTGAAACCTTTGGCCGGCTCTGGCGTTTGTTGGGTCAGACCTTGCAAAGGGTTGTTCCGTAACGTCTTGGTTCAAGTTGAATGTCACCTTCTGAGGATATTGAATATCACCTTTTGAAGACATAACTTGAGATAAGGGGTTGGTTTTCTTTAGCATAAAAATTACTAATGTTTAGATTATCGTAATTTCCTTGAGAAAGGAGGGGTAAGAAGATGCGCATCGAGATTAACGAACCATTACCGATGAAACTAGGGATTAATGGCTTGGGAAGAATTGGTAAGCTTACTCTTTGGCATCACGTAGCCCGCAAATCTTTCTCAGAGATCGTGGTCAACTTAGGAAGACAAGCGGGTACCTCGCTGGAGGATATCGCAAATTACATTGAAAAGGACAGTACGTACGGTTGGCTTCCGGTCTATCTATATGGTCACAAGTCTGGCCGGGTGATTGAGAACCTGAATGAGGCCGAGGGCACCATGACCATCGACGGGGTGCCGGTGCGCATCTTGAGGGAGCATCGCAACCCGGCGGAAATAGGCTGGAAAGACTATGGGGTGCGGTTAGTGGTAGATTCCACGGGCCGCTTTCGCGATCCCACGGCTCCTCCAGAGACTTCAGGTGGGGCTTTACGTGGGCACCTGGCCTCCGGAGCAGAAAAGGTCATTCTTTCTGCGCCTTTTAAAATTCGGGAGAAAGGCCGGGAGATGCCAGAAGATGCCGTGACCGTAGTCTATGGCATCAATGAGGGTGACTACCGGCCGGACAAACACCATGTGATTTCCGCGGCTTCCTGTACCACCACCTGTCTGGCCTACATGATGCGCCCCTTGCTCGACCATTTCGGTGCGGATCGTATTCTTTCAGCTTCCATGGTCACGGTACACGCTGCTACCGCCTCCCAAGCGGTTCTGGACCGGGTTCCCAAGGCCGGGGCTACGGATCTGAGGAAGATCAGGAGTATCTTCAACAACATTATCCTAACGACTACCGGTGCGGCCAAGGCCTTGGCGTTGGTCATCCCGGAAATGAAAAAAATTGGTTTCATTGCCGAGAGTGTGCGCATTCCTACCAACACAGGCAGTCTGATCGTCTTGGTGGTAAATATCCAGGACGAGAGTCTTGAGGGCCGGGTCACCCGGGAGGTCATCAACAACATTTATCGCCAAGCAGCTGAAGGGGCCTATAAACCTTATCTCATCTTCACCATGGAGCAGAACGTTTCTTCCGACATTATCGGCTATCCGGCGGCTGCGGCCATCATTGAAGGGGCTGAGACTCACACGCGTACCGGATTGGTCAAGGTGGACCTCACCAAGGCCTGCGGTCCTGAGGCCGAACAGATCAAAGGCCTCTCTTGTGCCCATATTGAGATACCGGTCACCCAGGCTGTGATCTACGGTTGGTACGACAACGAATTCGGTTCTTATACCACCATGCTTGGTGAGCTCACCCTTCATATTGCCCAGCAAATGCTTTGAAGGTCGGACCGGAGGTTTTTTCGTTTTTTAGGGAGGAGGTGGGATGATGAAGACCATAGAAGATCTTTCCCTTGAAGGAAAGAGGGTTTTGATACGGGTGGATTACAACGTTCCTCTCAAAGGAGGTGAGGTGGCAGACGATACCAGGTTGCGGGCTACCTTGCCTACCCTTCGTTACGCCTTAAAACAGGGAGCCAAGCTCATTTTGGCCTCCCATCTGGGCCGGCCTAAAGGGCAGAGGGTGCCGGAGCTCTCTCTGGCGCCGGTGGCCAAAAGGCTTTCGGAGCTTCTTGGCCAAGAGGTCAAGTTTGCTCCAGACTGCGTGGGAGAAGAAGTGGAACGAATGGTTCAGGATCTTTCCCCTGGTGAAATCCTGCTTCTGGAAAACCTCCGCTTCCATGAAGGAGAGACCAAGAACGATCCGGAGTTTGCCAAGGCCCTGGCCCGTTTAGCGGAGGTTTACGTCAACGACGCCTTTGCCGTAAGCCACCGGGCCCACGCCTCGGTGGTAGGGGTGGTGGAATATGTTGCAGAGGCCGGGGCAGGTTTTCTCTTGGCCCGGGAGATTCGATATCTATCCCGGGTGGTGAACAATCCCGAAAGACCCGTGGCCTTGGTGGTGGGGGGAGCCAAGGTCTCGACTAAGATCGGGGTTCTTTCGCATCTCTTACCAAAGGTCGACAAGCTCCTTATAGGAGGAGCGATGGCCAACACCTTTCTCCAGGCTCAGGGGTTCTCGGTGGGACAATCTTTCTACGAGGAGGACTTTCTGGAGGAGGCCAGGAAGATCCTTGACCAGGCCGAACATCAGGGTGTGAAGGTATACTTGCCGGTGGACGTGAAAGTAGCGGCTTCAGAAGACGCCGGAGAGGGGCGCCAGGTGCCGGTGGAGGCTATTCCGGAAGAAGCAAAGGTCTTTGATCTGGGTGAGGAGACTATAAAGCTCTTCTGTGAAGCCCTAAAAGGCCAGGGAACCATTGTTTGGAATGGCCCTTTGGGGTTGTTCGAAAACCGGGCCTTTGCAAAAGGTACGATCCAGGTGGCCCGTCTGGTGGCGGCTCAGAACGCCACAACCGTGGCAGGGGGAGGAGACACCTTGCGGGCCTTGAAAATGGCGGGGATCAAAAGGGCCTTTTCCTACCTTTCTACTGGTGGCGGGGCCTTTCTGGAGTTTCTGGAAGGCAAGGAGCTCCCAGGAATCGCAGCGCTTGAGAAAAAATCTTGAAAGAGGAGGCCGAGATGAAGCGCAGACCTCTTATCGCCGGAAACTGGAAGATGCACAAGACCGTGAACGAGGCCCTGGCCTATATCGAAGCCTTCAAGCCTCTAGTGGCTGACGTAGACGATCGAGACATCATGATTGCACCGCCTTTTATTGCCCTTGACGCCTGTGAGAAGGCCTTGGAGGGATCTAACGTGGCTCTTGGAGCTCAGAATTGTCACTGGGAGGACGAAGGGGCCTTTACGGGAGAAGTTTCTCCCCGGATGCTAGTGGACGTGGGGGTGACCTACGTTATCTTGGGTCATTCAGAAAGACGTCATCTATTTGGAGAAACGGATGAAATGATCCGGCGAAAGATCGAGGCGGTATTGCGCCATGAGATGGTCCCTATTCTTTGCGTGGGGGAAACCCTTGAGGAGAGAGAGGCTGGAAGGACCTTAGAGGTCTTAGAGCGGCAGCTTACAGAGGGGCTAAAGGGCTTTTCTGCCGGGGAATTAAAGGATCTTGTCATCGCCTACGAACCGGTCTGGGCTATAGGAACGGGCAAGACGGCCTCTCCGGAGCAGGCCCAGGAGGCCCACGCCTTCATTCGCAAACTCCTGGCTGAGACGTTTGATGAGGCCTTTGCTGGGAAGACGCGCATCCTTTACGGGGGTAGCGTGAAGCCCGAAAATATTGTAGGACTTATGGCGCGCCCCGATATTGACGGGGCCTTGGTGGGCGGAGCTTCTCTCAACCCGGACACCTTCGCCCGAATCGTCCGTTTTGGGAGGATAGAGTAGTGTTTACGGTATTGGTCATCGTACACGTCATCGTTTGCCTCTTCCTCATCGGAATCGTCATGGTCAACGTGAGCAAGGGTTCCGAGGTGGGAGCGGTCTTTTCGGGGAGTCAGGCCATCTTTGGTGGAGCAGGCCCCGGCACTTTTCTTAACAAGGTAACCACGGTTTTAGCCATCCTCTTCTTTGCCACTTCTCTGGCCTTGACTTATCTTTCAGCCAAACGCAGCAAGGGTTCCCTGATGGAAGAAGTCCCCAAGATGGAGATCCCGGCACCTGAAACGGCTCCGGCGCCAACGGTGCCCACCCCTCAAGGACAGTCTCTTCCTCAAGATTCCACTTCCGGGGCCTCGGCACCAGCACCACAAAGCCCAGAGGGTTCTCCCATTCCAACGCCCCCCAACCAATAAACGACAAAAGAGGGCACCGGCTTAAGTCGGTGCCCTGAGAGTCTTCAAGACGGCCTTCATAAAAGCTGGCAGATCTGCTGGACGACGAGAGGTGATGATGTTTCCGTCAACCACTACTTCGTCGTCTAGATAGTTTACTCCGGCAGCTTTGAGTTCCATTGCAATTTTTGGATAGCACGTGGCCTTTTTCCCTTTGAGGATTCCAGCGGAAAGAAGCACGAGTGGACCATGACAGATGGCAGCCAGGGGCTTGCCCTGGGTGTAGAAAGCCCGCACCAAGTCTAGGGCCTCGGGCAAGATCCTCAGCTCCGAAGGAGCTCGGCCCCCCGGGATATACAGAAGTTGATAGGCTTCGGCTTGAACCTCTGAAATGGAAAGGTTAGCAGAGATAAGATAGCCGTGTTTGCCTTTCACCTCTCCCCATTCCGGGGCACAGATATCCACTGGCAAACCCTCTTCACGGAAGCGATAAAGTGGGCAAAGGAGTTCTGTGTCTTCGAAACCATTGGCTGTCATGATCAGAACACCCATGTCTTTCCTCCGGACGGACGTTTGTCCAAAAGTTAATCATTCCGCCTTTCTCTGGCGCGTTTTTTCCCTTGCCAGCAAGATCAAGGGTTGTTAAATTATTTAAGAATTTCAATACCAAAAGGAGCAAATATGCCTGGAAAGATCCGGAGGCCCATCGTAGAGATCGACGAAGAGCTTTGTGACGGTTGTGGTCAGTGTGTTCCGGCCTGTGAGGAAGGGGCCATTCAGATCCTAGATGGTAAAGCCCGTCTGATAGCAGAGAGGCTTTGCGATGGTTTGGGGGCCTGTTTGGGGCATTGCCCTCGTGGGGCCATTCGTCTGGTAGAACGAGAGGCCGAAGAATTTGACGAACAGGCGGTAGAACAGCATCTGAGAAAAGATCAGAGTTGCGCCTGTCCAGGGACCAAGATGCGGATCCTCGGGGAGGCGAGCCCTTCTTCCGCTCTTTTCCACTGGCCCATTCAGTTGAGACTCGTGCCACCACAGGCGCCTTTCCTCAAGGGTGCTTCTATCCTCCTGGCGGCAGACTGCGTGGGTTTTTCTATGCCGGCCTTTCATCAGGATCTTCTACCTGGTCGTGCCCTCTTGATTGGCTGTCCGAAGTTTGACGAGGCTGAGGCCTACGTGGAAAAACTGGCGGCCATCTTTCGTGAGGCCTCGGTGCGAGAGATAGAGGTGGCTGTGATGGAGGTTCCCTGCTGCAAGAGTTTTGTCATGATCGTGAAGAAGGCCAAAGAACAGGCGGGCTTCGAACAACCCTTCAAGGTGAAAGTGATCTCCATCAAGGGAGAGATCCTGGCAGAGGAGGTCTGGTCCTAAAATGCGTTGGGAACCGGAAGCCGAAGCCCTTCTCAAAAGGGTCCCCTTCTTCGTTCGTCGCAAGGTCAGGAAAAAGGTAGAGGAATTCGTTCGGGCCCAGGGCAAAGAGGTGGTTACCAAAGAAGAGATGTTAGCCGCCCGTGAGGCCCTTCGCCAGAAGACCTCTTCCGTGTCCGAAGGTTACGTGCTGGAAGGATGTTTTGGTGCTACAGGTTGTCCCAACGCCGTGACGGATTCCAGCCAGCTCTGGGAGCGTTTAGAAGAGATCCTTCGAAGTGAAGACCTGACAGGCTTTTTGCAAAAGAAAATAGGGGCTCCCCTCAAACATCATCATCAGTTTCGGGTGGCCCTGGCGGAATGCCCCAACGCCTGCTCCCAGGTCCAGATCAAGGACTTTGCCCTCATCGGCCGGATGGAAATCGTACTCTCTCCAGAAGAGTGCTCTTTTTGCGGTGAATGTGAGGAGAATTGTGAAGAAGGGGCCATCCGCCTTACGGAAACCGGCCCGATACTTGAAGAGGCGAAATGTCTTCGATGTGGAGCGTGTGTACGAGTCTGCCCCACCACTGCCATTCAAGCAGGGCGAACCGGCTATCAGGTCCTCCTCGGTGGTAAACTGGGGCGCCATCCCCGCTTGGCTACCGAACTTGTCCCTTTTCTCGCAGCAGAAAAGGTCCCGCAGCTTCTTAAACGCACCATCTCTTTCTACAAGCGTTACAACCAAAAGGGGGAACGGCTCGGTAATATCATCGAACGCCTGGGTTGGAAAAAGACCAAAGACGAGATCTTAGGCTAGACCTCTCTTGAACTGTTTCATTTCGAAAGACTCGTATTGAAAATCGAGATCCCCGAGGGTTTTGCCGTGATTCGACCTAAACCGGTTTCCAACGATTAATCCCCTAGATCTTTTTAAAAAGGATCAAGCTTACGATCAGAGTGTATATGATCGAGACTATCAAGGGGAGAATCTATGAGGTTCCTTAATCGGCTTAAGGGGCGGATGTTCGGGGGCAAAATTCTCCAAACTATTGGAATGGTAAAGGCCAAAAGCATAGGCCCTGCCAATTGCGAACTCAAAGTCCATATCATCGAAGAAAAAAAGCCCGGTCCAAGTAGATCTATCGGCCTGGAACTGGTCGCAAAAAGTTTTCTCAGTTATCAGATGATACCGCTAACATTGTCGCCACAAGAAACAAGAAAACTGATCTTCTTATTGGAAGAAGCGTTAAATCGGAGCGGATTCTGAGAATCCAATCGGATTTGGCCTCCTTTAGAGGTTTGTCCTTTATAAATTTCACAGGGGTCAATAGCTTTCTGTCCTGAGCTTGCCAGTTGCTGGTAAAAAATGGCCAGCCACTATCCAAGCCTTTAGTAGCTGGCAGCGTGCTGGAATATGGTTTCTAACGGATGTTGGAAGTGAGGAACCTTTCAAAGGTTTTTTTCTTTCCGGTACCTCGAAATCGAGAAGAATGACTGGTTTAAGGGATTAAGGAGGTGCCGGGGCCCGGAATCGAACCAGGGACACGCGGATTTTCAGTCCGCTGCTCTACCGACTGAGCTACCCCGGCGTTCGGAGGCTTAATGTATGCTGAAGACGGTCCCCTGTCAAGGATGGGAAGGGGAAGTGGAAAGGATTTCTTTCGAGATGCTGGTCGATTTTTCTCCCCTGCGCTAAGCTTGGGGCCATGAAGATCATTATGTTCTTTGCCCCTGAATTCTGGTGGAAGCCTTACTCTCAAGTGCTTCCAGAAGCTCCTGATCCGGGTCCGGAGAACAGGGTGGAAAGGGCGGTGGTTGTTTTTTATCACGTCGAAGCCGAAGATCCACCACGAGAAAAGAAAGTGGTTGAAAAACTGGTCAAAAACATCAAGTGGTTGGCTCGCAAATTTGGTACCACTCAAGTGGTGTTACACTCCTTTAATCACCTTTCCGTGAGCAAGGCCTCTCCTGAAGAAGGACTGGCCCTCATCGAAAAGGCCAAGGAAAAACTCAGACGAGGAGGTTTCAAGATATATGAAACTCCCTTTGGTTGGCTCAACGAATGGAAAATGCACGTGGCCGGAGAGTCGCTGGCCAAGGTCTTCAAAGATCTTTGAGCTGATCCTTTTTGCTCTTATATGGGTATCACCTCTTACAGTTTGGGCCCTGGATACCGAGACCGTTGAACTCGTTCGAGCCCTCAAAAAGGCCGGTCTCAATGATGAGGCCGTGGTAGAGATCATCCGTCTGGAAAAGGAGGGTCCTCGATCCGCAGTAGGGGTAATGGAAATCCCGCGGGCCGATGGGAAGAGGGATATCTTCTACTACTCCGTGAGCACTCCCCTTGAAAAGAAGGTTGAAATAGAGAAGAGAGGCTTCGAATACCGGAGATCTTGGGATCTTCCATGGGAAATCATTATTGATCAACGGAGGTGAGTATGCGACGCAAATTGGGCATCGTGGGAGCCGGAGCCGTGGGGACAGCAGCGGCGCATTGGGCCCTTGTGAAAGGGATAGCCGAAGAGGTGGTCCTAGTTGACATTGTTGAAGGTCTGGCCAAAGGTAAGGCCCTGGATATGGCCCAGAGTGCCCCTATTTTTGGCTTTTCGACCAAAGTAGAAGGGACCCAGGATTGGTCAGCCCTGAAAGACGCTCAAGTGGTCATCATTACCGCCGGTCGTCCACGGAAGCCGGGAATGAGCCGGGACGATCTCCTGCAGGTAAACCTCGAAATCGTCAAATCGTGCGTAGAACGTATCGTGGAGCAGGCTCCGGAGGCCTGTCTTATTGTAATCACCAATCCCATTGACGCCATGGTTTATACGGCCTTTCGCGTCTCCGGTTTCCCCCGTGAAAGGGTCATAGGAATGGCCGGGGTCTTGGATTCAGCCCGTTACCGATACTTCCTGGCTGAGGCCCTGGGTGTGTCGCCCAAGGACGTACAAGCCCTCGTTATGGGCATTCATGGGGATCACATGCTGCCTCTTGTTCGCCTGGCCAACGTGGCCGGAGTACCAATCAAGGATCTTCTCCCGGAAGAGAAGATAGCCGAAATCGTGGAGCGTACCCGCAAAGGAGGAGCGGAGATTGTTTCTTATCTCAGGACCGGAAGCGCCTTTACTACTCCAGGACTGGCAGCCATTGAAATGGCCGAGAGCATTCTCCGGGACGAAAAGCGTGTTCTCACCTGCTCGGTGTGGTTAGAAGGAGAGTTCGGTTTTTCAGAGGTCTTCATCGGAGTGCCAGTGGTGCTTGGAAGTCGGGGGGTGGAGCAAATTTTGGAATTTCCCTTGACCACCGAAGAAAAAGAGGCCCTTTCTCGTTCGGTGGAAGCTGTAAAGGCCCAAATCGCCAAGACCGGGTTGTAAGTTTTTATTCCCTTCAGCGGGCGTTTGGTCTTAAAAAAACGCCCGCATTCTCCCCTTTTTGCCCTTAAAGGCCCCTTGATCTCCGCCAAAGTTTTGCTATGAAGCGGCTAATCAAAACTCGGGAGGTGGCAGATGAAGCGAGGTCTTTTGATCTTTTTGTGTCTCTTCTTGATGGTGGGGATGAGTTGGGCCTCTTCCGAGACCGATGAGCTTCGCCGGATGCTGGAGGAGCTCAAACGAGAGGTCCAGGAACTCAAGAAAGAGAACGCCGAACTCCGCTCCCAGGTGGAACAGTTGAAACGGGCGCCACAAATGGCAGCCCCGACTGCTCCGGCCAAAGGACACTCCTTCTTCAGCAAAGGGGCGTATGGTTCCAGCCCGAGTGGTATCGATTTCTACGGTTTCTTCAAAATTGACGCCGTCTGGCAGGATTCTTCGGCGGTGGGAGACAACTATGTGCTTTGGGTCCTGCCCGGAAGCAGAGGGGACGGAGACAACAAGTTTACCCTGAACTTCCGGCACAGCCGATTTGGTTTCGATTTTTCCAAGCCTTACGAAAACTTCCGGGTCTTCGGCAAAATGGAAATGGACTTCTATACCCAGTCTCATAATGAAGAAACCCTCCCCTGGAATGACAATCACTCTCCCGTGCGTGCCAGAAGGGTCTTTGTGGGAGTGGAGTGGGGTACCTGGCAACTCCTGGCTGGTCTGGATTGGTTGACCATCTCGCAACTCTATCCCCATCTCTCTAACTTCCCATCCGGGACCTTCATGGGAAACCCGGCCTATCGTATGACACAGGTGCGTCTTACCAAATGGTTCAAGCTCGATGAGACCAGTCGGCTCAAGGTCCAAGTGGCTGCTGAACAGCCTTTTGGTTTTCCGCGGGCTGACAGAACCTGGTTTATTTACGACAGTGATCCCTCAAACGACGCCGGTTTCCCAGGGATCGAAGGACGAGTGGCTTACGAGACCCGGCTTTTCGGTAAACCTGCCCTCTTGGCCCTGTGGGGACACTATTCCAAAGAGGAATATGACATTTCAACCGGAGAGGAAGACGCCGAGAGCTACTCGGTAGGTCTGGAAGCGAAAATCCCGCTTCCTGTCCAGAAGAAGGCCTTTTTACTCGGTGAGATCTGGTATGGTCGAAACTTCGACGGTTACTATTCTTGTGGTGTAAACCAGGGCACTCGTTTCAAGTTGTCCAGCGGCGGTTACACTACGGGTCTGGTAGGTGTGTCTCCGAGTAACGTGGTAGCAGTTGATGAAATCGACGCTTGGGGTGGCTGGATCGAGCTAGAGCTTTTCTGGACGCCAAAACTCGTCACCCATTTCGGTTGGGGGATCGACAACCCGGACAACGACGATCTCAATGGAGTAGCCGGGGCGCGGCTCCAGCAGCAGATGTATTACGCCAACTTCATTTATCGTCTTACCAAGGAATTTGGTTTCGGTGCGGAATACATGTACATCGAGACCGATTACCACAAAGCCGATGGAGGAGATGGAGAGCTTAATCGCTTCATGGGGAGCCTCTACTACTTCTTCTAAGCCTTTCAGCTAAAAGAAAGGAAGAGGGGGTGGCTCTTGGCCACCCCTTTTTCTTTTGACCTTAGCCGATTAAAATGGCCCCATGCGTTACCTTAGCACTCGTGGAGGGATAGAACCCATCTCTTTCAAAGAGACAGTCCTCATGGGGTTGGCTGAAGATGGGGGGCTTATCCTACCAGAGGAGATCCCTATCCCAGACGAAGAGAAACTCTCTTTTTGGCGACATCTTTCCTATCCGGAGCTTGCCTTTGAGGTGTTGGGTCTTTTTGCCGACGACATCCCGGCTGAGACCTTGAGAACCCTTATTGAGCGCGCTTACGCCTCCTTCACGCATCCTGAGATCTGTCCGGTGGTTAAAAAAAACGGGGTCTTCATCCTCGAACTCTTTCACGGGCCTACCCTGGCCTTCAAGGACGTAGCTCTTCAGCTCTTGGGTCATCTCTTCGAGTACCTTCTTACCGAACGTGGTCTTCGGATGAACATCGTGGGGGCCACTTCCGGGGATACCGGTTCCGCTGCCATCTACGGGGTGCGTGGCCGCCGGAACATCAACATCTTCATCCTCTTTCCTCACGGCCGAGTCTCTCCGGTACAGGCCCTCCAGATGACCACGGTCCCCGATGAAAACGTCTTTTGCCTGGCCATTGAAGGCACCTTTGACGATTGTCAGGCCATAGTTAAGGCCCTCTTTGCGGACCTCGAATTCAAGCGGCGCTACGCCTTGGGGGCGGTGAACTCCATCAACTGGGCCCGGGTTTTGGCTCAGGTGGTTTATTACATTTGGGCCTATTTCCGGGTCTCTGAGAGTACCGGGGCCTCACAGGTGCGTTTTTCAGTGCCCACGGGCAACTTCGGCGACATCTTTGCTGGTTACGTAGCCCGACGTATGCTTGGTTCGCGTATCGAACGTCTTGTACTGGCCACCAATGAAAACGACATCCTGACCCGCTTCGTCAGGCGGGGAGATTATTCTCTTGGGCGTGTCACGCCCACCATTAGCCCCTCCATGGATATCCAGGTGGCCAGCAACTTTGAACGTTATCTTTACTATCTCTACGGAGAAAACCCTGCCCTGGTTAGGGAGGCCATGGAACGGTTTCGAGAGGAAGGACGTCTTTCCTTCTCTGAAGAAGAAGTGGCGCGGGTGCAGGAGGACTTTCTTTCGGTTTCGGTCAACCAGCAGGAAACCATCGAAACCATACGCTCTTTTTACGAAGAAACGGGTTATGTGTTGGATCCCCACACCGCGGTGGGAGTGCGAGCCGGGCTTTATTTCCAGAACGAACTACCCATGATTTGTCTGGCTACGGCTCATCCGGCCAAGTTTCCAGAGGCGGTTTCACAAGCCATCGGTCGCGAACCCGAAAGGCCACCAGCTCTTCAGGACCTTGAAAAAATGCCGCGTCGGGAGGTCATTCTCCCGGCAGAGGTAGAGGTTGTGCGCCGATTTGTGGCGCAGAACGCCCTAAAAAACTAGGAGGAAAGCATGCGTTGGTTCATGCCTTTGGTGCTGGTCTTGGGGGTGGTTTCAGCCTCTTTGGCCAGTGAGCTTATTGAGCTCCAAATCCACAATCCCACGGCTTATAAGTTGACTCTTTCTGATATAGAAAAGTCCTGAAAGGTGCTCGTGGATTTCCCGGATGGGGAATCTATTCCACCGCACAAGGTTTTGAAGGCCTGGGTTGACATCGATGGACGCCGAACCGCGGTGGTCACCATCTGTTTCGAAGACCCCAAAGGAGATGATTGGTGCGGAGAAGTTGTCCTCAGGAAGGGTGACACCCTGAAAAAGGTCGAATTAAAACTCGACGAATGGTAGGAGAGAAGACATGTTGGAGGGTCTCATGGTAAGCCTCATCCCTCAAGAACTGCTGGCTATTCTGGCTTGTCCCAAATGTAAGGGTGACCTTGAGCTTGACGAAAAGCTCAAAGGTCTGGTCTGCCATCGTTGCGCCCTCCTTTACGAGATCCGGGAAGGAATTCCCATTATGCTCATAGAGGAAGCCAAGCCCTTGGTGACAGAAAACACAGAAGAGAAAAAAGAGGGATGAGTGAGCCTCAGAGGGCGGTTCCAGCTCAGCTTTTTGTCAGCGTTTTCTCTGCCTCACCTGATCTCATCGAAGAAGCCGTGAACAGATTGGAAGGAGTTCTGGGCCCCCGAGAGGAACAAAGTCCACTTCTGCCCTTTGACAAAACCGACTATTACGTTCCGGAGTTCGGCCCCAATCTGGTGCGCCGTTTCGTCTTTTTCCAGAAACTATTCCCCCAGGAGCGAATCGTAGCGGTGAAGCACCTAGCCTGGAAAATAGAGAAGGAATTTTCTGTTCAGGGGAAGAGGAGGGTCAATATTGACCCGGGTTATCTCCTGCTTGAGCGCCTGGTGTTGGTTACCTTCAAAAATTTTTCTCATCGTCTCTACTTGGGGGAGGGAGTCTACGGAGAGGTGACCCTTATCTTTCGTCATGGTCACTACCAGCCTTTACCATGGACCTATCCGGACTATGCTGACGAAGAGGTTCGGGCCCTCTTCAGGAGGATGAGGGAAAAGTATCGGAGAAAATTACGCCATGTTAGTTGACGTTCATGGTCGCCGCATCACCTATCTTCGTCTCTCGGTCACGGATCGCTGTAATCTGCGCTGTTTCTATTGCAGTCGTCAGAATGCCTTTTCCTGGCTGGCCCCGGACGAGATCCTCTCATATGAGGAACTCTTCGAAGTGGTGAAGACAGCGGTTTCTCTGGGGATAGAACGGGTGCGTCTTACCGGAGGGGAACCTTTGATACGGAAGGGATTGGTAGATTTCGTAGCCCGGCTTTCCACCCTGCCCTTGAAGGACATCGCCCTCACAACCAACGGGGTGCTGCTGGCGCGTTATGCCCGTAAGCTAAGAGAAGCAGGGCTCAAACGTTTGAACGTAAGTCTTGATACCTTGCGAGAAGATCGTTTCGAACGGCTCTGCGGTCGGCCTTTTTTGAAGGAGGTCCTGGCAGGGATTGAAGAGGCCTTAAAGGTGGGTTTTTATCCGGTCAAGATTAACACGGTGGTCCTGCGGGGTAAAAATGACGATGAGCTTCTGGATTTGGCCCGACTGGCGGAAAGATGGCCGGTGGAAGTACGTTTTATCGAATTCATGCCCGTGGGAGAAGGAGCGGGCTGGGGAGAAGAACACTTTTTACCGCTGGAAGAAGTTAAGAAGAGGCTTTCTCCTCTGGGAGAACTGAAACCCGTTGAGAGGAGGGGAGGTGGGCCGGCCCGGGTCTTCACTTTTCCTGGGGCTTGCGGTCGTCTGGGGTTCATCGGAGCGATGAGCGAACCATTTTGCAAGGGTTGTAATCGCTTGCGACTAACCCCTGAGGGGCGTCTACGTCCCTGTCTCTTTTCCGACCAGGAGATAGATCTGAAAGTCATCCTTCGTCGGCCTCATCGCTCGGAGGAATTGGTTCGCGCCTTTCGAGAGGCTGTGGCTCACAAACCTGTTTCCAAGCATCATCATTCCCCTCAACGTCTGATGCGTAGTATCGGGGGCTAAAATCTCTTGCCAAAACAATCTTAATCCGATAATGCGTGGTAGAACTTTGGCGAGGAGGTGGCCATGCGCATCCCTGAAGATAGGCTCTACAGTGAACATCATCTCTGGGTCAAGAAGCAGCGAGGCAGCAAGGCGCTCATCGGGATGACAGAGCTTGGGCAGCTTCGTTTAGGAGAGATCATAGACATCGAGTTGCCGGAGGAAGGTGACGAACTGATCAAGGAAGAGGCCTTTGGTAGTGTGGAGTCCACTCAAGGGGTGGTGGACCTCATTGCTCCGGTAAGTGGGGAGGTGCTGGAGATCAACGAAGACCTTCTCGATGCCCCGGATATTATTAACGAAGACCCCTACGACGAAGGGTGGATTGTCAAGGTCAAACTCTCTGACCCAGAGGAACTCGAAGAATTACTTACCGCTGACGAATACGAAGATATCACAGCCAGTGAAGAGATTCCCGTGGCGGAGGAAGAGGAATTCGATTTCGAAGAAGAGGAATAACGATGCTAGTCTTCATGTTTCCAGGTCAGGGTTCGCAATACGTAGGAATGGGACGCACGGTTTATGAGATCTCTCTGAAGGCCCGGGAAGTCTTTCAAGTAGCAGAGGAAGTCTGTGGCCTTCAGATCCGGAAACTCAGCTTCGAAGGGCCCCTTTCCGAGTTGACTCGTACCCTTAATCTGCAACCGGTCCTTACCGCGGTTAATCTGGCGGTCTTTGAGGCCTTGCGTGAAAGGGGAATTCAACCGGAGTTTGTGTGCGGACACAGTTTGGGAGAATACGCTGCCCTTTACGCCGCAGGGGTTGTGGGCCTTGAGGATGTCTTCCGTCTTGTCTGGAAGCGAGGCGAGTTGATGGAAAAGGCTGCTGAGAGCCACCCTGGGGCCATGTACGCCGTCATCGGGCTCAAACGGCCAGAACTCGAAAAGATCGTAGCCCAGACTCAGGAAAGAGGAGTGGTGGTCCTGGCCAACCACAACGCTCCTGAACAGATCGTCATCACGGGTGAGGAAGAAGCGGTTTCTCTGGCAGCAGATAAAGCCAAAGAGATCGGGGCCCGAGTGGTGCGCCTCAAGGTGAGCGGAGCCTATCATAGCCCCCTTATGGCTGAAGCTGCCCGGGAATTTCGGGTCTTTCTCGAAACAATTCCTTTCTCTACTCCTCGGATCCGCTTTTTCTCCAATGTTACAGCCTCTGAAGTCTCTGAGGCCGGAGAAATCAAACGCCTCATGGGTCTTCAAATCGAAAGTCCGGTGCGCTGGGTGGAGGAAATAGAAAATATTTACGCCTCAGGGGGGCGAGAATTTGTAGAGGTAGGTCCGAAAAATGTCCTGACCAATTTGGTCAAAAAGATCCTCAAAGGGCAGGAGTTCAGCACTCGTGCGGTAGAAGACCCGCGTGAATTTTAGCTCAAGGATGTCTCTTTTTGAGTCGAATACCTTTAAAGCATGTCTGAGAAACTCCTTTCCCAAGCGCTGGTCTTCTTGCCTGAAATTATCCTCCTTATAGATCCCCAATTTTTGATCCTTTGGGCCAACAGGGAAGCTCGGAGACTCTTTCAGGATGACGATTTGAAGGGGCGGCGATGTTTCGAGATCCTTCACGGCAAAAATGTCCCTCCCAAGAGGTGTCCGGCCAAGATTGCCATGGCCACCAAAAGGACTTGCCGGGGCATCTTACACACCCCTACCCTCGGGGCCCTCTATGTTTCCGTGGCCCCGGTCTTTTCCAGCAAAAAGAAAGAAAAGGTCGAGGCCCTCTGGCTCATGGGGGTCAGGCTGGGTTCTCAGGAGGCTAAGGAAGCCCTTGGTTCTTACCGCTTTGAAATCATTGGTCGTCTGGCCACGGGCTTTGTACACGACATCAAGAATCTCCTCTCCTACTTGTTAGGAGAACTTGAGATATTGGAACTTCTTACTGCGGATGAGCGTTTGAAACACCGGTATCGCAAGATGCGCGTAGTGTTGGAGAGCATCTCTACGTTGAGTCGCAAGTTAAGCTCCCTCGGGGACCTGCGCAAAGAGGCTGAACCTTTGAACCTCAACCGGATCCTGGAAGATCTTCATCCTCTGATCAAGCTCTTCATCCCAGAGGGTGTCTGTTATGAAGTAATACCGGATCCAGCCCTCAAACCCATCCGTTTTAACCGGGCGGTACTCGAACAGATCTTGCTCAATTTGATCATGAACGCTGCTGAAGCCCTGCCCAAGACCGGAGGTTTTATTCGGGTCAAGACCAAGGACGCCGGTGACAAAGCCTTTCTCATAGTGGAAGACAATGGAATGGGTATCAAAGAGGAACTCAAAGATCTGATATTCGAGCCCTTTTTTACCACTAAAGAATCTGGTTCGGGTCTTGGTCTTTCTCTGATTCGGGACTGGGTGGAGGAAGCCGGAGGTGAGATCAGGGTTGAGAGCCGGGAAGGGCAGGGTAGCAGGTTTATCATTGCTTTCCCGGTGCCTCCAGGGTTGAGAGAAACCAGCTGACCGCTTCGAATAAAAGGGTTTCGTACTTCTCTCCCAAGGCCCGTCGTCCAAAGACGTAGTTTATTTCGTTCAGAAGCACCTCTTCTCCTCGGAAGAGGAAGTCCACCGCCGCTAGATGGAGTGCGGTCTCCTGACGGAGTCTGGAGGCCAAGGCTAGGGCCTGTTCTTCAAGCTTCAAATCCGGGCACGGGATGAGTTCACCGCCTTGGGCCAGGTTGCTTCGAAAATCTGGGCCCAATTTCCGCCAGAAGGGCAGGAGGCGCTTGCCAACGATCACGACCCTCAAATCGAAGGGATGAGGGAGATATTCTTGGGCCAGGAAACCGGACCGCCCTTCCCGTTCGTAGGCCTTGAGCTTTTGGAAAACCTCATCGAGCTCTTCTTCCTTTGAGACCAGGAAGAGTCCGCGCCCTTCGTGTTCATGGTCTGTCTTTACCACCATGGGGAATCCTGGCCATCTGACCCGACAAGCCTGAGGATGGGGGCCAAGGGCTGCAATTTTAGGAATCCAGACGCTCTTCGGACAAGGGAGACCAAGCTGACGAAATAAAAGGTATTGTCCCCCTTTTCCGCGGAAGCGAAAACGAAAGTCGTAATTCGGAAAGACCTGTATCCCTTGATTTCGGGCTAGATGGTAGAGGATCTCTGGAAAGACCTGAGGGAAGATCACCACCCGAGCCCGCTCCAAGGCCTCCAGGACCTCTTCGGTCACCGCAGAAAAGGCCCAGAAATTGAAATCTCCCACGATCAAGGGATGAAAGGAAAGGATTGGCCCAGCAGGGTGAGTGCTTATATTTAGCTCGGCGTGCGACATCTTTTTCTCCAGGGGAGCTTCCAATGCAAGCTGTTATCTTGGCTGCTGGTTTGGGAACCAGATTGAGACCTTATACCACCAACTTTCCCAAGCCCCTTCTTTCAGTGGCAGGACGTGAGCTCCTTTACCGCCATCTGAGACTCTTAAAAGAGGCCGGTGTCCAAGAGTTTATCATAGTGATTAATCCCCGCCACGAACGATATTTTCAACGTTTTTTGCAGAAACATCCGGAGTTTTCCTGCTCTTTGGTCTTAAACCCCCATCCCGAACGGGGAAACGGTTATTCTTTCTATCTCGCCCAACAAAAGGTGAAAGGGCCTTTTGTGTTGGTCATGGGAGACCACGTGTATGAACCCTCTTTTGTTTCTCAAGCGGTTTCCCTCAAGGGTCTGATCGTAGATCCAGAGGGTCTTTTCATCGATCACAACGAAGCCACCAAGGCCCTTTGCGAAGGGGGATACGTCCAAAGACTGGGGAAAGACCTTTCCCATTACACGGGGTTTGACACCGGTTTCTTTGTTCTCTCACCGGAGGTCTTTACGGTGGCTGAGACCCTGATAGCCAGACAAAAAGAGGTCTCTCTCTCTGAAATCATGGTTCAAGCCCGGATCCCTTGTTCCTTTCTGCCGGGTCTCTTTTGGATGGACGTCGATACCCCTGAAGATCTGAAAAAGGCTACAGTTTATCTGATCAAGCAGAGCGTTAAGGGCCGCGGTGACGGCCTGGTCTCACGCTGGCTCAACCGGCGGGTCTCAACCTGGATTTCGGCCCGTGTGATCTCCTGGCTCACCCCTAATCAGGCCACCCTCCTTACCACCTTCCTTGGCCTTCTGGCGGCTCTCCTGCTCTTCAGGTCTCCCTGGATGGCGGCTCTCCTCTATCAATTCAGTTCTGCACTCGATGGCATCGATGGGGAGATCGCCCGTGCCAGTTTGCGAACCAGTGCCTTTGGAGGATGGCTGGATTCGGTCCTGGATCGCCTGGTGGATTTTTCCTTCCTCCTGGTCCTGGGACTCCTCTTTTCTCCTCAGGGTCTGGCGGAGTTTGCAGTCTATTTGTGGGCCATTTTTGGCTCGATAATGGTCAGCTATACCAGTGAACGTTACCGGGGGGCCTTTGGTACGGATCTCCAAGCCGATATCCCAGCCCTCCAATGGGTGCCTGGCAAACGGGACGAACGCGTCTTCCTTTCCATGGTGTTCGTCATCTTGGGCCACGTCAAGGCTCTCTATCTTTTGCTGGCCCTTTTAACCAATTTACGGGTCTTTCTCACTCTGGTGTTGGTGTGGAGAGCTAAAAGGCCATGAGGAGGGCCGTCCACCCTTCAAGGCTTTCTTGGGCTATCAGCTGTCCTGGTAGGGCCTGTAAGACTTCAGCGGTTTGGGCTTCCACAAAACCCGAAAGGATCATCATTCCCCCGGGGGCCAGGGGCCGCGGGAGTTCTGAGGCCAGGGTGAGAATGGTGACAATGGTCAAATTGGCTACCAAGAGATCAAAATACCCAGGCCTTGCGCATTCTACCGAACCCAGCACCACCAAGATCTCAGCCTCTCGTCGGTTGAGACGGAGATTTCTCCTGGCTTCTAGACAGGCTCGGAAGTCTATGTCAGCAGCCAGGACCTTTTGAGCCCCCAATTGGACGGCACAAAGCGCTAATACTCCGCTTCCGGTGCCCAAATCGAAAACACTTTCTGTCTTTCTGTGTGAAAAGGCTTCTTCCATCAAACGTGCACAAAGGGCGGTGGTAGGGTGGAAACCACTTCCAAAAGATAGATTGCTTCGGATGATGATTTCGCCAGGGTGAGCTTCAACCCCCTCAGCCGGAGAGACTAAAGTGAGAGAGGGGCTCAAGGGGAGACGATAGCCCAGGAGAGGGCCCGGGCTCGGAGTGAGTCCGGCCTCGAGTATTTCTGCCTGGGGCCGGAAATCGAGCAACGCCCTCAAAAGGGGGTTGATATCTCGGGGTTCAAAGACCAGGACCAGGATTCCTTCCTCTGCTAGATAATGGGAGCCAATCAGCCAGGGGTGTCGAAATTCCTTCCAAAAAGAAGGGGAATCCTTCAGTTTCACCTGTAGATAGTGTCGACTTCCTCTCTGGAATTCCATCTCAGAAGACCTTCTGACTGTCCAAAAGAATGGTTACAGGACCATCGTTCAAGAGTTCCACCTGCATATAGGCTCGGAAACGTCCAGTCTTCACCGGAAGGCCTTCTTGTTTCAATTTTTCGGCCAGAAGGAGATAGAGTGCTTCGGCCTTTTTCGGATCAGCCGCTTGATCAAAGGAGGGCCTTTTCCCCCGACGCACGTCTCCGTAAAGGGTGAAATTGGAGACCAAGAGAATTTCTCCCCGAATGTCCTTGACAGAAAGGTTAAGTCTTTGATTTTCATCTTCAAAGATGCGCAGCCCTGCTATCTTGGAAGCTAGATAGGAGGCGTCTTTTTCGGTGTCCTCCCGGCAGACTCCCACCAGCACCAAGAGTCCTCGATTAATCTTTGAGACGAGTTCCTGTGCTACACGTACCTCCGCCCGTTTTACCCGTTGCACCACCGCCCGCATGGACCCCATCTTAATCCCTAGGAACGAGCCTTCAAGGAGGTGTGGCGTGAAGCGTTTCTACGTGGGGACTTGCGGTCAAGTGATGGGTCTAAAGAAAATGCTTGTCACTTATAGTGCTCTTGAGATCAACGCCACTTTTTATCGTTTCCCTACGGAAAAACAGCTTCGAAACTGGGCCCGGGTCTTCGAAGAAAGAAGGGACTTCTTTCTTGCCCTGAAGGCCTATCAGGGATTTACACATCCTATCCGTTCTCCTACCTGGAAACGATCCGGATTGAGCTCTACAGAGCTCCAGGAGATGAAAGACAAGGTGGGCTGTTTGCGCCTCAATTCCCTTACCGAAGCCTTCCTGAAAAGGACCGAAGAACTCCTTTCAACTTTGAAGGCCGATTTTCTCCTCTTTCAGCTGCCATCTTCTTGCAAAACAGAGGCTACCAACCTTTTCCCATTCCTAAGCCGAGCTTCGAAGATCCTTTCTGTGCCCCTGGGGCTTGAGATTCGCTGGTCAGCCCCTTCGTTGTTGGAGGATTGTTGGCGGAAGCTCAACGTGGTGCCAGTCTTTGATCCCTTTCTGGAGCCCACACTCCGCGAGATCTTCTTCCCGGAGCTCGATTTTCTCTATCTTCGTTTGCACGGCCAAAGAGACGAGCGAGGACGTCTTAACTACAAATACCAGTATCCTGAAGAGGAGCTTGAAGAACTGGCAAACCTTCTGATACAGAGCCGAGCAGAGAAGATTTGCGTGCTTTTCAATAACGTTTACATGAAAGAAGACGCCCTTAGGTTTCTTGAGCTGTTGGTAGAGAAGGGAATTTAAAAAGAAATGGAGCGGGAGACGGGACTTGAACCCGCGACATCCACCTTGGCAAGGTGGCGCTCTACCAACTGAGCTACTCCCGCTCTTTGCTCAAATAAATACCTAGCCCGTAAACCCCTGTCAAGGGCACCTAGAGCTCGGAGAGCTTTACCAGACGTTCGTATTCGGCATCTACCCGCCGCTGGATCTCAGCGATATGATCAGGGGTTAGATGCCGGAAGCGCCGCTGCGCCTTAAGATATTCCTCTACTGGCTTGGGCTTGGTGACCTTGCGCGTCAGATAGTATTTCCCTTCAATCACCTCGTAAAGGGGAAAGACCTTGGTGTCCACGGCCAACCGGGCCAGTTTGATGGAGTCTTCCCCTTTGGTCCCCCAGCCCGTTGGACAAGGGGCATAAATGTGGATATAAGCTGGTCCCTTGACCAAAGCCGCCTTTTTAACCTTGTTCATCAAGTCCAGGAAGAAGGCCGGGCTAGCCGTTGCCACGTAAGGAATACCATGAGCCACGGCAATGGCTGGCACATTCTTCTTCCAGGTCATCTGACCAAAACTCCTGGCCCCCGGCGGGCTGGTGGTAGTCATAGCCCCATAAGGAGTACAGCTCGAACGCTGTACACCGGTGTTCATATAAGCTTCATTGTCGAGACAGACGTAAACGAAGTCGTGTCCTCGCTCAAGAGCCCCGGAGAGGGCCTGGAGCCCGATGTCAGCCGTGCCACCGTCTCCAGCGATGGCCACTACATCCACGTGGCGGGTCTTGGGAAAACGCCCATGGCGCTTGAGAACCTTGAGAGCCGCTTCCACTCCGGAGGCTACCGCCGCCGCGTTCTCAAAGGCGATGTGAATCCAGGGTACCCGCCACGAAGTGTGTGGAAACGGCGAAGTGACGATCTCCATGCACCCGGTAGCGTTGCAGACGATCACGTCTGTACCTAAGGCCTTCATCACCATCCGGAGGGCCAGGACTTCACCACAACCCTGACAGGCCCGGTGCCCCGGAGCAAGCGGTTCCTCTTTCGGTAAGTTTTTGATGGAAAAACCTTTGAATTTTGCGAGTTCTGGAATCATACCTCACGCACCCCTATGTATTCGTAAGCTTCTTTGGGCCGCTTCTTACGATAAAAAGCAGCCCGGTCTGCCATTTCCTCAAAGTCCTCCACCGTGATGTCACGTCCACCGAGACCGGCGATAAAGTTAACCACCCTCGGCCGGCGAGCGGCCGCATATAGAGCAGCCCGCACCTCGGTGCCAAGCGGACCTCCCACCCCACCGATGCAAAGGGCCCGATCGATGACCGCCAGGACCGGGAGGCCAGCTACGGCCTTACGGAATTCTTGGACTGGGAAAGGCCTCCAGAGCCGGAGCCTGATGAGCCCCACTTTCTTGCCGGCTTCCCGCATCTTGTCGACCGCGGTCATAGCAGTTTCCGCCATGCTGCCAAGAATCATCAGGGCCACTTCAGCGTCTTCCATCCGGTAAGTCTCCACCGCGTTGTACTCCCGCCCAAAACGTTTGGCCCAATCCTTCCAGATCCGGTTGATCACCCGACGAGCGCTGCGAAAGGCTTCATCTTGTGCCCTCTTGGCTTCAAAGTAGATCTCAGGCACTCCCACCGGCCCCATGGTCAGAGGTTTGCGCGGATCAAGCTTATATTTTGGCCTGAAGGGCGGCAGGAAGGCGTCAACCTCCTCTTGATCTGGTAACTCCACGGGTTCGATCACATGAGAGAGAGTGAACCCGTCGATATTTACGATGGTAGGAAACATTACGTTGCGGTCTTCAGCGATTCTGAAGGCCTGAATCACGAGATCAACGGCTTCCTGGCCATTTTCTGCCCACATCTGGATCCAACCGATGTCTCTTTCGGCCATGATGTCACTGTGATCGTTCCAGATGCTGATGGGAGCAGAAAGGGCTCGATTGGCCACCACCATTACCACCGGAAGCCTGAGAGCCGGAGCAATGAAAAGGATTTCGTGCATCAAGGCCAGCCCCTGCGCCGAGGTAGAAGTAAAGGTGCGAGCCCCCGTGGCTACGGCCCCCAAAGCCGCACTAATGGCCGAGTGTTCGGATTCTACGGTAATGTATTCGGCGTCGAGCTCGCCATTGGCCACGAGCTCACTCAGGTGTTCTACGATGTGTGTCTGTGGGGTGATGGGATAGGCCGCGATGACTTCGGCCCGCGCCAGTTTGACCGCGTCAGCAATGGCAATGGAAACTTCTTTGGCTATCCTCTTGCCCATTTTAAACCTCCTCCACGACCATGGTGATCGCCCCTTTGGGGCAGACCGCGGCACAAATCCCACACCCCTTGCAATAGAAGAGATTTACTAAATAGTAACCCTCTTCGTCTTGCTGATCGTAACACATATCTGGACACATAATGTAACAGGTGCCACACTTGACGCACTTTTCTTTGTCAAGCTCTGGGCGTAAGGAGCGCCAATTACCCGTTTTGAATTGGGCGCTGTTGCCGGGCTCCATTATATAGACCCCAAACGGCACCTCTTTCCAAGGAAGCATTCCCTGATCCTTACCCATTGCACTTACTCCTTAGGTATAAAGTTTGGTTTCTTCGATGGCCCGTTGCATGGCCGCTTTATTCTTCTCAGCCAGACGGCCAAAACGATGTTCAAGGGCCTCTTCTAGGTGTTTTTGTTCCACCAATCCCGTGGCCTTGAGAAAGGCCCCTAACATGGTGGTGTTAGTGATGGGGAGCCCCAGGACCTCTAGCGCGATCTTAGTGGCATCCACCAAGGCCAGCTTGCCCTTGAAACCGCCGAGCATCTCTCGAACGGTCTTTTCGTCTTTGGAAGTGTTGAGAATGGCCCAGCCGTCTTCTTTGAGACCATCCGTGACTTTGACAATGGTAGGGAGCGAGGGGTCGAGGACGACAATAATATCGGGATGATAGACTTTTTCTCGGGTCCTGATCCTATGGTCACTGACCCGCACAAAGGCCATGACCGGCGCCCCGCGACGTTCAGGACCAAAACTCGGAAAGGCTTGGGCGTACTTGCCCTCGTTGATAGCTGAGATGGCGATAAGTTCCGCCGAAGTCACGGCTCCCTGACCGCCTCGACCGTGGAGTCTCACTTCGATCATGGGTTCCTCTCCTTGAGCCAATCTTGAATTGAGCACTTCGTTAGCACATGAACCCAACGGGTGTCAACAAGGGTAGCGTTTAAAAGACCGAGGTTTCCGACCGAAAAATAGTTTTAGCCTCAAGGGAGACCTCTTTTATGGAAACAAATCTTTACTGTGAGCTACCTCAAGAAGAGGTTCACCAGGAAGAGGAAAAAGGCCACGATTTCAGTTTTCAAGACCTTTCCGGGAAGGACTTTACCCGGGCTAACCTGAAAGGAGCCAAATTCTTCAAGGCCAGGCTGGTGGGGGCCATTTTCAACGGGGCTGACCTTTCCGGAGCAGACTTCACCGGGGCCGACCTCTCCGGTGCCCATCTCGAGGGGGTAAAAGCCCGGGCTACGGGTTTTGGTATGGCCAAGCTCGAAGGGGCCCGCCTCTTTCACGCCGACCTGCGAGACGCCTCTTTTACCAAGGCCAACATGAAGCACGTCGACGCTCGTTGTGCTGATTTTACCAAGGCCCGTCTGAGGGAGGCCAACCTTGAGGAGGCGGACTTTACCTCGGCCATCTTCAAGGAAGCAGACCTCAGTTTGTCCAACGTCAAAGGAGCCGTCTTCTATAACGCCGATTTGAGAGGTTCGCGCCTCCGGATGATACGGGGTTACAAGAAGGCCTCTTGGATCGGGGCCGATATCCGGGACATCAACTTTGCTGGGGCCTATCTCCTGAGACGCCATATCATGGACGAAAACTATCTCGAAGAATTCAAGAACCAGGGACGGTTGGCCCGGCTGGCTTATTATCTCTGGTGGCTCACCTCTGACTGTGGTCGAAGTATGTTTCGCTGGTGTCTGCTGATCTTCATTCAGGCCATCTTTTTCGCCTTTCTCTATCATTTGGTGGGGGTAGATTACGGCAAATATCCCACACCTCTCTCTCCCCTTTATTACAGCATCGTAACCCTCACCACTTTGGGGTATGGAGATGTGATCCCCAACTCCCTGGCCGGACAAATCATCGCCATCTGCGAAGTCATCACCGGATATGTGATGTTAGGTGGCCTTTTGGCCATCTTTACCAATCGTATCGCAAGGAGGGCGGGCTGATGGGTTTTATTGGTTTTTTGAAGGAGCGTATCAGACCCAAAGATCCCAGGAAGGAGCTGAAGAAACTCCTTGAGGACTTTGAGCTGCCACACTTTCCCAAGGTGGCGATGTACATTCTCGAGGGATTACGCGATCCCAACGTTCCGGCCTTTGAGATCGCCCGCCGGGTCTCCCTGGATCCGGCCATTCATCTCAAAGTCCTCAAGACCGTCAATTCCGCGGCTTTCGGGCTCTCCAAGCAGGTGACCAACATCGAACACGCGGTGGCTCTCCTCGGACGGGCCAGATTGGAGTCCTTGGTCTTGCCCCTGGCAGTGAGAGAGGCCCTGCCCAAGTTTCGGGCCGTCTGTCTCAACCAGGAACTCTTCTGGCTGGCTGGGGCCAGACGGGCCATCCTGGCCAGACAGCTGGCCCAGGCCCTCAATCCTCGCAATCACGTCGAGGCCTTCAGCGCTGGTCTCCTTCAGGACATGGCTATCCCGGTAATCATACACCTTAAAGAAAAGATCTACTGTCCCACCCTTGAGACCTGGAACGTAGAGCGGGAGGTCCGGCTCGACGAACTGGAAAGACGGGAGCTTGGGTTTGACCATCAGGCCATTGGACGGCTCATGGCTGAAGAGTGGAACCTTCCAGAGTATTTGGTTCAGGCTGTTTCATCCCATCATGGTTTTGAGGAAGGTCTTGATCCTGCAGTCTATCTCGTCTCCCATATTCGCTATCAGGAAGACCCGAACCGTAGTCCGGAGGCAGAAATCATCATCGAGGAGGCCTATGAGCGCTTCAACCTCAACAAGGACACCACGCGCACCATGTTAAAAAGGGCATACAGCGAGGCCGAGGAATTGGCCCGCATTCTCCTCTAGGGGGGTCTTTTCAAGCTCGTGACAGCCGGTTATTTTTTAGACGCCGATCCCGGGTCGTCTAATTGGCAGGACATGGGACTTTGGCTCCCAGAATGGTGGTTCGAATCCACCCCCGGGATCCATGCCTTCTCCCCTTGAAAGATCATCTCTAGGGGTCATCTTTTCCATCCATGGAGTGCGTCTTACGGGTAGAGTCGCTGAGTAAAAGCTTTGATGGTGTGCCAGCCCTGTTGAATGTCTCTTTCGAGCTCAAAGCCGGCGAGATCTTGGGCGTGGTGGGGCCAAACGGGGCGGGCAAGACCACCCTCATCAACTGCCTCCTGGGCCTGGTCACCCCCTCTGGAGGACGTATCCTCTATTTTGGTTTGGACCTCTTTCGGGAAAGGTCAAGAGTGCTCCAGCAGGTAAACTTTGCCTCGAATTACGTAGCCCTTCCACTATCCCTGACCTTGCGTGAGAACCTACGTGTCTATGCCCATCTCTACCAGGTGCCCTCACCGGAGGAACGGATCAAAGAGGTCCTGGAGCTTTTTGGACTCTGGCATAGGCGGGACGAACCTGCGAGGAAACTTTCCTCCGGGCAAATGATGCGTCTTTGTCTGGCCAAGGCCCTGCTCAATCGTCCACGGGTTCTCCTCCTTGACGAACCAACCGCCGGACTCGACCCCGAGGTGGCCCATCGGACCCGGGAACTCCTGAAAGATCTAAGACGTTCTTCTGGACTTTCGGTCCTGATAACCTCTCACAATCTTCACGAAATAGAAGAGATTTCGGATCGTTTGCTCATCATTCAGGCTGGCCAGGTGAGAGCCTTTGGTCGGGTCTCTGAACTTCTTGCTCGATTTGGAGTCGAGGACCTCGAAGACCTTTATTTTCGTTTAATCTCATGAGTGCGCGAAGGATCTGGGCCATCTTTTTGAGACAGCTCTATCTTTATCGGCGGAGCCTCACCCGCCTGCTTGACGTTTTCTATTGGCCCACAGTCGATCTCCTCCTGTGGGGATTCATTACCCTTTATCTGGAGAGAGTCGGACAGAAGATGCCCCATTACGTCTCCTTTTTCTTGGGCGGGCTCATCCTCTGGAATATCCTCCTGCGGGCCCAGCAGGGCCTTTCGGTCTCCTTCCTCGAAGACGTTTGGGCCCGGAACCTGGTCAACCTCTTCGTCTCGCCCCTCACCATCCGGGAATACCTCCTGGGGCTCCTCCTGGTGAGTGTGTTCAAGGTCTCCCTGGCCCTCTTTCTTATGTCTTTTTTGGCGGCTTCCATCTTTGGTTTCAGGATCTTGCTCCTAGGTCTCTGGTTGATTCCCATGGTGCTCAATCTTTGCGCCCTGGGTTGGTCTATTGGACTGATCACCATGGCGGCTATCCTGCGTTTCGGCCAGGAGGCCGAGATCTTGGCCTGGGCCCTGGCCTTTCTCTTCTTGCCGGTCTCTGCGGTCTTTTATCCGGTCTCCGTCTTACCCCCCTGGCTTGAGAGCATTGCCCACCTAGTACCCTCCTCTTACGTCTTTGAAAGTATGCGTGCTATTCTCCTGGAGGGTGAGATTCGATCTTCCTTGCTCCTTGAGGCCACCGGCCTCAACTTGCTCTACTTGTTAGGGAGCTATCTTCTTTTTGAGAAGGTCCATCAAGAGGCCCTGCGTCGGGGGACCATCCCCAAGATTGGAGAGTAGTCAAGTTTGAAAATCTTTTAAGAAGCGCTAAAATGGAGCCACTTCCTTGACAAGGAAAGGTCTATCTTTTAAAGAGACGGAGCGCGATTACGCCCTTTAAGGAGTGAGAAGGATGGCTATTTTTACCTCGCAGACCCCGATGCTCAAAAAAGAAGAAGTCAAGCGTCAGTGGTATGTAATCGACGCCAAGGGCAAGGTCTTGGGACGTCTGGCAAGTCTCATTGCCCAGCGTTTGCGCGGCAAACATCGCCCGGATTTTACTCCAAACGTGGATGCAGGTGATTTCATCGTGGTAATCAACGCCGAGCATATCCGGCTCACGGGGAGGAAGCTTGATCAAAAGATCTACTGGCGCCATTCTGGCTACATGGGAGGGCTCAAACTCACCCCGGCCAAGAAGATGCTTGAGTCCAAACCCGAAGAAGTCATTCGTCTGGCTGTCAAGCGGATGCTGCCTAAGAACCGATTAGGGCGCAAGATGCTCAAAAAGCTCAAAGTCTATCGGGGGCCAAAGCATCCTCACCAGGCCCAAAACCCCAAACCCCTTGAGATCGACTAGAGGTGAGAGAGATGGCTGAAAGCAAGGAAAGATACTACGCTACTGGTAAGAGGAAAACAGCCATTGCCCGGGTGTGGCTTATCCCGGGTAGCGGACGTTTTCGTGTCAACGAAAAAGACTTTGACGAATACTTTGCCGACAACGTAGTTGCCCGCCACGTGGTAGAACAACCTTTCAACCTGACGGGTACGCTTGGGAAGTTTGACATTCTATGCACGGTCAAAGGTGGCGGAAAGTCGGCCCAAGCCGAGGCCATTCGTCATGGGGTAGCCAAGGCCCTTGTCCTGTTCAACGAGGAGCTACGGCCTTCTCTTAAGAAGGCGGGTTTTCTGACCCGTGACGCCCGGGTCAAAGAGCGGAAAAAGTATGGTCTCCGCGGTGCCCGGCGTGGTCAGCAGTACTCCAAGCGTTAAGGCCCGCAGGAGGCCCTTATGGTGCGGGTGGCCGTTGTTGGAGCCACAGGCTATACTGGTCTTGAACTTTTGCGTTTTTTAGGTGGCCACCCGCAGGTCGAGGTCACTTGCGTTACCTCCCGCAAAGAAGCCGGGAAGCCGCTCAAAGAGATCTTTCCTTTTCTGACTTATTATCGAGACCTTATCTTGATCGAACCCTCCGTTGATGAAATTGCCATCCGGGCGGAAGTGGCCTTTTTGGCCGTACCTCACGGGGCCGCGGCGGAGATGGCCGCCTCACTCCTGGAACGGGGTCTTAAAGTGATCGACCTCTCGGCGGATTTTCGTCTCAAGGACCGAGAGGTCTACGAGAGCTGGTACAAGGTGAGGCATCCTGTTCCCGAACTCCTGAAAGAAGCGGTTTACGGGCTCTCGGAGGTCTATCGATCTCAGATCAGGGAGGCCCGTCTGGTGGCCAATCCGGGCTGTTATCCTACAGCCAGCCTCCTCCCTTTGATCCCTCTTTTCAGAGAGGGGCTTCTCCTGAAGAAGGGTCTCATCATCGATGCCAAGAGCGGGGTTTCGGGGGCCGGGCGAGGGGCCAAGCTGCGTCTCATCTTCTGTGAGGTGAACGAAGACTTCTGTGCTTACAATGTTGCTATTCACCGCCATACCCCGGAGATCGAACAAGAACTTTCGCGAGCCGCCCAGGAAGAGATCTTGGTGAACTTTACCACCCATCTGGTTCCCATGAGTCGGGGGATTTTGGCCACCATCTATGCTTGGCCCAGAGAAGGGGTCTCGGAGGACCGTTTGCGCAAGACTCTGAGAGACTATTACGCTCCTTCTTCTTTCGTGGAGATCCTTCCTGAAGGGGTCTTCCCTCACACGGCTCACGTAAGGGGTTCCAACCGGGCCCTGATCGGACTCAAGTTCGATCCCAGGACGGGTCGCGTCATTTTGGTTTCAGCCATCGACAATTTGGTCAAAGGGGCCAGCGGGCAGGCCGTCCAGAACCTGAACCTGATGATGGGTTGGCCAGAGGAGACCGGGCTCAACGTAGCTCCCCTCTTCCCCTGAAGATGCGCAACATAAAACTCACCATCGCCTACGATGGTACCAACTATTTAGGCTGGCAGCGTCAAAAGGTCGGGCCAACGGTTCAAGGGGTTCTGGAGGAGACACTGGCCAGACTGGTAGGCCACAAGGTGAAACTCCGCGCTGCCGGCCGGACCGACGCTGGGGTGCACGCCTTGGGGCAGGTGGCCAATTTCCTGACTACGAGCAAGATGCCCCTGGCCGACCTCCATCGGGCCCTCAACGCCCTTCTTCCCAAAGATATCGCCATCGTCAAGGTGGAAGAGGTTCCTATAAAATTCAACGCCCAATATGACGCCAGGTATAAAACCTATTTCTATCAAATCTATAACCATCCCGTGCGCAATCCCATCTGGCGTCTCTATTCCTGGTGGGTACCACAGAAGCTCGACCTGGAAGCCATGCGGGCCTGTTTGCCCCTTCTGGTAGGGAAGAAAGACTTCGCCAGTTTTCGCAAACTTGGCAGTGACATCAAGACTACGGTGCGCACGGTTTATCGGGCCGAAATCAAACGAGCCGTGGGTATTGCTGGCATGATCCGATTTGAAATTTCAGCCCGCGGTTTTTTGCGCTATATGGTAAGAAACATCGTAGGGGCTCTGGTGGAGGTGGGGCTTGGCAAGATAAGTCCAGAGGATCTGGCTGAAATCATGGCGGCCAGAGATCGCTCCCTGGCTCCTCCACCCGCTCCACCTCAAGGGCTCTTTCTCAAAGAAGTAGTTTACGAAGAAAGGAGGTCTCGTCGTGCAAAGCAAACTTTCGGCCCGGGTGAGGGAACTGAAACCTTCAGCCACCCTGGCGGTGAACGCCAAAGCGAAGACCCTCAAGGCTCAGGGTTATGACATCATAAACCTTTCGGCTGGAGAGCCAGACTTTGACACTCCATCTCACATTAAGGCTGCGGCTATCAAGGCCATCGAGGAAGGTTTTACCCGCTACACGGTGGTAAGCGGCATCCCGGAGCTCCGGGAGGCGGTTTGCCATCGTCTCAAAGAAGACTACGGTCTTTCTTACTCTCCCGACGAGGTGGTGGTGAGTTGCGGAGCCAAACAGGCCCTTTTCAACCTTTCCCAAGCCCTCTTCGATCCGGGAGACGAGGTCTTGATACTGGCTCCTTATTGGGTTTCCTATCCGCCAATCGTAGAACTCTCCGGGGCCAAACCCGTGATTGTGCCCTCGGAGCTTGAGCAAAATTTCGAGCCAGATCTTGAGGCTCTCAAAAAGAGGATCACCGACAAGACCAAGGCCATATTCCTGAACAGTCCCTCCAATCCCACCGGACAGATCTATTCGCGCTCTTTCTTGGAAGGGGTGGCGGAGGTGGTGCGCACCCATGGTCTGATCGTGATCACCGATGATATTTACGACAAGTTGCGTTTCGATGGTCAGCCTCCGGAAAACATTCTCACCGTGGCTTCGGATCTGCGGGATCAGGTCATTATGGTAAACGGAGTTTCCAAGACTTACGCCATGACAGGATGGCGGATCGGCTGGGCAGTGGGGCCCAAAGAGATCATCGCAGCCTGTGCCCGTATCCAGGGGCAGAGTACCTCCAACGCCAGCTCGGTGGCACAGAAGGCTGCACTAGAGGCCCTCACCGGCCCTCAGGAATGCGTAACACAGATGCGCGAGGCCTTTGCCCGGCGGGCCAAACTCCTGAGTCAAAAAATCCAGGAAATCCCCGGTCTGAGTCTTCCTGAGCCCAGGGGGACTTTTTACGCCTTTGTGGATTTTTCGGCCTATTTCGGGCGCCAGCGGCCTGGAGGTGAGATCATCAACGGCTCTCTGGACATGTGTGATTATCTACTCTCCGAGGCCCTGGTGGCCACAGTCCCTGGAGTGGCCTTTGGAGACGACCGTTGTCTTCGGATTTCCTTCGCCAACGCCGATGAAGAGATCATCAAAGGTGTAGAGAGGATCAAGGAGGCCCTTGAAAAACTTTAGCCCTTTTTGAGAGGGGGATTATTGCTCCGGTTTTGGGTCTTTTTGGTGCTTATCCTGTTTGGCCTGCTATCTTTTTCCGCCCAGGCGGAAAAAGACGATCTAGAAGATTTCTTGGCCCAAGCCACCGAAGAGGCCACCTCCTCGGGTCTCAACATTGATCAGATCCCTTCTTCCTTCACCATCCTCGATCGTCACATGATCGAACGCTCTGGTGCCCTCACCATCGCTGAACTCTTGCGTTTTGTCCCGGGAATGGAGGTTATCCGGGAAGGAAACGGTACCTATCATCTAATTATTCGAGGGAACTATTCCGATCGCCGTGTCTTGATCCTCTGGGACGGACAACCATTAAACGTCCTCCTCACCCGGAGGGCCCTTTCCTTCATTGGTTATTTGCCCGCTGACATCTTGGAAAGGGTGGAGATCTCGCGGGGACCTTCTTCCGCGGTCTATGGTTCCTATGCCGTGGGAGGGGTGGTGAACCTTGTTCCCCGTAAGTGGACCAAAGGGGGAGAATTCGGGGGAGCTTATGGAGCCTTTGACAGTGCCAGGGGTTTTGTGACCGCGGGGTATGAAGAAGGGGAGACCTCAGTTCAGTTCAGTGCCGGGGTCTCCACCTCAAATGGTGATCATTTCCATCTGCGGGACGCTGTAGGTGTCCCGGGGCGGGTGGACCTCCATCACGATACGGACTGGCAGGAGACCCGGCTTCGACTGGGGAATTTTTCAGCCCGTCTCTTCCGCTTTCATATCGTTCACACCCATTACTACGAGGTGACGGATCGTCTTCTGAGGGTCGAGGATCAGGAAAACGATCACACCTTTTTGGGTGGGCGCCTGGGATACAATTTCGAGCTCTCTTCTCACCTCCGAGGAGAACTCTATCTGAACTGGCGCCAAGATATCTTTGATTACGGTACCTTCTACATCTTTCATCCCACCAGTCTCGAACCTCTGCCTTTGCCACCGATGGAAGCCCCCACTTTAGCCCAGGAGAAAGCCAGATTGCGAGAGGTGACCTACGGTTTGCGGTTCAAATGGCAATGGGCCAACCACCAGGTAACCCTGGGAACCGAATTCATGGAAAACAGCATCCGTTCTTCACAATTCTCTTCTAACCGTTTGCTCTGTTCTCCTGAGAACCCACATTTGTGTATGCAACCCCTTCCCCGGATCGAAAGGCAACACGATCCCTGGCCTTCGGTCACCGAAAGGATGTGGGCCGTTTATTTTCAGGATGAATGGTCTCTTTCGGAAAAGGATGAATTGAACCTGGGGCTTCGTTATGACAAATACAACGGTTTTTCAGGAGAATTCAGTCCCCGATTGGTCTGGATTCATCGCTTCTCCTCGCGCCTGGTAACCAAACTCATTTATGGTCACGGCTTTCGGGTCCCGGATCTCGATGCCCTCTATGATGATCACTATCCATTGGTAAGCGGCAACCGTGACCTTGAGCCGGAAAAGCTCGATTCCCTAGAGACCGTCTTCATCTTCAAACCGACCCCCAGACAGCGTTTTAGTCTGAGTCTTTATCGGATGTGGTTGCACGACGTACTTGGTCGCCGAACCCCAGGTGGAGTGGGAGGATGGAGTTACCAACAGGGAGGAGACGAAGACGTCTGGGGAGGGGAATTTTCGTTCCGTTATCAGGGTCGCCTCTGGGATCTTTATCTTTTTGCCAGTTACCAATGGGGAGAAAACGAATTCGATGAGCCTCGGCCCTATGTGGCCAATTTTCTGGCCGGTGGCATTATTTCTTATTTCTGCCAGTGCTGGCCCCTGGAGATCAGCCTTTCTTGGAACTATGTGGGGCCACGATGGCGAGAAAAATACAATCTCACTCGCCAGGGGACTTACGTAGCCGATGAGAGACCCAAACTGGACGGTTACACTCTGGTAAACCTCAAGTTGACCTACGAGCTCACAGAAAAGGCCTCGCTTTGGCTGGCGATAACCAACCTGTTTGACGATGGAATACGTTATCCCTCCTCCTACGGTGGAGTGAGGGATGATTACCGGGACCAGGGACGGTACTGGGAAATTGGATTCCGGGTTCGCTTTTGAAGAAGAAGGTCTTTTCCTGGATAGTTTATGGGATTTTTGTGTTCTTTTTCTCCCTCCTCCCGCTGAGGATGGGAGAGGGTGGAACCCTGGTCACCATCGAGACTCAGAAGGCCCGCCTCACCCTCTCGCTTCTTGAGCGTTTCATTCGGCTGGAGAACCATCTAAAAGACCATCGCTCTTATCGGATCCTGATCCTCCTTCCCAGGATTCACACCGCCTTTCAAGATCAGCGTCTGGTCAATGAAACGGTGCTTGACTTTTTCCGGCGGAGACCGTGTTTCGAATTCACAGTGGTCCATACAGAGGAAGATGTCTTACGCGCTCTTGAAAAAGGCCATTTTGACGTACTCTACATTGCCGGTCCTGTGCCACGAATCAGATTTATATTAAAGGAAGCGATCAAGAGGAGGGTGCTTACGGTTTCTCACCTCACAGAACTGGTACCCAAAGGGTTAGCCCTTTCCCTTGATCTTGATCGACGGCGGGCCTGCATTTTGGCCAATCGGGAGTCTTGGCAGGCTTTGAATCTAGAACTCCCTCATGAATTGATGAAAAAAATCTGTTTCGTAGCTGTAGATCGGTGAGATTCTTTCTGGCCATTCGTCAAAGACTGCTTGAGCGTCTCAATGCCACGGTGCTCATCCTCTTGGTGATCTTGCTCTCCATTTCCCTCACCGTGGGGGCCACGCTTTGGGGGACTTACACCATCAAAAAGGAGTTGGCACGCGAGAGGGAAGAGAATCTGCGAACCCTTCTCCTCCACACGGTGCGCGTCATCGAACCTCACGTCAAACTCATGGTTCGTAGTGAGATCGAACGCGTAGCCGAAGAACTCCTCCAGTTCGAATTTATCAAAGGGGTACGCATCGTCTGGAAGGAACCTTCTATCTATGGAGACATCCGTGAGATGGATTTCCTTCTGGGACGTCATCCCCCGCGCCTGCCAGAGAGACTGGAGATAACCAAGGGGAACCTCGAAGGGGAGATCATCTCCCTGCCCATCTCAGACAAAGGGGAGGTGATCGGGCGTTTGGAGGTGGCCATCGATGATACCTTTCATGAGAATCTGATCCGGCACCTACTTGAAAGGTTCTTTTTGGTAGGTCTTGCCATCTCCTTCCTGGTAGCGGGGCTGCTCTATCTCTATTATCGCTTGGTGAGTCATCCGGCCTTGGATCTGGCCAAACACATGGAGCAGGCCCCGGAAAAACTCTTGCCCTTTCCTGAAGTCCCGGGGCCTAGAGAGATTCGCATCTTAGTGGAGTCCTACAACCATCTGGTAGAAAGACTTAACCACTATCGGGAAGAACTCAGGGCAGCAGTCAAACGCTGGCAAGAGGAGGCCAAAAGGGCTGAGGCTGCCAGCCGAGCCAAGACCGCTTTCCTGGCCAACATCACCCATGAGCTCCGCACACCTTTGACCGCGGCCCTTGGGATGGCAGAACTTCTGGCAGATGTCCCCCTTCCTCCGGAAGAGCAGCAATACCTAGAAAACCTGAGGTCTTCTTTGCGCACCCTTTCGGAACTCATTGAAGATGTCCTTTCCTTTGCCAGGCTTGAGGCGGAAAGGGAGAGCCTGCGCGAAGAAGACTTCGATCTAAAAGAAATGCTGCGGGAGCTTGAGGAACTTTTGGGGGTCCAGTTTGAACGCAAGGGGCTTTTTTTTAAAGTGGAAATGGCCTCAGGGGTTCCCCGTTATCTCCGGGGGGACGTGGCCAAAATCAGACAGGTACTGATAAATCTTCTGGCTAACGCCCTCAAGTTTACTCCCGAGGGCGGAGCCATCCTCCGGGTGGAGCCGGTGAGACAGAGCGGGACGCTGGTGCGTTTGCGTTTCACAGTAGAGGATACCGGAATAGGACTTCCTCCTGAGGCCTTGAAGCGCATTTTCATCCCTTTTGAGCGTTTGGCCCCGGAGAGCGTACCAGGTACCGGATTAGGGCTTTCCATTTCTCAGCACCTGGTTCACCTTCTGGGGGGAGAGATCTGGGCCGAGAGCGAAGGGGTTGGGCGAGGAGCCAGGTTCTACTTCGAGGTCCCTTTAAAGATCACCAAGCCTGCAATGGCACCCCGGGTCGAAGGCCAAAGGCTTTCGGGACGCGTGCTTTTGGCCGAAGACAACGCCGTGACCAGACACTTCTTCGTCAAGACGCTTGAAAAATTGGGTCTCGAAGTGAAAGCCGTGACCAACGGAGAGGCGGCCTTGGAAGAGGCCCTCTCTCGGCCCTTTGATCTCCTGTTGCTCGACATTCGTATGCCGGGTCTTTCCGGGCTGGAAGTGGCTCGTCGGCTCCGGGCAGCAGGATTTCAGGCTCCTATTTTGGCTATTACCGCTCACGCAGTCTCCGAAGTGGAGGCTGAAAGTTTGCGGGCTGGCATGGATGGTTTCATCACCAAACCCATCAGTCGAGAAGAACTCTTCCGCCATCTGTCACGCTGGCTTTCTTGAAGCCCTGGCCGCTGGTGCTAGTATTGGCAAAAATTTGAACCCGAGGGAGCGGAACCATGAGTGAAAAACCAGACTGGAAAGAGACCCTCAACTTGCCCAAGACTGATTTTCCCATGAAGGCCAACCTGGCTAAGCGCGAACCGGAGTTTCTGTCTCGTTGGGAGGAGATGAAGCTTTACGAAAAGATGCTTGCCAAAGCCGAAGGAGCCCCGCTTTTCGTGTTGCACGATGGTCCGCCCTACGCCAACGGCCACATTCACATGGGCACGGCCCTCAACAAGGTACTCAAGGACTTCATCTTGAAAAGCCGGCGCATGGCAGGGCACAACTGCCCATACGTACCAGGCTGGGATTGTCACGGATTACCCATCGAGCTCAACGTGGAAAAGGAACTCAAGGTCCGTCGTGGACAGCTCCCCAAACTCGAGATCCGCAAACACTGCCGGGCCTACGCCGAACGCTGGATCAACGTTCAGCGCGAAGAATTCCGTCGCCTCGGGGTCATTGGAGATTGGTGGCGTCCGTATCTGACCATGAGCTTTGATTACGAAGCCACCATCGCCAGAGAATTCGTGAGATTTCTTGCCCAGGGTTACGTCTACCGGCGTAAGAAGCCGGTTTATTGGTGTATCCATTGTCTCACTGCCCTGGCAGAGGCTGAGGTGGAGTACGAACCCCATCGTTCTCCCTCAATTTACGTGAAGTTTCCCCTTTCAGAAGATGCCCTACAGTCCTTACCTCAAAGGCCTGAGGCCTTGGTTTCGGTGGTCATCTGGACCACCACTCCGTGGACTCTCCCGGCTAACTTGGCTGTTGCCCTCAATCCAGAGTTTGATTACGTAGCCGTACGTCTCGATGGAGAGGTCCTCATCTTGGCGGAGGGCAGACTTTCGGCTCTGGCGGCGGAACTTGGTCTGGAAAAGGTACCAGAGATCCTCTTTCGTCTTTCGGCTCGAGACCTCGAAGGCAAACACGCTAGACACCCCTTCTTGGATCGGGAAAGTCTCTTCATTTTGGCCGACTATGTCACCCTGGAGGCCGGTACGGGTTGCGTGCACATCGCCCCGGGCCACGGTGAAGAAGACTACGAAAGCGGACTCCGTTACGGACTCGAGGTCTATTCTCCGGTGGACGAAGAAGGACGCTTCCTCTCAGACCTGCCAAGGATCGGAGGGATGAACATTTATGCTGCCAACGAAGAGATCATCAGGTGGCTTGAAGAAAAAGGGCGTCTTCTCCATGTTTCTCAGATTGAACACAGTTATCCCCACTGCTGGCGCTGTAAGAAACCCGTTATCTTTCGGGCTACGGAACAGTGGTTCATCTCCATGGAGGCTGGTGACCTGAGAAAGAGGGCGCTCGAGTGGATCGAACGGGTGACCTGGATTCCTCGATGGGGCAAGGAACGCATCAAGAGCATGGTGGAGAGGCGGCCGGACTGGTGTCTTTCGCGTCAAAGGGCCTGGGGTGTCCCGCTTACGGTGTTCATCTGTAAGGCCTGTGGTGAGATCTTGCGAGATGAAAAATACTACGAAAAGACCCTGGCCCTCTTTCACGAACACGGAGCGGATGTCTGGTTCGAGAAAACCCCAGAAGAACTCCTGCCCGAAGGCACGATCTGTCCCCGGTGTGGGGCCCGGGAGTTTCGCCAGGAAGAAGACATCCTCGACGTTTGGTTCGATTCCGGGGTTTCCTTTGCTGCAGTACTCGAACGCCGGGAAGAGCTCAAGTTCCCGGCGGAGCTCTATCTTGAGGGATCAGATCAGCACCGGGGTTGGTTTCAGAGCTCTTTGCTCTGTGCCGTGGGTACTAGGGGAAGGGCCCCTTACGAGGCCGTTCTCACTCACGGTTTCGTGGTGGACGGACAGGGACGCAAGATGTCCAAATCTCTGGGAAACGTTATTCCTCCCGAAAAGATCATCAAACGTTATGGGGCGGAGATCCTGCGTCTGTGGGTCTCGGCAGAAGATTACCGGGACGATATTCGGCTCTCAGATGAGATACTCTCACGCCTTACCGAGGCCTATCGCAAGATTCGAAATACCTGTCGTTTTCTCCTGGGTAATCTCTACGACTTTGATCCTGCAAGACACCTCCTCCCCCCGGAGGCCCTTCCGGAGTTTGAACGCTACATGCTCTATCGCCTTTCTCGCTTTGTGGCGAGGGCCCTTCGGGCTTATGAGAACTACGACTTTCACCTAGTAAGTCAGGGACTTCACCAGTTTTGCGCCGTGGATCTATCGGCCCTTTTCATCGATGTGAGCCGTGACACCCTCTATTGTGAGGCGCCGGATTCTCCGGCCCGTCGAGCAGTCCAGACCGTCCTCTATCACGCCTTGGAGGCCCTTGTCCGTCTTATGGCCCCCATCCTTTCTTTCACCGCCGAAGAGGTCTGGGGACACATGCCAGGGAAGCGCGAGGCAGAAAGTGTTCATCTGGCCACCTTCCCTCAACCCCTCCTCCCTGAAGTGGAAGAGGCCTTTCGGCGGAAGTGGGAGAGGTTGCTTGAGATCCGTTCTGAGATCACCAAGGCCCTTGAAATCGCCCGCAAGGAAGAAAAGATCATCGGAAATTCTCTGGAAGCCCGGGTGGTGCTCGAGGCCCCTACGGAACTGGAGACCTTCTTAAAAGAACATGCACCAGTGTTGGAGTATCTGGCCATCGTCTCGCAACTCTCCTGTCAGGAGGCAGGAGAGGGGGTGTGCTACGAGGCTGAGGAGATCCCGGGTCTCAAGATTTGGGTCTCAAGGGCTGCTGGTAAGAAGTGCGAACGCTGTTGGAAATGGTCGGAAAGTGTTGGGACCGATGAGGATCTCCCTCAGGTATGTGCGCGTTGCGCCCGCGTACTAAGAGAAAAATGGCCCGCATTCCTCAAGCGATTCTCTTCTTCGTAGTGGCCTTTTTCGTCTTGGTCCTGGATCAGGCCACCAAGGCCCTGTTGCGTTCTCTGGTTGCCCCGGGGGGCGAAATAGTGGTGCTTCCCGGGGTCTTTTCTCTGGTCCACGTCTGGAATCCCGGGGTGGCTTTCGGTTTGTTGGCCAATCATCCCGAATGGGCCCGCTATCTCCTTTCGGTTGTTAATCTTTTGGCGGTCTTTTTCCTTTACTACCTCGTGAGGGCCGGGCATTCGCCCCTGCTTTGTGGTTTGGTCGCCGGGGGGGCCCTGGGCAACCTCTGTGATCGCTTGCTCTACGGCCGGGTCTTCGATTTCCTGGACTTTCACCTGGGACCATACCACTGGCCGGCCTTCAACCTGGCCGACGCCGCCATTTCCCTGGGAGTACTCGGCCTTTTGCTTCAGGGTCTTTTAAGCCGAGCTCAAGATTAGACGACCATAAAGTAGACCCTGTCAAAGGCAAAGGAATATGCTCAAACGACTCCTGTTTTTCCCACGACTGGTGGAGTTCTTCCTTCCCGTTGATCCCCAAGACTTTGAAAGAGGGGTGCGCCGCAGTCTCAAACACCATTTTGAATTTCGAGAAGGCCTGGTTTTCATTCCTCCGGAGCGTCTGGCAACCTTGGAACGGGTGTTGGAGGAACTTAAGAGACTCTGGCTTAAGGATCTCCCTTTCCCCTTACCCGTAAGTCTGGTCCCCCGGGCCCAGGGACTCTTCCGTCCGGGTCGCATCTATCTTGAACCTAAAGAAGCCAAAGTCCTGGCAGGTCGTCTCTCTTCCCTTCCTTTCCTGGCACAGCTCAAACCTTGGCGAGGGTGGGTAGAGCTCGTCTTGCCAGCCACAGAAGAAGAAAGAGGTCTTCTTTTCCGGTTTCGAGACCTCCTCCTCATTGGTCCTCATTCGCCTTGCCCCTTTTGCGGGCTTAGGTGGCACGAAGCTTTGAAATGTCCCACGCTTAAAGAACGCGATCCTTTTGTGGTGACGCAGGAGTTGTTGCGTTATCGTCCTTCAGCCCTTGCGGAAAAATTGAACACCGTTCTGGAAGAAGGAGAAGGGGAGGGCCTTTTTAGTGGACGGTATCCCTATTTCAAGCCGGCATTTTTACGCCATCTCTTTACCACTACTGCGAGCTCCTGGGAGAACTTTTCCATCAAACCGGGGTTGGAGAAAGGAGGGAATCTCTTTTTGGGTTTGGAGGCCTTGCGGGCCCTGGATTGGGGCCAAGCCAAGAAGCGTTTTGAAGCCGCGCAAACCTCCAAGGATCCAAGGCCACACGTTGGTCTGGTTTTCTTGGCCTTGTTGGAAGGCAACCTTAGTGAAGCCCTCTATCAACTGGAAAACGCGCGCAGTCGAGCCGAAACCCCCCTTTTCCAGGCCTATCTTTCCCTGCTCAAAGGTTGGATCTTGGAACGGGAACGAAAATATTTCGAGGCCGAGGAAAACTACAAAGAAGCCCTCAAAAAAGACCGAACCTTCTGGCCAGCCAGGCTGCATTTGGCCGTTATGGAAGTCAAATTTGCCAAAGAAAGGGTCCTTTCTCGCCTTAAACAGCTCGTAAACGAACCCCTGGCCCTGCCCCTCTTTTTTCTGGAAGGGCGTTTCTTGCCCCTGGCTGAAGAGGTCGAAAAACTCCTTTTGGTCACCTTTGAGGAAAAACAAGCTCAAGCCCTTTCTCGGCTGGCCAGTGCCGAGGACGCCCTTCGACCCATGTTGCGGGCCCTGCCCGAGGAGGAGGTCAAGAGTTTCGAAGAGGCCCTGGCCGACATCCGGCAAAAGGTCTATGAAGGAGGATTCATCGACCTCTTGTTGGCAGAAAAACGGGCCTTTGACCTTTCGCTCGAATTGCAGGGCTATCTTTTTCGTCAGACCCGGAAGATCCGTCAAAGACTTCGAGAGCAGTTAAGTGAATGGAACAAACTAAAAGACTTTTGGCGCCGCTTTCCCTATCAGACGGAAGACCACCCTTTTAGTCGGAAGCTGGCCTTGGTGGGAGAGGAGATCGAAAAGCTTACCGAGATCCTCAAGGTCAACCCTGGACGCCAATTGAAAACCGCTCACGCCAAGCTTAAGGCCATCGAAGATCTCATCGCTGACCTTCAAGAGATGGAGAAAGAACTGCGACGTGAATGGCAATTCCGCAAACAACTCTCCACCTTCGTGAAAACCTTTCTCTTACTGGAACTTTTTCTCTTTGGTTTCTTCCTTCTGGTCCCAACCGGACTAAAGATGGTCAAACTTCCCACTTACAGCATCGGGAACCTTCCAACCTTTTTTGTCCTCTCGGTGCTTTTTCTTCTGGTCTCCCTCTGGCGAGCCCTCCTCCAAAAAACCTGAACATCCCTCTTGCAACGCTCCAGCGGGTGATTATATTAGCAGCCGACCAAGGCGAGTGCTAATAAATCCATTGAAAAGGAGGGGTGCATGATGAAGATCAAACCGCTTCACGATCGTATTCTCGTGCAGCGCATTGAGGAAGAGGAGCGGACGAAAAGCGGGATCATTATTCCGGACACCGCCAAAGAGAAGCCCATCATGGGCAAGGTGATCGCCGTAGGAGACGGCCGTATCCTGGAAAACGGCCAGAAGATGCCACTTACCGTCAAAGAAGGGGATCGTATCCTCTTTGGTAAATATGCTGGGACGGAAGTGAAAATCGAAGGTGAAGAATACCTCATTATGCGTGAAGACGACGTGCTCGCCATCATTGAGGACTAATTCCAGCGAAAAAATCCTGAAAGGAGGGAGAGAGTATGGCTGCCAAGGAAATTCTTTACGCTGAGAAAGCTCGTGAAGCCTTGTTGGCTGGAGTAAACAAACTGGCAGACGCCGTTAAGGTAACCTTGGGCCCGAAGGGGCGTAATGTTGTCATCGAAAAGGCCTTTGGTTCTCCGACCATCACGAAAGACGGTGTCACCGTAGCCAAGGAGATCGAGCTCGAATGCAAGTTCGAGAACATGGGGGCCCAGATGGTCAAAGAGGTGGCCTCCAAGACCAGCGATGTAGCTGGTGACGGAACTACCACGGCCACCATCCTGGCGCAATGCATCTTCCGGGAGGGGACCAAGCTGGTCACCGCTGGTATCAACCCCATGGCCCTCAAGCGCGGGATCGACAAAGCGGTTGACGCCGTTGTCAAGGAACTTGAGAAGATCGCCAAGCCCTGTAAGGATCGTCAGGAGATCGCTCAGGTAGCCACGATTTCGGCCAACAACGATCCCACCATCGGGAACATCATCGCAGACGCGATGGACAAGGTGGGGAAGGAAGGGGTCATTACGGTCGAGGAGTCCAAAAGCCTCGATACCTATCTGGAAGTAGTTGAGGGTATGCAGTTTGATCGGGGTTATATCTCCCCGTACTTCGTAACGGATCCAGATAAGATGGAATGTGTGCTTGAGGACGCCTATATCCTCATTCATGACAAGAAGATCAGCTCCATGAAGGATCTCCTGCCCATCCTTGAGCAGGTAGTGCGTTCCGGTAAGCCACTTTTGGTTATCGCCGAAGACGTGGAGGGTGAGGCCTTGGCCACTCTCGTGGTAAACAAGATCCGGGGTGTGCTCCAGTGCTGTGCGGTGAAGGCTCCGGGGTTTGGTGAGCGCCGGAAGGCCATGCTGGAAGATATTGCCATTCTCACCGGTGGACAGGTGATTTCTGAAGAACTTGGCTTCAAACTTGAAAACGCCACTCTTGATCAACTCGGTCGTGCCCGACGCATCATTGTGGACAAGGAACATACCACCATCGTAGATGGTGCCGGCTCCAAAGAGGCCATCGAGGCGCGTGTGCGTCAGATTCGGGCCCAGATCGAAGAGACCACCTCGGATTACGACCGGGAGAAACTCCAGGAACGTTTGGCGAAGCTGGTGGGTGGTGTAGCCGTCATCTACGTGGGTGCGGCCACCGAGACTGAAATGAAGGAGAAGAAGGCCCGCGTGGAAGACGCCCTTAACGCCACCAAAGCCGCGGTGGAAGAAGGAATCGTTCCTGGTGGTGGGACGGCCTTCATCCGGTGTATCCCGGCCTTGGAAGGGGTCGAGGTCGAAGGTGACGAGAAACACGGGGTTGACATCATTCGACGGGCCCTGGAGGAACCGCTCCGTCAGATTGCAGCTAACGCCGGTTTTGAGGGTTCCATCATCGTAGAGAAGGTAAAGGCTGAAAGTGGTTCTGTGGGCTTTGACGCGGCAACCGGTGAGATAAAAGATCTCATGGCCGCCGGGATCATCGACCCGAAAAAGGTCTCGCGCACTGCATTACAGAATGCGGCCTCTATCGCTGGTCTGCTGCTAACGACTGAGGCCATGGTAGCTGAGAAGCCGAAGGAGGAAAAGGGTGGCGGGACTCCTCCGGCTCCTGAATTCTAAAGATTGAAACGAAATAGAATTGCAAAAGGGCGGCTTTAAGCCGCCCTTTTTGTTTTTGATGCACGGTCCTTATGGGGTGGTTATACTTTCTTCAAGGGGTGTTTTTTCATGCGGTTGTTGCTTGTTTTTTTCCTGATCTTCACCTTTTTTCTCTCCCCGGCCTATCCTCTCATGAGCCATGAGAAAGAGGGCAAGCTCGGCCGACGGGTTCTTCAGATGATCCGCAAAGAAGCGGTGTTTGTGGATGATCCTGAAGTGGTGGGTTACGTGGAAGATGTAGGGCGTCGCATCGTGGCTCAGGTTGGGCCCCATTATTTCCCTTTTCGTTTCTATGTCATCAAGGATGAATCTCTGAATGCTTTTGCCGTGCCCGGGGGGCTGGTCTTTGTTAACACAGGTCTGCTGGAAGTCATTGACCGGGAAGATGAGCTGGCAGGGGTCATCGCCCATGAACTGGCCCACGTACAGGCCAGGCACCTGGCCAAACGGATGGAGAAACTCACCCGGCTCAACCTGGCCACCACGGCGGTGACCATCGTAGGGCTCCTTTTGGGGCGAGGACAGACCGGGCAAGCCATCGCCGTTACCTCTAGCGCTCTGGCAGCAACCAAGGCCCTATCCTATAGTCGGGCGGACGAAGAAGAGGCTGACCGTTTGGGTTTTCAATATTTAACCGCTGCCGGCTACGATCCTCGGGGTTTCATTGAGGTCTTTAACAAGATTATTCGCCATCGTTGGTTGCTTTCGGAAAACATTCCAAGCTATCTCTTGACCCATCCCAGCACACCGGAACGCATCACCTATCTTGAGGCCCTCATCGAACACTTTCATCCCAAAGTCACCTATCATCCCGATCCCTTCCGTTTGCGTCGGGTTCAGGTGCGGGTGAAGGTCCTCACCCACGACCCGGGAAGCCTCGTTGTGCGTTATCAAGAAGAATTAAGTCGCTCTCCCCAGGATCCGCTCCTGCGTTACGGGCTGGCTCTGGCCCTGGCCCGTTTGCGTCGTTTCGACGAAGCTGCTCAGCAGATGCGTTATGTCATCTCTCTTCTCCCTGATAAGGATGATTTTCGTTTGGACCTGGCCCAGATCTATTTTGAGGCCGGACGCTATCAGGAGGCGCAACCCCTGCTGGAATGGTTTGTCAGACGCTATCCTTATCGCAAAGGAGCCAAGTTCCTGCTAGCCAAGTGTTATCAGGAAAGAGGGGAGTTTAAGAAGGCCCTTGCCCTTTATGAGGAACTCAAGCCCAAGATGGAAGACAATCCCGAGTTCCATTATTATCTCGGACGTCTTTACGCCTCTGTTGGTCGCGAGGGTGAAGCCCATTACCAGTTCGCAGCCCATTTCCAGCTAAAAGGTGAAGACAAAGTGGCCCTTTATCATCTTGAACGAGCCTACCGGGCCCTTCCCAAAGACAATCCCCTGCGGGCCAAAGTGGAACGCAAGCTCCGGGCAGCTCGCAACAAAGGTAGCAAAGAAGGATAGGATAAGAAGCTGACCCTTTTGGAAACCGTTGGTGGTGCCGAGGGCGGGATTCGAACCCGCACGGGCTTACGCCCACTGCCCCCTCAAGACAGCGTGTCTACCAATTCCACCACCTCGGCGCTTCGCTAAAAAGTATTTAAACGCCCAGGGCCTCATCGTCAAGGCCCTGGGTGCTTTCTACTTCCTTTTAAGCCAGGGCATCATGGCCCTCAGTTTCGCACCTACCTCTTCTAGGGGATGTTCAGCCTCCCGACGTCTCAAAGCATTCATTACCGGACGCTTGGCCTGGTTCTCCAGGATCCATTCCCGGGCGAATTGTCCAGACTGGATCTCCTCCAGGATACGTTTCATCTCTTTTTTGACGTTTTCGTTGATGACCCGCGGGCCACGGGTGAGATCGCCATATTCCGCGGTGTCGCTGATAGAATAGCGCATGAAAGCCAGCCCTCCCTCATAGATGAGGTCCACGATGAGTTTGAGTTCGTGACAGCATTCAAAGTAGGCAATCTCCGGCTGATAACCTGCTTCTACCAAGGTTTCGAAACCGGCTTTGATGAGGGCGGCCACTCCACCGCACAACACACATTGTTCCCCGAAAAGATCGGTTTCGGTCTCTTCTCGGAAGGTGGTCTCAAGCACTCCGGCCCGCGTGCCGCCGATCCCTTTGGCGTAAGCCAGAGCCCTCTTGAGGGCCTTGCCAGAGGCGTCTTGCTGTACCGCTACCAGGCAAGGCACACCAGCTCCGCGTTCGTATTCTCGGCGTACCAAATGCCCCGGTCCCTTCGGAGCGACCATGGTAACGTCCACGTCCGGCGGAGGGACAATCTGACCAAAGTGGATGTTGAAGCCGTGGGCAAACATGAGCATCTTCCCCGCTTTGAGACCGGGTTTGATAGCCTGTTCGTAGATCTGGGGCTGAATTTGATCCGGGACAAGGACCATGATGACGTCGGCCTGGGCACAAGCTTCTTCTGGAGGAAGGGGTTCAAAGCCGTCGGCCTGGGCCCTTTCATAACTGGGTCCTCCTGGGCGGAGCCCTACTATTACCTTGAGTCCACTGTCGCGCAGATTCAGGGCGTGGGCGTGCCCCTGGCTGCCGTAGCCCAGGATACAGATGGTTTCCTTCTCGATGAAGGAAAGATCAGCGTCCTGATCGTAGTAGATCTTCATTTCAAGACCTCCTTTAAGTAAGAACTGGCGCTTGGCTGATAGATAGCACAAAAAAGCCCTTCTGGGCAAAGGCTTCCAACATTTGGTTTATAATACTTCGTATGAGAGGGTCCTTTTGGGAGAATGCCCCGGCAGAGAAAGTCTTCGAATGGTCTTTAGTGCTCACGGCAAGGGGGATTCCCCATCGGGTAGAAAGGGAAGGGCAGAGTCTGAGACTGGTCGTTCCAGAACCGCATCAGCAGGAGGCCCTTCACGAATTGTCCCTTTACGAAGAGGAAAACAGACCCCAGGAAAAACCCTTACCAGAAGGGATTCCCGGAGCCGGGGCTTTGATCTGGACGGTGGCCATCCTCACGGCCCTGGGCAGTCTTTCTTTCGATCCGGATCTTGCTCCGTTGTTATGGGACAAAGGGCTTGGGCGGTCCGAAGACATTTTGGCCGGCCAGTGGTGGCGTGCCATCACTGCCCTAACCCTCCACGCGGACCCGGCCCATCTTTTAGGAAACATGCTCTTTGGAGGGATTTTCGTGCTCCTGGTGCGGGCTTCTTGGCCGGCGGGTTTTACTTGGTTTTCAGTACTTCTCACCGGAGTTCTGGGGAACTATCTCAATTCTTGGCTTCAAAGGGGGCATCTCTTTCTTGGTTCCTCGACCGCGGTCTTCGGGGCCCTTGGGCTCTTGTGCGGTCTGCGTTGGCGTCGGGGAGATAGACAGGCCACCCTTCTTTCTCTGGGAGCGGGCCTTTCGTTACTGGGCCTTCTGGGAACCGCCGGAGAACACACCGACCTTCTGGCCCATTTGAGCGGTTTCTTGGTAGGGTTGTTTTGGGGTACCTTTTGGGCTTGGCGGGTGGATCGCCTCCTTCCTTACGATTGGTGTTTCAAGGTCCTGGCGATGGTACTTCCGGTTCTGGCCTGGTTAAGAGCCCTTTATCCCTTCAGCTTTCTTGCCCGTCAATCGATCTTCAACTACTAGAAAGACGAAGAGGAGGGCGCCGATGGTCTTGCGGGGGGATTTGGAACTCGGTGGAGGAATCGCCTACCACCAGCGGGTCCGTATTGGGAGGCGGATTTTCTTGTTGGTGGCCCTTATCTCGTTGGCGGGCTTTCTTTATTGTGGTACCGAAGCGGTGCTGGCCTTTTTTGGACGTACCCTCTGTCAGGTCGAGACTTGTGCCATCGTGGAGTCCTTCTCTCGTCTCTCTCGTCAGGAAATGGCGGCCATGGCCTCTGTCTTCTTCTTCCTCCAAGCCTTGGGGGCCTTCTTCCTCTGGTGGTCAGGTGGCCCCTTTCTTCGGCCCCTCATTCTCCTGTCTGCAACCGCTCTGGGAGCAGAGGTGGTCTTTGTCGGGCGCCAATTCGTAGATTATCAGCTCCATTGTCCCTTTTGCTTGACGGTGGCGGTCTTAGTGGTCACTTCGTCTTCCCTGGTTCTCTTCTCTTGCAAACGTCTGGCGGTCTTTGGAGTTGTGGCTGGTGTGGCGTTGGCCTTGCTCCTGACCCCCCTTTCCATCACCCCGCTTTCCCGCGCGGCGGTGAAGCACATTCACCGGGGAGAGCCCACTGAAAGCTACATCCTCATCTATGCCGACGACTGTCCTCATTGTCACGAAGTCTTGGCCTATTGTGAGAAGATGAAAGATCTAGACCTCCTCCTTTGTCCCAGAGAAAAGGCCCTGGCCTTCTTACGTCTCCTTGAGATTCCGGGAGTGCCGGTAATGGTAGTCAACAGGAATGGAGAAAAACAGGTCTTGGTGGGCTCGGGTCTCATCCTCTCCTATCTTCAGAGGGGAAAGGGGCCCAAGACCCCTTCTCTGGAAGAATTTTTGTCTCCCTCTGGGGTGTGTGAGGAAAATCGTAAGTGTGAACCTTTATCCGAGGAGGGAGAGTATTTCTAGGGCCTGGTATGTGGCTTCAAGGAAAGGGATCCCACCTGGGGAGCGGGCAAAGCCCTCCCGTCGCCAGCACGCTATTACATAATCTCGCAAGGCTTCAGGCTTCTTAACCTGGGTCTTGAAGACTCTCAAGAACTTAAGGGCGTAATAGGCGTTTTCAAGGAAAGAAGTAGTACCAGGATAGAAACCAAATCCTCCGTCAGGGTTTTGGGCCCTGAGGACATAGGGAAGGTAATTCCTAGCTTGTTCTGGAGCGAGATAGGCGTAGAAGAAGAGTTCTTCCAGTGTGGGTCGAGGACTGAGCGCGGGGACCTTTTCTAGCGGATGTCCCAGGAGCTTGAGATAGAACCCCTCGTCAAGTTTCGGTGCCCTTGGTAGCAAGACTTGGGGGGCAAAAGGGAATCCCAGGAGGGACAAGGTCTCTTTGAGGAAAAAGGCCAGTCGAGGTGGGAGAGGGGCCTTTGCCTTTTGTCGCAAAAAGAGGATTGTTCCCTCGGCTGGGAAGGACGCTTTCAAAAGGTTTAAGATCTTTACGGCAAAATAGGTGTCCTCGATGGTAGGGGGAAGATAGGGGCTTGCACCAAAGCCTCCCTCCTCTTTGAGGCGGGCAAAGCAGAAACCAAGGATGGCTTCCCGTCGTTTGGGGTCGAGCTCAAACATAGGCCAGAAGGAGTTTAGAGTTGCCAGTAGGGGAGAAAAGTCTCTTTATCTCCCGAAAATAGGGCCTCAAAAATGGACGTTCGTCCCGGGCAAAGGCACGATTCTCCCTGGAACCCATGCTCGCCAGTCGTAGGTAATAAAGGAGGCGGATGAGAGGGTTTCGGGGCTCGCAATGTTCCATCATGGCAAAACAGCCACCAGGCCGGAGTACTCGGCAGACTTCCTCAAGAGTGGCCTTTCTGGTTTCGGGGTCAAGCTCGTACATGGCGTGAGAACAAGTTACGATGTCAAAGATCTGGCTGGTAAAGGGGAGGCGTCCGGCATCGGCCAAGACGAAATATAGCCGGGGATGACCCACTTTCTGGGCCTTGATCTGGGCTCGTTTGAGCATACCTTGCGAAAAGTCCACCCCCACTATGAGGCCTTTCTCTGAGATAAATTGTGCGGCTGCTAAGGGGACCGCACCGGTACCAGTGCAAAGGTCCAACAGATAGGTATTTTCTCTGACCCCGGCCTTTTGAAGGAGGAAACGACGCAAAAAGGCCCTTCTATCCCGGCTGTGGAGGGCGATCACCGCATCATAGAAGTGAGAGAAAAGATCGTAATATTTACGGCGAAAGCGTCTCATGTGCTCTTGTTTTATGGTCCTTTGGGTTTATCTTAAGTCCAACCGAAGGTTCTGTCAGGATGTCATGGCGTTTTGGAGAAAAGACTCGCGAGTTCCTCCTTCGGGAGTGGCTCCTTACGGCGGTGGCCTTGGGAGTCCTTTCGACCTCTATCCATCTCAGGAGACTTCCACTTTATAGTCGCCATGATTTTGAAGTCCTGTTTCTGCTCTTTGGTTTCTTGGTGTTGATCAAAGGGCTTGAAAGGAACGATTTCTTTGCAGCTTTGGCTGTCCGGCTGAGTGAAGGCCGGGCAGCGGGTTATAAGCTCATCTGGGCGGTCTTCTTCCTTTCCATGGTGGTGACCAACGACGTGGCCCTCTTGGTAGGGGTACCTCTGGCCCTCAAATTACCCCTTGAAAGAAAGGGCCTTTTGGTCATCTTCTTGGCCTTGGCGGCCAACGCTGGTTCGGCCTTTACACCCTTCGGTAATCCCCAAAACATCTTTATCTACTGGTATTACGGTCTTAAACCTTTGGTCTTCCTAAAGACCATAGCCCCCTTCAGCCTGGGGATGTCCTTTGTCTTGGGGGTGATTTCGGCCTTTTTCTTCCTCAAAAAGGCAGAGGCTCCCAAGACTCGGATAGTCCCAGGCCCAGGGGCTTCCATCTTCGTCTTGGCCTTGCTGGTCTTTCTCCTGGTGGTCCTCAAGATACTTCCCTTTTGGGTGGCCTTGATTGTAGTGGGCGCGGCGGTCCTCTTCGAGCCGGAGGTCCTGCGGGTAGACTATACCTTAATCCTCATCTTCTTTTTTTTCTTCGGCTTTACCGACAACCTGATGGCTATGCTGGAGTTCCGTTTTACGGATCCCAATCGAGTCTTTTTAGGAGCTGCTATAACAAGTCAATTCATTAGTAACGTGCCAGCCGCTCTCCTCTTCTCGGACTTTACTCCTTGCTGGAAGGCCCTGCTCTGGGGGGTGAACGTGGGAGGCTTCGGAAGCCTCGTGAGCTCCTTGGCCAACCTTATAGCTTATCGGCTTTACCTCAAATCCCTTCCCGAAGGAAATCGGTTTCTCCTCTCTTTCCACCTTTGGGGCTATCTCTTCTTCCTTCTGGGTATGGGGCTTTACTTTCTGTGGCGTTCCATCTTGCCTTATTTTTAAGGATACCTAACATCTTTGGGCAGCTGATTCTTCAGATGGGGAAGGACATGTCTGGTAAGAAGATCGGATTCTGGGAAGCGGTTTCCATTGGTGTAGGAGGCATGATCGGGGGAGGAATCTTCGCTGTCCTGGGGCTTACGGTCCTCCTGGCCCACGGGGCGGCTCCGGTGGCCTTTCTCGTGGCTGGTCTTATCGCCCTGATCACTGCTTACTCCTACGCCAAGCTTGCGGTGCGTTATCCCAGTGAAGGGGGGACTATTGAATTCATTGTACGGGCTTTTGGTCCGGGAGTGATACCAGCTTGGTTGAACACCCTTCTTCTGGCCAGCTACGTCATTATGCTCTCTCTTTATTCTTATGCTTTCGGCAGTTATGGCGCTGTCCTTCTTATGGGAGTAGAGAATCCCCTGGCCAAAAAAGTCCTCACCGCCGGGGTGATCGTCCTCTTCACCATACTGAATCTCCTTGGGGCCTATGTGGTGGGAAAGGCCGAAGACCTGATGGTAGCTTTCAAGGTCTTGATCCTCCTTTTCTTTTCGGCCTTGGGTTTCATGACTGTTGATTTCAGCCGTCTCTCCCCGATGCACTATCCCCCATTCCTTCATATCTTTACGGGAGGGCTCATCATCTTTCTGGCTTATGAAGGCTTTGAACTCATCGCCAATACCGCTCAGGACGTGAAAGATCCGGATCGGATCCTCCCACGGGCCTTCTATACCGCAGTTCTTTTCGTCATCTTCGTTTACGTACTGGTTGCCGTGGTGGCGGTGGGCAACCTGAGCTACCAGGAGGTGGTCAAGGCCAAAGACTACGTACTGGCGGAGGCTGCCAAGCCTTTCTTGGGAGAATTTGGTTTTGTGCTCATAGGAGTGGCAGCCCTTCTTTCAACGGCTTCGGCTATCAACGCCACCCTTTATGGCACGGCTCGCATCAGCTATTTGGTGGCCAAATATGGAGAACTTCCTAGGGTCTTTGCCAAGAGGATCTGGCATGGAGCCTACGAAGGACTCGTTATCCTCGGAATCCTGACAGTTGTAGCGGCCCTTTCCTTCGACCTAGAGAATATTTCGGTGGCAGGAAGCCTGGGTTTCCTGCTGGTCTTCGGAGCAGTGAATCTGGCTAATTTGAAATTAGCCAAAAAGACCAAGGCTAACCCGGTCCTAGCCGCTTTGGGGGCCTTGGCCTGTCTGATCTCTGCCGTGGTCTTGGTCCTCCATAACTTCAAAACAAACCCTCAGTCTCTCAAGTCTTCTTCCATTGTGATCCTGGCCACTCTCATCTTCGAAGTCCTTTACCGCTTTATCACCAGAAGGCGTCTTTCAGAATTCATTGACTGGAAGTTACGAGAGAAGGAGGAGTTTCTCGACCATTTTGAGGACTATCTCGACGGGATTTTGCAGGCGGTGGATACCCATTTCAAAGAGGCCGAAGTCTATCTTTTGGATGAATTGGCTCGAGGAGAGAGGGAAGCAGCCAACAAACTTCACCTGGCCGTGGTCACCAGAGAAAAACTCTCCGCCGAGGACGCCGAGAGAGGGGAAGAACGTATCCGGCAAACCGCCGGTCTGGCCCCTCATCATCCCCTGAAAGTTTCTTTCGTCCATGAAACCGAGAGGGAAAAACTAAAACCACACACTCCAAGACCCCTCCGTCCAGCCCGTTAGATTGTCGAAGAAGACGACAAATTTGTCGCTGGAAAGGTCTTCCAGGATCCTGAAACGGGGCTTTTCCCAGGCATGTTTTTTGTATCTTAAAAAAATAAAAATGAGCTCAGGAGGTGGAGAGATGAAAAAGTGGCTGGTCTTTTTGGTGGGTCTTCTCTTAATGGGGGGAGTGGCCATTCTTCAGGCCGGAGAGGAAGTCAAGGTCATCAACGTACCGGTGGTCAAGGAGTACAAGGTACGCATGGGCAAGGTGTCCTTTCCTCACGCCAAACACATTCTCGACTACCAATACCATTGCGGTACCTGCCATCATGAGAAGAAGATCAAAGAAGGCGAGAAGCTGGTCCCCGTGCCCATGAGTTTAGAGAAAGTGAACGCTCTTACCCAGGCCGGAAAGAATCCTTTCGAATGCAAGACCTGTCATGGTGATCTTGATCGCAAGGCCTTCAAAAAGCTCTTTCACAGCAACTGTCTCGGATGTCACAAGACCCTTAAGGCTGAAGGTAAAAAACCCCCTACTAAATGCAAACAGTGTCATATAAAACCGAAGAAAAAGAAAGTCGTTGAAGGTTGTTAATCCCCCTCCCTACTCCCTCCTTCCCAGTGGGGGGCCTTCTTGGCCCCCCTTTTTGATTTGGTCTCCGGGAAGCGTAGAATATAATGTTTTGCCACTATCTCTGGTATGAGGCAGGTCTTGCGGCGGATATTCCTCTTTTGTTTCTTATTTTTGGTGGCTTGTGGGCCAAAGCCTCCGGTTTGGCATCAGAGCATCTCTCCACCAAAGGCCTATCACTTTGCTCCCGGACTGGCTGAAGTCTCCTTCCCCGATCGATGGTGGGAGTCTTTGGGGGATCCTGGCCTTTCGGCCTTAGTGGCCGAACTCTTAGTCCATAACCCGAGTCTCCTTGAGGCCGCTCGAAGACTTGAAGAAGTCCGGGCCAGGGTTGGGATCAGCCGGGCAGCCCGTTTTCCACGTCTGGATTTGTCTTTTCGGGGAGACAAGCAGCGTACCGTGGTGCTGGCTCCTTATTTCCGTGGTGGAGGCTATGTAAGCGGCCGTTTCACCGGCAGCTTGGCGGCCTCTTACGAGGTTGATCTCTGGCAAAAGCTCTCGCGAGCGGAACGGGCGGCTCGTCTCCAGCTCCTGGCCACAGAGGAAGATCGCCTGGCTCTGGCTCAGAGTCTGGTGGCGGAGTTGGTTACTCGTTATCTTGAGGCCCGCTATCTTTCTTGTCAGCTCGAGGTGGCTGAAAGGGAACTGGAGACGGAGAAGGCCTATCTTGAAGTACTGCGTCAGCGTTACCATAAGGGCCTGGTCTCGGCTTCGGTCCTTGAGCAAGAAGAGCGTTTGTTGGCGGGCTTAGAGACCATGATTCCGCAACTTGAAGAAGAGGCTCTGCGAGCCCGACAAGAAATCTCACTGTTGCTCGGGCGATATCCCAAACCACTTGAGATTTCGGGACCCTGCAGGGTAGATCTTCCACCCCCTCCTCCGGGACTTCCGTCAGATCTCCTCCTGCGGCGGCCTGACGTGCGCGCGGCGCAAGCCCGGGTTCTTTCAGCGGCTGAAGAGGTGGCCGTACGCCGGGCGGCGCGGTTCCCTTCCCTTACCCTCACAGCTTCTGAGGGCCGCCTCTCCAATGCCCTCAAGAACTTTCTGAATCAGAGGCATCGTTTCTGGGAACTTGCCTTCTCTTTGACCCAGCCCCTATTTGAGGCCGGAGCCTTGCGATCCGAAGAAGAAGCTGCTCGGGCTCGATATCGTCAAGCCGAAGCCCTTTATGCCCGTACGGTACTTCAGGCCTTCTTCGAGGTGGAGACCGGTCTTATGGCTGAAGAGAAAAAACGGGTCACCTGGTATTTGCGTAAGCGCCAAGAAGAAGCAGCCCAGGCGGAAGTAGAGATCTTGCGGGTGCGTTATGAAAGGGGCATGGTGGAAATTCTCGATTATCTCAAGGCCAGGCACCTGTTCTTGGAGCGTCAGCGGGAACGTCTGGCCGCCGAACTCTCTTTGCTCCTGAACCGAGTCTCTCTCTATCGGGCCCTTGGCGGTTCCTGGCCAGCTTCTGTCTTCAAAGGAGAAGAGAGATGAGGAGACTGTTCCAGGCCCTGCTGGTGATACTGATCCTCTCGCTGGGGATTGGGATGGCCTTCTATCTGGTGCACACCAAACCTCGTCTCAAGAAGAGGAAACCCCCGCGTCACATTCCACTGGTGGAGGTCATTACGGTCCAGCCCGTAAATCACCGGGTTGAGATCGAAGAATTCGGTACGGTGCAACCGCTTCGTACTGGTAAGATTGTGCCAGAAGTAGCAGGTCGCATTATTTATCTTTCTCCTCACCTGGTGGAAGGGGGGCGTTTCAGGCGAGGAGAGGTCCTGGTGCGTCTTGATCCGGTAGATTACGAAACAGCGGTTTGCCTGGCTGAGGGAGAGCTCAGGGAGGCGGAGAAGAACTTGGCGGAGACGGAAGCGGCGGCGCAAGCTGCTCTTCACGAGTGGTTTAACGTTCTCAAGAAAAAGACACCTCCTCCACCTCTGGTGGCCAAGGAGCCACAACTGGCAGCAGCCAGGGCCCGGGTTGAAGCCGCCAAGGCTAAGTGGCGCAAAGCCAAGGAAGACCTCAAACGCACGGTAATTAGAGCCCCTTTTGATGGATTAGTGGTGCGAGAGGAGGTCGACCTGGGTCAGTACGTGAGTCCTGGTACAGTCCTGGCGGAGATCTACGACGCCTCGGCGGTGGAAGTGGTGGTCCCGCTTGAAACGCGTGAGCTTCGCTGGATAGACGTCCCGGGGTTCAACGCCTCCCGGGGATCTCTGGCAGAAATCTTCTCTCCTCTGGATGCAAATCCTTGGTCCGGGAAGGTCGTGCGCACGGCTGCCCAGGCGGATGAGAAGACTAGGCTGATAGACGTCTTCCTGAGGGTAGAGGCCCCTTTTGCCCGTCGTCCACCCCTGCTTCCCGGGACGTTCGTGCGGGTGAAGGTGAAGGGGCGACTCTTGAAGGGGGTTTACGTCCTTCCGCGCGACGTCCTCCATCTCAAAAAAGGACACTACGAGGTTTACCTGGTGGACTCTAGGGGTCGACTCGAGATCCGCTCTCTTGAGGTCCTTCTCTTTACCAAGACCGAGGCCCTGGTGCGAAAGGGGCTTTACCCCGGGGCCAAAGTGATTACTACCCGTTTGCCAGCTCCGGTGGCCGGGATGCGGGTACGGCTCAAGGACTCATGAAAGGTCTTATCGCCTGGTTTGCTGAAAACCACGTGGCGGCCAATCTCCTCATGCTCTTCCTGTTGGTCGCCGGGATCTTCACCGCCTTCCATATGAAGGTGGAGGTCTTTCCCGAAGTAGCCCTGGAGGCCATAGAGATTCGGGTGGAGTATCGCGGGGCTTCACCGGATGAGGTGGAAGACTCGATTGTCCGTCCCATAGAGGAACGCATTGCAGGACTGCCGGGTATCGAGCGCATCTATTCCGTAGCCCTGGAAGGGCTTGGGAAGATTACGGTGGAGGTCATGAAAGGCTGGGATCCCCGTCAACTGTACGACGACATCAAGGTTGAGGTCGACGGGATCACCACCCTTCCCGAGGAGGCCGAGCGACCCATCGTGCGACAGGTGGTCAGGCGTTATCCAGTGGTGAACATGGCTCTCTACGGCTCGGTCTCAGAGGCTACCCTGAAGTATTGGGCCGAACGGATTAAAGAGGAGCTCCTTGCTCTGCCAGAAGTGACGGAAGTGGCCTATTACGCCTTGCGACCTGCAGAGATCCACCTCGAGGTCTCAGAGGAGACACTCCGGCGCTATGGTCTTTCACTGGGGGAGATCGCTGCCATCGTGCGGAAAGAGAGCCTAGACCTGCCAGCGGGTCGCATCAAGGATCCAAAGAGGGAGATCCTTTTGCGGGCTCGAGGCAAACGCTATCACGCCCGAGAATACGCTGACATCGTGGTTCTGGCCCGGGAGCGGGGTGGCGAGATCAGACTTGAAGATTTAGCCCTTTTAAAAGACGAGTTTCGCGACATTGTGGACCTTTACGCCTATTTCAATGGCCAGCGCGCGGCCGTGATCGAAGTCTTCCGTATCGGAGAGCAAAACGTACTTAAGCTTTCAAAGGCCGTGCGCAAGGCCCTCCCCGAAATCAGGGCTCAGCTTCCGGAGGGTCTAAACCTCACTATTTTCGACGACAACTCCCAGATCGTCAAACAAAGGCTCTTCCTCCTGATCAAAAACATGAGTCTCGGGATGGTGCTGGTGCTCATCTTGCTGGGCTTCTTTTTGAACGCCCGGCTTTCTTTCTGGATCATGCTCGGCATTCCGATCTCTTTTGCTACGGCCCTCTGGCTCTTGCCCCATTTTGGGGTCTCCATCAATATGGTTTCACTCTTTGCCTTTATCCTGGTCCTGGGCATCGTGGTGGATGATGCCATTGTCATCGGCGAAAATGTCTTCCGCTATCGGGAAGCGGGTCTTGCTCCACTAGAGGCCGCGGTACGCGGCACAATAGAGGTTAGTCAGCCCGTGATCTTCTCCGTGCTCACCACTATGGCGGCTTTTTGGCCCCTTCTCTACGGCAGCGGTATGCTGGGTAAGTTCATTCGTAACATCCCCATTGTGGTGATCTTGGTGCTGGCGGGCTCTTTGATAGAGGCCCTCTTTGTGCTCCCAGCGCATTTGGCAGCCACCAGAGGGCGCATATGCCCTGAAGCCCGGAGCTTTTTGGCCCGAGGTCTGAACCGTCTGGTTGAAGGTCCTTACCGTCGTTTTCTGGCCCGGCTTCTAGCTTGGCGTTACGTCACGGTAGCGCTTGGAATGGCGCTGTTAATGGTGGTCTTTTCTCTCTGGCTGGGAGGTCGTCTCAAATTCACTTTCTTTCCCCGAGTGGAGAGTGACGAGGTGGAATGTTTCCTCACCATGCCCGCTGGTACGCCGGCAGAAGAGACCTATCAGGTGGCACGTCGTCTGGAAGAGATCGGACGCGAGGTGGTACGGGAATATGAAAGGCGCTATCACCAGGATCTGCTGGAATATTCCATCCTGATGATAGGGGTCCATCAGACGCGTCACGGCCCAAAGGCCGGAGTCCCTACCCAGGGGTCCCACCTGGCTCAGGTTACTCTCAAACTCCTGCCAAGTGAACAACGTCGAGGTATCAGCACGGCGGAGATCGCCAAGGCCTGGCGCCGGAAGGTGGGAAGTGTGCCAGGAGCAGAAGGGGTGGTGTTCCAGAGTGAGCTCTTCAGCCTGGGGAAGCCCATTGAAGTGGCCCTCTCCCACAAGGACGAAGGAGTTCTCCTTGAAATCGTGGAAAAGGTGAAAAAAGAGCTGGCCCGGTTCCCTGGGGTACACGACATTGAGGACAGTTTTCTGCCTGGCAAGGAGGAGATACGTCTCAGACTGAGACCAGGGGCTCGGAACCTGGGAGTGAGCCTTGAGGACGTGGCCCGTGCCGTGCGTCACGCCTTCTATGGAGCCGAGGCCTTAAGGGTTCAACGGGGAGAGGATGAAGTCCAGGTTCTGGTGCGCTATCCGGAAGAAGAGAGGGTTTCGGTTTGGGACCTCACCCGAATGCGGCTCCACCTGGCAGATGGGCGCGAGGTCCCCCTTCTTGAGGTTGCAGAGCTCAAATGGGGCCGGAGCTACGTCTCTCTTACAAGGCTTGATTGTCGCCGGGTGATCACGGTTTCAGCCGAGGTGGACGAAAAGGTGGCTAACGCCGATGAGATTCGGACCTATCTGGAGAAGGTGTTTTTACCACGTCTGAAACTGATGTATCCGGGTTTTCATTTCTCTCTGGAGGGAGAAGGGAGACGGCGGCACGAGGCCATGGCGGACGTTTTCCGAGGTTTCGTCATAGCCCAGATCCTGATTTTCGTGCTGTTAGCGGTGCCCCTGAGGTCTTATTTACAGCCCCTCATCATCATGTTTGCCGTGCCTTTTGGAATCATTGGGGCCTTCCTGGGGCACAAACTCATGGGTTACCATTTGAGTATCCTGAGCTTTTTTGGAATCGTGGGTCTTTCAGGGGTGGTGGTCAACGACTCTCTCATTTTGGTAGATCTCATCAATCGTTTTCGACAAGACAAGGCCCTGCTTGAAGCGGTGGTAGAGGCGGCGGTGAGACGTTTTCGTCCTATCGTGTTGACAACGCTCACGACCTTTGTGGGGCTTATGCCCATGATCTTCGAGAAGAGCCTTCAGGCCCGGGCCCTTATCCCTATGGCAATCAGCCTGGGATTTGGGGTGCTTTTTGCCACTTTTATCACCCTCGTCCTCGTCCCCTGCGCCTATCTTATCCTGGAAGATTTCAAGGCCTCATTCTCTCCATCTTCGTGAGTCCTGGTAAAGATGGAGATACGGAATGACACCCAGGACCAAAAGGAGGTTTTCGACGATTTTTAGCCCCACCAGATAATCTCCGATTCTGAGCTTCCAATAGCCCTTTTGAGAACCACGCAGGGGTTTGGCGTAAAGGGTAGGGTTGAGGGCCAGTTCTTTTTGGCAAAATTCAAGGAGTTTTTGGCGCAGAGAAGCGGGCAAATTGGCCATGTCTTTGGTGGCCTGGGGGTGGAACCTCAGTTCATAGGTCTCTTTTTTCCTTTGAGACAGCTTTGATAACATATCTCCTTTCCACTCCCTCCGGCAGGTTTTTCTCGCGAGACTCCAAAAACTCGGCAAAAAGGAGATCTTCTTCCAGGTCCAGGGCAACCTTTACCAAGTCACAAACCAAGGAAGACATGGAGACGTTTCTGATTTTAGCTAAAAGCTTGATTCGCTCAAAGGTGTCAGGATCTAAGACGACACATAGTCGCGGATGTTTGGTCGCCATTTTCCGAAGGCCTCCCTCCTAATTCATCACTTTTGCTGCCAAAAATTATACCACCAATAACCAAATTTTGCCAAGTTGATTCATCGTTCATCATTAATGGTGCACTTTTAGGCAAATAAAGGCGAAAAATTTAACAAAAAACTACTAAAGTCGATGAGTAAGAAAGAAGCTTTTAAATATTGTTTTCATCACAAATTATGAAACAAGGTTTAAATCTTCCTAAATAAAATCTTTCCCCAGTCATTTCAGAAAGGAGGTGAAGGGGCGGCTATGGAAAATTTTTGTGAATTGTAAATATACACATGATTTTTAAGTCAGGCAATTTTAGTATTTAAGGAGGTTCAAGATAATGAAGTATTTGGAAAGACTAAGCATAAAAAATATCTTAGTCTTAAGTTGCTGTACAATTTTTGTTTTGTGGTTGATAACTTTCATGCTTTCTACTTATAGGCTAAACAAAATTAATCATCTTTCACAGCGTCTCGACGATTATGAGCGCCAGATAGCTTCCCGTAGTCAGGAAATCCTCACCAAGATTTCCTTGGCCCGCGTCAAATATCTTTCAAGCCTCCTCTCCCAGGATCAACAGGGGGTAGAGGTCGCTCTCGACAGGCTGAAAGAGGCCCAGGCATTGGTACAAGACAATCTAAAACTTGCTCAGAGACACGCCGACCGGGAGACCACTCAAAGGTTTCTCTCCTTAGAGACCGAACTCAAAGCTCTCTCAGAGGCCCTGACTCGGGGAGAGGACTTTGAGAACCTGGCCCGGAGTGAAGAGAGGCTCTCCCAGTTGATTCAGGAGGTGGCTTATCAGAGTTTTGAAAACATGAATCACGCCCTTGACCAACAACGTGAGATGATAGCTTCTCTTCAAAAAGAGAACTTGTTCTTTTTCTTTTTGGCCTTTTTTCTGGGGTTTCTGTTGACCCAGCGGATTGGCCGTCAGTTGGAAAAAGGGGCCCAACGTCTTGTTTCCGTGATGAAGCGCGTCAGCGAGCGGGATTTTAGTCAGCGTGCTCACGTTCTTCCGGACAGCCGGAACGAGATCCACCTTTTGGGGCGCTATTTCAACCAGACCGTGGATCAAACCGCTGAAGTTCTGCGCCAGGTGAGGGAAGGTATTGATCAGATTGCCTCTGGGGCGGAGGAGTTTTCAGCCATTGCCGCTCAAATCGCTCAACATTCCGCGGAGACTTTCGAAGACGTGCGTCGGTTAGCGGGTTTTACCGAGAAACTGAACGAAGAACTCAACCAGGCCTCTCACAGTCTTCAGGAACTCTCAGCAGCGGTGGAAGAAATCGCGCGTCATACCATGGAAACCAGCGCAGAGACCCAGCAGGGAAACACGCGGGTCCTTGAAAACGATGAGATACTGGAGTCTCTCTTACGAGAGATCGAACACATCAAAAACGCCGCGGATATCATTCAGAACATCGCCGATCAGACCAACCTTCTGGCCTTAAACGCCACCATCGAGGCCGCCCGGGCCGGGGAGGCAGGCAAGGGTTTTGCCGTGGTAGCAGGCGAGGTCAAGGAACTTTCCCGTGAGACGAGTCAATCTACGGATCGCATCCGTCTCTGGGTGGATAACCTGGTGGAGAAGAGTGCTCGACTGAAAGAAACGAGCAAAATCCTTATTGAAACCATGCAAAAGACCGCGGAGAGGGCTGCAAGCATCGCTTCCGCCATCGAACAACAGACTGCTGTTACCCAGGAGATCACGCATAATACAGATCGTATCGCCTCAGAGATCGTGCATATCTCTGAGATGGGACGTGACCTTCGGACCCGCACCGAGGAGGCTCAAGCCTCAGTGAGCGGGATCAAACAGGCAGCTGAAGACCTGAACCGTTTGGCCCTGGTATTGAAAGAAATGGTCGACCAGTATCGTCTCTGATCTTCCCTCAACACATCCCCCTCGTTTGGCGGGGCCTTCGGGCCCCGCTTTTTTGCTTGACACAAGCCTTCGTCTCAATAGGGTTCTTTAAACATGAGAACTCTCCTCTGGGGGTTGGTCCTCCTCTTTTTGGCTTCCCCAGCCCTTCCCCTTGATCCATCAAGGGTACTGGTGGTGGCCAACCAGCGTAGTTCTCTCTCGGTGAAGATGGCTCGCTATTACCAAAAGAAACGGGGTATCAAAGAAGAGATGGTGCTTTTTCTAGACCTACCTCTGAAAGAAGAGATCAGCCGTCCGGTTTATTTGCGATATCTGGAAAGGCCTTTGGCCGCCTATCTTCAAGAACACAACCTCGAGGACCAAGTGTTAGCCCTGCTACTCATGCCCCAGGTACCCCATAAGATACGTGGAAGGGTGGGGCGGAAGGGTGACGCAGCGGCGGTTGATTCCGAGCTTGCACTCCTTTACCGCAAGATGCTCTATGGTCCTTATCGCCTCTCAGGCTGGCTTCCAAATCCCTTCTTTCGGACCCCCCTTTCAATCCCTTTTGAACACGATCGTTTTGACATTTATCTGGTTACGCGTTTGGCTGGGTACAACGAGGCCGAAGTGCAAGCTCTGGTGGACCGGGCCCTCCTGGCTACCAAGACCAGACCACCTTTCCGGCTAGTACTCGACGCCAAAGATGGTCCCGCAGCCCCGGGGGACAACTGGATGCATGCCGCTTGGCTTCTCCTGAAAGACACCCCTGGTCTCCTTTTCACCCTCTCCTTCGATCCCGCCTTTGTCCTGCGGGCTAGCCGGGTCATAGGTTACGCCTCTTGGGGATCAAATGATCCTAACTACCCTCCGGATCGCCGTCTTTTCCTGGAGTTTTTACCAGGTGCCATCGGGGTGACCTATGTGAGCACCAGCGCCCGAACCTTTCGTGAACCACCCCCTGGCTGGAGAGTGGGGGCCTCCTGGAAGGCCAAACACAAACACTTTGCTGGTTCACCCCAATCCCTCATTGCCGACTTGGTACGTCTGGGAATCACCGGTGTATCGGGCAACGCCTATGAACCTTATCTTTCGGCTTCCGCTCGTCCCCATCTCCTTTTTACGGCTTATTTGGCCGGAGACACCCTGGCAGAGGCCTATTATCGTTCTTTGGCTTATTTGAGCTGGCAAACGGTGGTGCTAGGGGATCCTCTTGCCCGTTTGAAGGAGGGTTTTTCTCCTTCCACTCCCCAGAGATGGTTTTTCAAACGACGAAGACGTTACTTGGAGGCCAAAAGCTCTGGAAGCCCCCGAGATCTCCTCTTCCTGGCTGAAATAGACCTCAAACTCGGCTATCCGGACAAGGCCCTTAAGCGCCTGCGGCCCTTGCTCAAAGAAAGGATGTCTCCTCGCCTCTTTCGCTTGTTGTCCAGGATCGCTTCTTCACCAGAACCTCGTCGTAAGATAAGGCGCCTTCTGCGCGAGAAGACCGATCCCCTGAGCCAGCTCTTTCTGGCTTTTCTGGCCTTTGAGGACCACCTTTACCAAGAAGCTGAGAGGCGTCTGGCCAGGGTGCTTGCCCTTCCTTCTCCTCCTCCGGAGGCCTATTTTTTGGCGGGTGTGCTCGCTGAGAGACAGGGGCGCTGCCGAAAGGCTATCGGGTACCTGGAGAAAGCCATCGCCGAGGTTCCGGGGCAGTGGTCTTTTTTTGTGCCCCTTTATCGGGCGCTCAAAAAGTGTGGCCAGCAGAAGAGGGCCTCTCACATCCGGGAGGCCATTTTCAGGAGACCGGATTTGGTAGACCTCTGGCCCTCTTTCCGGGATCAATAACGCCGGTTGATCTCCCACTGCCAAGCGGTGCGAAGGATGAATTCCAGATCGTCAAAACGAGGTGAGAACCCTAGTAACCGGCGTGCTTTGTCACAAGCCGCCACCAGCTCCGGAGGATCTCCCGGACGGCGGGGCCTTTCTTCCACCGGAATGGAACGTCCGGTTACCCGTTTAGCGCACTCGAGGACCTCTCGGACCGAATAACCATGACCATAACCGCAGTTGAGTACCAGACTTTCTCCTCCCGAAAGCAGGTGTTCCAAGGCCAGGAGGTGAACGCGAGCCAGGTCTTCTACGTGAATGAAGTCGCGAATGCAACTTCCGTCAGGGGTGGGATAATCCGTGCCATAGAGCTGAAAGGTTCTTCTCTTTCCGAGGGCTGTTTGAAGCAGAAGGGGGATGAGATGAGTCTCTGGTTCGTGGGCTTCCCCGAGATGACCCTCGGGATCTGCGCCGGCAGCGTTGAAATATCGTAACGAAACGTAGGGAAGCCCGTAAGCCTGATGACAGTCTGAAAGGATCCTTTCCACGAAGAGTTTGCTCGCCCCATAAGGATTGATGGGTCTTAAGGGGTGCTCTTCGGGGATGGGTATTTGTTCCGGGTTCCCGTAGACTGCAGCGCTGGAGGAAAAGATAAAGGCCTTCACCCCGACCCGGAGGGCTTCTTCTAGCAGGGTTATGGTTTCAGCCAGGTTGTTGCGATAGTACCTGAGAGGATGGGAAACGCTTTCTGACACCACGATGAAGGCGGCAAAATGCATAATGGCTATGGGTCTTTCGGCCTCTAGCAGCGCCTGTAATCGCTTCCGGTTGGCCAGAGATCCTTCGATAAGACGTCCGTAGAGAACCGCTTCCCGGTGCCCGGAAGATAGGTCATCATAAACCAAAGGTTCAAAGCCTTTCCGGGCCAAGGCCTTAGCCACGTGGGAGCCAATGTAGCCAGCCCCTCCTGCTACCAAGATCTTTGGTTTTCTACCAGTCATAGGGTTTGGCCAGGATTTCGCGCACTTTAAGGGAAAAGAATTTGTTTGATGGCATGGCCCGGATGATGGCCACGGTGTCTGCTCCGCGTGCGGTGCCCGCTACGGTGATGACGTCCTCCGGAGGGATGAGACCGGCATCGCAGGCCATAAGGGCGATTTCAACGCAGACCTTTACACCTTGTCCGAAAAGACGCAAGGTGTTGGCCACCAGGTCTTGCTGGGAATAGTGCAAGAGTTCTCGAATCGCTGTCCCGAGGTTGCGGAAGACCATGGTCCCGGTGTAGACCCTGGCCCCCAGGGATTCTATCTGGGCCCGGGTTTGGGGGCTCATTTCGAGTTTGCCAGGTTCCCGGAACCCCACGTTGTGGGTCACTATCACCAAGTTGGCCCCACAGCCCCGAAAAAGTTCAGCTGCCAGAAGTCCCGTGTCTCCAAAGGTAGAAGCTACCACCACGTGTTTGATTCCCCTTTCCTCAAAGGCCTTCTTGGCTATCTCAAGGCAAACTCTCGTGTTTTCCTTTCCGGCCTTTTCAAAATAGACCCCCATCCTTCCCTCCCCGAGAGTTTTTGACCAGATGATAACAAAGTCCCGGGTCTTTGCCCAAGGCTTTGGTCAAATTTAGCCATTTTTTGTTTCTCGCTTGTCAGGTGGCATCTCTTACATTAGAAACTCACGCAAGTTCCTGGCTGAGGAGGTCCCCTATGCCGCGCGCGCTAAAATGGAAGATCGCCTTGTTGGTCTTTCTCACGGTACTTTCTGTCATCCTGGTCTTGCCGTCTTTTTATCCAAATCTGCCTTCCTGGTATCTCAAACACATCTATGGTCAGACTCTCAAGTTGGGGCTTGATCTCCAGGGGGGGATGCATCTTGTTCTGCAGGTAGACGTGGACAAGGCCATCGAAAACGCCCTTTCTGCTCAGGTGAAAGACCTACAGCAGGTCCTGGCTCGTAAGGGGATTCGGGTAGCTTTGGCTGAAAGCAAGAATTTCAAAGAAGCCGTTCTCATCCTGCCCAATCAGAGCGCCCTTGAGAAGGTCAAACAGATCATTGAGAAAGACTTTCCGAGTTTGCGCGTGGTCCGGGTGGAAAAGGCGGAGTTCCCCAAGCTTGTGATTTCTTTGACGCCGGAGCAGATCGCGTTCATCCGGGAGAACGCGGTGGATCAATGTCTGGAGATCATTCGCAACCGGATCGATCAGTTCGGAGTCACCGAACCCGTGATCGTCAAACAGGGCAAGGACAAGATTGTGGTGCAACTCCCGGGGGTCAAGGATCCAGAGAGGGCCCTACGACTCATTGGTCAGACTGCCCAGCTCGAGTTCAAGCTGGTGGACGAAGAGGCCATGAGCCGTATTGATCTTCAGGCCCTCATTGCCAAGGCTATCCGAGAAGGCCGTCTCAAACCCAATGCCTCCCGCGAGGAGGTCAATCGGGTTCTGCGGCCCTATATTCCGCCGGATGATGAGATCTATTTCCTGGTGGAGCGCGACCGTCAGACTGGCCGCATAATCAAGCGCCCGCTCCTCTTGAAGAGGCGAGCGGTACTTACAGGGGACATGGTCAAGACCGCCAGGGTGCGCATAGGAGGCGTGTACAATGAACCATACGTGGCCCTGGAACTGACTGATCGGGGGGCCCGCATCTTTGAGCGGGTGACTGCTGAAAACGTTGGCAAGCGCCTGGCCATCGTATTGGACAACGTGGTTCGTTCGGCTCCGGTGATCCGAGAACGTATTCCCGGGGGGCACGCGCAAATCACAGGCTCTTTTACTTACGAGGAGGCCGCGGATCTGGCCATTGTCCTGCGTGCCGGGGCCTTGCCTGCTCCGGTGAAGGTCATCCAGAACATCACCGTTGGTCCCAGCCTAGGGCGTGATTCCATCAAAAAGGGTCTGATGTCTGGCCTCATCGGAGCAGCGGCGGTCATGCTCTTCATGATCATTTACTATCGTTTCTCGGGCTTTGTGGCGGATATCGCCCTCATCCTGAACGTACTCATGCTCCTGGCGGTGCTTTCCCTGTTTCGGGCCACCCTTACCCTGCCGGGTATCGCGGGTATCATCCTCACCATGGGTATGGGAGTGGATTCGAACGTGCTCATTTTCGAGAGGATGCGAGAAGAGCTCTCTCTGGGACGCCCCCCTCGCGCGGCCATTGTGGCTGGTTACGAACGGGCTTTTTGGACCATCGTGGATGCCCACATCACTACGCTCATCACAGCCTTGGCCCTCTTCCTCTTTGGTACGGGTCCTATTAAAGGATTTGCAGTCACCCTCTCGGCAGGTATCGTAATCAACCTCTTCACCGCTATTTTTGGTACACGAATCGTTTACGACTATCTCATCGCCAAGGGCAGGACCCCTCGGATCAACTTTCTTTCCATCGTAGGCAAACCAAACCTTGATTTTATGGGGGCCAGGAAGTTTGCCGCGGTCATCTCTGGCATCCTGGTCCTTTTAGGGGTGGTGGCCTTTGTCCAAATCTCTCGTGGGGCAGCCAACCTGGGAGTGGACTTTGGAGGAGGAGTAATGGCCTATTATCGGGCCGAAAAACCATTCAGCCTGGATGAAATCCGAAAGGCCTTCAAAGAGGCCGGGATTACTGGGTTCCAACTCCAAGATGTCAAGGGTGAAAACCTCCTCATCGTTAAGCTGCGCAAGAAGACCGAGACCGTCGGAGACCTTGAGCTCAAGGTACGAAAGGTGCTTGAAGAGAAGTTTCCGGCCTACAAATTCAAGCTCGAGGGCAAAGAGGAGATTGGATCAGCCATCAGCAAGGAGCTCAAACGCAAGGCCATTATCGCCATCGCCATTTCTCTGGCGGGCATCATCCTCTATCTAGCCTTCCGTTTCAACGTGAGCTTTGGGGTGGCAGCAGCAGCGGCCACCTTCCACGATGTTCTGGCGGTGCTGGGTCTTTTCTACGTGCTCAATCGTGAGATCACCCTGCTTTTCGTGACAGCCCTCCTTACCCTGGCGGGTTACTCTCTTACAGATACCGTGGTCATCTTCGATCGTATCCGAGAAAATATCAAACGTTACCGCGGACGATTGAGCTTCGTGGAGATCATAAACAAGAGCGTGAACGAGATGTTGGCGCGCACCATCATTACCACTTTGACTACTTTGTTGGTCATCCTTGCCATCCTCTTCTTTGGAGGGGTGGTATTGAGGGACTTCGCCCTGGCCTTGGCCCTGGGAGTAATAGTGGGGACTTACAGTTCGGTCTTTGTGGCCAGCCCGATCGTACACCTCTGGCACAAAGGAGAGACTCCGAAGGTGGGAGGAGGCTAGGGAAGTTTTCCGTTGAGTTTCCAGGCCCAGGCAAGCACCACGGCTACAGCTTCGTATAGCTCTGGTGGTACCTGGGCCTCAATTTCGAGCTTCATAAGGGCCTCAACCAGTTCCTGATCCTGGTGGATGGGGAGCCCGGCTTCCCGGGCCAGGGAAAGGATCTTCTCAGCCAGCGGACCAGCCCCTTTGGCCACCACCCGGGGAGCAGCATCCTGATTTGGTTCGTACCTGAGGGCCACCGCTTTCTTCATATCTTCTCTATCGTCTTTTTTGCCTCTGAAACCAAACGACTCTCGAAAAGCTTGTTTAAAAGAGGATTTAAACCTAAAAATTTCTTAAATTCCGCAGGTTGTTCCTTTTCCTCTGATTTCCTCCCAAAAAGGATTTGTGTCCCTTTCTTCTCTATGGCTATTATTTCTCAATAAATGCTGAGAAGGAGGGGGGTAGAGTGAAAAAGATCGTTCTGGTCAAGTGCAAGATGATCTCAGAACAAAATCTTTGTCCGGGTGATACCAAATGCTTTGTGGCCCTCAGTCGCAAAGAGGGAGAATTTGCCCGTTACAAGGAGACGGGAGCAGAGATTGTAGGCATCGTGGACTGTGCTGGCTGTGAGGGTAACAAGAACCGGGTGATTTGTAGTCTTATGTTGCTTAAGCTCCAGCTTGGGGCCCTGAACGAAAAAGCCGACGCCGTACACGTTGGTACGTGTATTATGAAGTTTTGTAAGAGAAAGGACGACCTAATCGCTGCCATCAAGGAGAAGGCCGGGGTAGAGGTGATCGAGGGGACTCACCCCTATGCCCCGGCTTCTATCTTCGGAAGCTAAGGTTTCTCCTGGTGGGAGCGCTGGTGGGGCTTCTTTTCTTCCCGAAAGGGCCCCACTTTTATCTTCTTGGTCTTCCCCTGGCGTCTGATCAGGAGTTCCACTCGGTCCTGAGGACCTTTCTGATAGAGGATGAGTTTGAGATCAGCCACGCTCCGGACTGGTTTCCCGTCGGCTTTGAGGATGAGGTCCTCGGGCTGGAGTCCGGCCTTTTCTGCGGGAGTTCCCGGAAGGACCTTTTTGATGAGGAGACCTTCTTCTTTCTCTTCGATCAGGATACCGAGACGGGCGGTGAAAGGAGCTTTTTCCGGCGCAGGAAAGAGCACGTAATCTGCCATGGCAGGTGACAGTCCTTCCCCTGGTGAGAGGAGGACAATGACATAGTCCTCGATTCCTCTTCGAGCCACCCTGGAAGGGATACCATAACCGTATGCTACGTGAGCCCGACCCACCAATACTACCATCTGGCGGTTGGGATGTTCTTTGAGATAAGAGACAATGTGCTCGGCCATGGTTTCATCCCAAAGGAGTTGGGCCTGATAGAAGGTTTCGAAGTCCTTGATTTCTTTCTGGTTTTCGGGATGGCTTTCATAAACCAGGCGCAAGTATTCCCGATAGGCGACGTTTTCACGGTTTATTTCTGGCAGCGAAGCTCGTTCTTCAGGGCTTAGGGCTTCAAGGCCCCTTTTGGCCACTTTGTCTGTGATCTCCGACGGGACATTAAGGGCCACTAGAGGAAGGCGGTGTTTGCGGGCGTAATCCAAGATGGGCTTGTAGAGCCGCCAGTTGAATCCCCATCGTTTGAAATATTCCGTGCGCTTCAGGAACTCGATCTCATCGAGGCGACCAGAAACGTAGTCGTCAAGTACTTTCTGGAAGGGGGCCTGGAACATCTCCAGGCCGATGGCTATCCGATGGCCGTGCTCGTTGAGCCACTTGATGATGGCCAACTGGGCCAGGTGTTCCTCGTAACGATCATGTTGCTCTCCGAGAAAGATTACCCGGTGGAGGGAAATGGCCCGGGCGATGGTTTCAAGGGGATAGAGATCTTTGAGAGAGACTCCCCGGACCCCGTTGGAGAGACTAACGCGCATGCCGTGTTGGTAACGGGGTTTTTCCTTCTTGATCAGCTCTCCTCCTTGAGAACAAATCCGCTGATAACGACCCAGATGTGGGAGCTTGGGGAGCACAGCTTCGATGGCTTTCCGGTTGGAGGCCTTCACCACCGCTAGGATGGCTTGAGGATAGACCGGATTTTCCTGCACTTCGAGACAAAGATCTCCTTGGAAGGAAGAGAGGGAGAAAAGGGAGGAGAGTTTGGATGGCACTTTCCCTAAGTAGATCAGGTTTTTGGCACTTTCTTCTGGATAGAGGACCTCAAGTTCCAGGCGATAGCCGCGTTTTTCAAGGAAGTTGATCAGGGGGCGATAGAGGCTTATTTCCCGTTTCTCACCAAGGATCATTCGACCACCCTGAAAGGCCAGGACCCTGGCAATGACCGGAGGAAATTCTGGTTCAGTTAGGTGGCGGGCCAAGTCGTAATCAGGGTCGAGAAGGGCGTAGAGGGGTCTTCCAGAGATGGTAACGTCTACCCGGGTTCGGGGACCAGAGAGAAAGACAAGAGTCTCTTTGGTTTCTTTTTCTGAGACGATCCTGAGGGGAATCGTGAGTTCGTAGAAGGGCTCTTTTTGGCTGATGCTCAAGCCTACCAGATAGCGATCATTCTTAAGCGGGATGAGGCGTTCGCGATAAAAGGTGAGGCGAGGCAGACCGGTGCGCTTGATCCATTGGTCAAAAAAACCCCGGAGAGAACTTCGGCTCGTCTCTTCAAAACACTTCTGAATTTCTGGCCAAGAGATCGCTGTGAAGAGATACTTCTCGTAAAGGAGCCGTAAGGCCTTGAAAAAGAGCTCCTTTCCGATTCTTTCCCGGAGCATGTGAAAGACCAGGGCTCCTTTGCCGTAACCGATAGCCTGGGCCGCAGGGTCAGTGCGGAAACGGAAGTCTTTGAGGGGAAAATCGTTTTCAGGGGTGACATAGCTTTCGTAAGTAACCAGCAAGTGATGTCGGTAATCAGCACCTTCTCCTCTTTCTTCTGCAATCAGATGGTCAGCCAGATAGGTTACCAGGGCTTCACACCAGTTACCTTCTTTCCAGTTGACGTAGACCCCGTTGCCGAACCAGTTGTGGAGCATTTCATGACGTAGGGAGATCTCGGCCACGAAGGGCAACCTGATGATGCTTTGTCCGATGAGGGTAAAGGTGGGAAAGGCGTAGCCGGTGGGAAAGACATTTTCCACCACGGCGAAACGACGATAAGGGTAGGGACCGATCAACTTCTCGTAATAATGCAGATAGCGCTTGGCGTGGTCGAGATAGGTCCGAGCGAGACGTCGATCCGGTTTGAGAAGATAGACGGCCAGGGTTACCTTTCCGGTTTTCTTTTCATAATAGTGATAGGGGGCAGCTATCAGGGGTGGGGCTTCAGTGGGATGAGGGAAACGGAAGTGATAGGAGGCCACTTTTTTGCGGACCACCTTGATCTGGTCTGCGGGAGCTACAGCCTTGAAACGTTTGGGTACCGTGACGTGCAAGTCGTAATAGGCCAGCCCCTTTACACTCGGAAACCAATTTTCTGTAAGCACAACCGCTTTGCGTGAAATGTGGTTGGAGCCTTTTCCCGAAAATTTGGCAGAGAAGCGAATTCTTAGGACTTGTTTGGCCGAGGTGGAGAGGACACGAAAGTAACCGTTTTCGATTTCTGGCTCCAGGAGGCGTCCGGCCAGGGTCACCTTTTTGACTGCCAAGTTTTTCACATTTATCCACACTACTTTGCGTGGTGGAAGTTCAATGCGGGCCTCACCGTTTAGGAAGTGTTTACTGGTGACTACCTGGGCCGAAAGCCACACCCGCGGAATTGGAACCAAGGTGGAGCTGGTCTTTTCCTTGGCCTGAAGGGGGGTTGTCCCCCAGAAAACAAAACAAAGGATGAACCAAGCGATGAGTCGCATCTTTTCCTCCTTTAGAGTCACCACTAGAGTTTCACCACGCTGGCAGCCTGTACAAAATTTTGGGCTAGACGGGGATGGCTGCCAAAGTGTAGGTGAACGTAGCTGGCGAAGAGATTTCCTTCAACCAGACCAAAGGTCTTGAAGTCTTGTCCTTGAGCATCAAAGGCCGCAAACCCGTGGGAGAGATCATTTTCAAGGGTGCTGTAGCGAAATTCGTGTCCCCGGGCGTGTTCGCCCAGCGGCAAAAGGAAGTTTTCTCTTCGGGCCTCGAGTTTTCGGTAGCCAAGAGCTTGGAGTCTGTTCTTGAAGACGACTCGGGCGGGAAGCACTCCCCCTAAGGGATAGTAGTTTCCGTCTTTTGAGATCCCCTGACAGAGAGACATAAAACCTCCGCATTCCGCCAACACCACCGCTCCTTGGGCCAATCGATCCCTGAGAGCTGACCACAGGTCTTTACGGGCCGAAAGGGCCTGGAGGTAAAGTTCTGGATAGCCTCCTCCAAAATAGTAACCCTGGGCTAGAGGAAGGGGATCACGGAGGGGAGAGAAAAATTGGAGCTTGGCCCCGGCTTCTTTCAAAAGATCAAGATTTTCCTGATAGTAGAAGGAAAAGGCCTCATCCCGGGCGACAGCGATCAGGGCCCGAACTGGAGGGACTTCAGGCTGGGGAAGGGGGCTGAAGCTTTTTTCTGGGAGCGAATCCAGCAGGGAATTCAGTTCAAAGTGCTCGGCCATGGTCCGGAGCAATTTTTCCCGGAAACCCGGAGGCCATTCGTGCCCTTCTATCAGGCCCAGATGGCGGGAGGGGAGGGAGAGGCCTTCTTCTTTGGGAATCATGCCGAAAACTTTAAACCCCGCTCTTTCTAAGGGCTTACGCAGCATTTCCTCGTGGCGTGGGCTTCCTACGCCAGTAACCACCACTCCCAGAAAGGAAAGGTCGCGTCCATAATGTACCAGCCCTTGAGTCAGGGCGGCGATGGTGCCTCCCAGTCCTCGGGCCCCGAAGACCAGCAGGATCGGTACCCCTAGCAGGTGGGCTATCTCTGCGGTGGAAGCGCGAAGGGTGCCGGAAAGCCCATCGTAGAGGCCCATCACCCCTTCTATCACGGCGATGTCTGCCCCTCTCAGACCTCGTTGGAAGGTGCGCAGCAGGGCCTTTTCATCCAGCATCCAGGAATCAAGGTTGTAACAAGGACGTTCGGCGGCCCGTCGGAGATGTCCAGGGTCGATGTAATCTGGTCCGATCTTGAAAGGGCTCACACAAAGACCTCGTTCTCGCAAGAGGAGGATCAAGCCACAAGAAAGGAGGGTCTTGCCAGAAGAGCTCGAAGCCGAGGCGATTATCAGGGCCTTGGGCATGGGGTTATTCTTACTCGGCCTTGAACCGACCTGGCAAGGGAGAGGGGCCACCTTCTTGGGTGGCCCTGGATCTAGTCGAGGCGATGCATGGGTCTCCCGCAACAAATCGGGGGCTCCTCCTGGGGAGCGTATTCTTCCAGGCGGTTGCATTCTAGGCATACGTATCGGATCTTCTCGCCTTGGTAGGCCGGTGCTTCGGACTCCATCTTGAGCCCTTCCACCTGGAATTGGGCTGCTTCCGTGGCTTCGGGAACATAGAGCCCCAACGGGACAAGCTTGAAGCTTTCTCCTTCGCAAGAGACAAGATATTGCCAGAGACGATTGAGGGATTGGGTCTCAGCCGAATTTTCAGGAATAAAACGGACGATTTGTTTTTCTATCTCGATCTTCATGATGCCCCCTCCATTTCTTGCATGGGTCGAAAGGCTTTCTTACTTGCTCCGCATACCGGACAACACCAGTGCTCGGGCAAGTCCTCGAACCTGGTTCCAGCAGGTATTTTGCCCTTTCGATCTCCTTTGGCCGGGTTGTAAATGTAGCCGCAATTGCTCGTGGAACAGATGTAGGCTCCTTCAAAAGGGTTGTTGCTCATTATCCCCTCCTGCCCCTTTCTTTTATTAAAGAATTTTTCTATTTTAGATTTAACTTTTTGTCAATATGTTTTTTTGTAAAATATTTCTTCTTGACATTTGGACACTGGTGACATTAATCTGTTTGTTGAAAATCAAATTTCTATAAGGAGGGGGAAATAAAATGGCAGAAAGATTGGAAATTTATCGTTGCAACGTTTGTGGCAATATTGTGATGGTTCTACACGGCAGTCACGGCCAACTGGTCTGTTGCAATCAGCCCATGGAGCTTCTCAAGGAAAACACCACGGATGCCGCTTATGAAAAGCATGTCCCGGTAATCGAAAAGATCGAAGGTGGATTCAAGGTCAAGGTGGGCAGCGTCCCTCATCCTATGGAGGAGAAACACTACATCGAGTGGATCGAACTGGAAGCTGATGGAAGGTCCTATCTCCAGTTTTTGAATCCCGGAGAGACTCCGGAGGCGGTCTTCAAGGTGGAGGCCGAAAAGGTTACCGCGCGTGAGTACTGTAATCTTCACGGCCTTTGGAAGGCCGAAGTTTAGACTTTCAAGGCTAAGGAGGGCTGTTATGCCGCCGATCAAAATCAAAGAAGACATCTATTGGGTGGGGGCCATCGATTGGAACATCAGAGATTTCCACGGCTATTCCACCAAGCGGGGCTCCACGTATAACGCTTATTTGGTCCTCGATGAAAAGGTCACCCTCTTCGATACCGTCAAGAAACCCTTTGTGGGTGATCTTATCCACAATCTCGTCAGGGTCTTGGGCGATCCGGAAAAAATAGACTACATCGTCGTCAATCACGTAGAAATGGATCACTCCGGAGCCCTGCCAGAGATCATCGAACGAGTCAAGCCCGAGAAGGTTTTCTGCTCGCCCATGGGGTTCAAGGGGCTCAAGGAACATTTTCATCGTGAAGACTGGCCCTTGGTAGAGGTAAAGAGTGGAGAGGAGCTCTCCCTGGGTCGCCGAAAGGTCAAGTTCCTTGAAACGCGTATGATTCACTGGCCAGATAGCATGATTTCCTATCTGCCCGAAGACAAAATCCTCATTTCCCAAGACGCCTTTGGCCAGCATTACGCTACCAGTGCCCGCTTTGATGACGAAGTCCGTTACGATGAGCTGATGCAGGAGGCCGCCAAATATTACGCCAATATCGTGTTGCCCTTCTCACCTCAGGTCGAAAAACTTCTGCAGACGGTGCGGGAAATGGGCCTGGAGATCGAGATGATACTCCCGGATCACGGAGTGATCTGGCGTCGTCACGTAGCGGATATCATTTCAGCCTATCAGCGTTGGTGTACCCATCAAAGTGAAGAATACGCCCTGGTGGTTTACGCCACCATGTGGCACAGCACCGAAAAAATGGCCCTGGCCATCGCCGAAGGACTCATGCGGGAAGGTGTCAGGGCAAAGGTGATGAATGCCGGGCTGGAACACCGGAGCGATATCATGACCGAAGTTCTTACCGCCCGTGGCCTGGTCTTCGGTTCCTCCACCCTCAACAACAACATGCTTCCTCAAATGGCCGATGTCCTTACTTACATCAAAGGGTTGAGGCCTCGGAAGAAATTGGGAGCGGCCTTTGGCTCCTACGGCTGGAGTGGGGAGGCTGTAAAGCACATCAACAAAGTCTTGGAGGAAATGAAGACCAAAATCCTCCATCCTGGTCTTCGGGTGAAGTTCGTTCCCACCCATGAGCAGCTCAAAGAATGTGTGGAAATGGGTCAAACCATCGCCCGGGGCCTCAAGGAAGCCTCCCATGTCTAAAAACCGTCGCACCCTAAAGCAAGAGGTCCTCGCTCTTTTGGAACGCGAGGACCTCCCTTCCCTTATGAAGGCGGTCCTTCGTTATCCACTCCGTCAGGTAGTGAATCCCTTGATCGGGGCCCTTTGTCGAGACGACGTGACCCGTTTCAAAGCCGTGGCAGCCATTGGCCAGGTGGTGGCCAAGCTCGCTGACAAGGACCTGGAAGCCGCCAGGGTGATCATTCGTCGCTTTATGTGGATGTTAAACGAGGAATCCGGAGGCATGGCCTGGGGCGTGCCAGAGGCCATGGCTGAATGCCTGGCCCAACATCGGAGACTGGCTGAGGAATACACCTCCATCCTTATTTCTTATATCTGGCCTGAAGGTAACTACCTGGAATATCCACCTGCTCAGAGGGGTGTAATTTGGGGGATAGGACGTCTGGCCGATTTCCAATTGGATCTTCTCCTCCGTTTCGAGGCCCCGGAGCATATCCTGCACCTCCTAGACTCATCGGATCCCTCCGTGCGAGCTCTAACGGTTTGGGCCTATGGCAAAATGGTCCCCACCCTGGATGATAGGTTCCGCCTATATCTAGCTCAAAAGCTCAAGGGTCTTATAGATGAACCCGTTACTCTGGTCCTCTTGGATGATCTTGAGATTAAAGAATTTTGTTTCCATCGCCCTGTTCTTGAGAATATTTTGCAGCAACTTCTTGACGACCACTAAGATTATCTGCTAAAGAAAGATAGCCCAGTCCAGATTGTTTCCAGGCGCTCAGTCCGCCTTCTTTCTAGCGCCCTTTTGATAAGGAGGTTTCCAATGGCTCACAGGACAACCTTTATCACTAATCTGCGCCAGGTCCCGGCTTTGGCGGAAAATGAGAGATTACAAGAAGTAGTGGCCCGTTTTCCTTTGAAGTGCACCGAATACTATCTGGGACTTATCAATTCTTTTGATGGCAACGACCCCATCGGACGCATTATCCTTCCACACGAAGACGAGCTCCTGGAATGGGAATGGGGCAAGCTTGATCCCTCCAATGAGAAGGCCTACACCGTAATCCCGGGTCTCCAACACAAGTACGACTCCACCGTGCTCATGTTAGTTTCGGGAAATTGCGCGGGTCTTTGCCGCTATTGCTTTCGCAAACGTCTCTTCCTCGACGGAGGTCGTCCGGAAGTGCTCCAGGACCTTGATGAAGCCCTTCGTTATATCCGTCTCCATCCTGAGATCACAAATGTCATTCTCTCTGGAGGAGATTCCCTCATGTTGCCTACCGCGCGGCTGCGTGAGATTGTCTCCCGACTGCGCGAGATCTCTCACGTGGGCATCATCCGACTCGGCTCCAAGGTGCCGGCCTATTTCCCTCAACGTATCTTGCATGATCCGGAACTCTTGGAACTTATCAAACGCTATTCCAGCCCTGAGAAGCGCATCTATGTTATCGCTCATTTTGATCATCCACGGGAGCTTACCCCTGACGCCGTGAAGGCTTGCGACCTCTTGATACGGGCCGGGGCCATTGTCTTAAACCAGACCCCGCTGATTCGTGGGGTAAACGATGACCCTCAAGTGTTGGCTGAACTCTTTCGCCGTCTCTCCTTCGCCGGCATCGCTCCCTATTACGTATTCCAATGCCGACCCACGGTGGGTAATCGTCCTTACGCCGTGCCCATTGAAGAAGGGTATCAGATCTTTGAAGCGGCGAGGGGCTTGGTTTCTGGTTTGGCTAAACGGGCCCGTTTCACTATGTCACACGAGATGGGAAAGCTTGAGATCATCGCCCTCACCGATGAACATGTCATCTTCAAGTTCCACCGCGCCGCGGACAACGCCAACACCGGCAAGGTCCTCATCTACCGTCGGAATCCTGACGCCTATTGGCTTGATGATTATGCGGAGATGGTAAACGCCCACCCCTTGGAAAGTGACGCTCTCTATCCCTCGGTTTACGTGTAATCTAGCGCTCCTCCTTCCCCTTTGGGCCCTCTGGTGTCTGGTTCACAGTCTTTTCGTTTCACACAAGGTCCAGAGGGCCCTGGGCTCCAGACCCATTTTGAGACGCTGGTGGCGCTTGGTTTTCAACGTGTTCAGTATGGTTACAGTCTTACCTCTGGTGATTCTCACCTATCTTGGAGACGGCCCCTTGGTCTGGCGCTGGCCTCTCTGGGCCTGGCCCCTTAAGATCCTCCTGTGGGGCCTCGGCCTCTATCTTTTCTTGGCAGCCTTTAAGATTTACGGTTTCTGGGAATTTTTGGGGCTCAAACCTCCCAAAAAGGGGCTTCTGCGCCAGGGTATCCTGGCCCGTCTTCGGCATCCTCTTTACACCGGAGGCTTTCTCTTCCTTTGGGCGCGAGACCAGAGTCTTTGCTGGTTCTGGACCGATGTTTTGCTCACGGTCTATCTCTTACTGGGGACCTATTTGGAGGAGAGGAAACTTCTCCGTGAATTCGGTGAGGAATACGCGCGTTATCGCCGAGAGGTTCCTCCTTTCTGGCCTCGCTTCTCCTAGCGTCATTTTTTTGACAGGCTTTTTGAGAAAAACCCTCTTGCTTCGGCTCCAAAGCAACGACCGTCACCTCAAAGAGAGGGCCTCTATTTGGCATTTCTATTGCTTTAAGAGGCCGTGGACCTTTTGGGAGAGGAAATGTTTGAAGAAAAGACCATCCTCATTACGGGCGGTACGGGTTCTTTTGGTCAGAAGTTCGTAGAGACAGCCCTTTCTCGTTTCCGGCCTCGCAAGATCATCGTTTATTCCCGCGACGAATACAAGCAATATCAAATGCAGAGGCGGTTTTCGCGCTATCAAGACCAGCTGCGTTTCTTCATCGGAGACATTCGTGATCGTCAGCGCCTTTGTCGGGCCTTGGAAGGGGTGGACTACGTCATCCATGCGGCGGCTTTCAAACAGGTACCAGCAGCGGAATACAATCCCTTCGAAGCGGTGAAAACCAACATTTTAGGGACCCAGAACCTGGTCGAAGCCGCCATTGATAAGGGAATCAAGAAGGTGGTTGCCCTTTCTACGGACAAAGCCGTCAATCCTATCAACCTTTACGGAGCCACTAAATTGGCCATGGAAAAGATCGTGGTGGCTGGAGAAAATTATTCGGGTCGGAAAGATATCACCTTTTGCGTGGTTCGCTATGGAAACGTCCTTGGTTCCAGAGGGAGCGTGCTGCCATATTTCTTGGAATTAAAACAGAAGGGACAGAAGACCTTCCCCATTACGGACCCCCGTATGACGCGCTTCTGGATCACTCTCGAAGAAGCGGTGGAGCTAGTCCTTTTTGCCCTAGACAAGGCCGTAGGTGGGGAGATTTTCGTGCCCAAGATCCCCAGCATGAAGATTGTCGATCTGGCACGGGCCCTTTGTCCAGATTGCTGCTTCGAGGTGGTTGGTATCCGCCCGGGAGAAAAGCTTCACGAAACCCTAATCTCCGAAGACGAAGCCCGCAGCACCCATGATTTGGGCAAATACTATGCCATTTTGCCCCAGTTCGTCTTTCGTAGAAAGGGACTCTTAGAACGCTATCAGTCCTTTCCCAAAGTGGAGGAAGGATTTTCCTATCGGAGCGATACCAACGACTGGTGGCTTAGTGAGGAAGAACTGAGGGCCATTTTGGCCCGTCAGTTTGGAGAGGCGATATGGTCCCCTATGGCCGGCAATTTATTGACGAGCAGGATGTGGCTTGCGTCTTGAGGGCCTTGAAGGCCCCGTTCCTGACCCGTGGTCCGGAAATAAAAGCGTTCGAGAGGGAGCTTGCAGCCTATTGTGGTGCGCGTTTTGCAGTGGTGGTGAATTCCGGTACTTCCGCCCTTTTGGCTGCTTATGCTGCCGCTGGTCTCGGGCCCGGGGATGAGGTGCTCGTGCCAGCCAATACCTTCTCTGCTACTTCTAACGCCCTTCTTTGGTTGGGGGCCAGGCCTGTCTTCGTGGATATTGAGAGCGAGACAGGGAACCTCAGCCTGGACGGTCTTGAGACCTATCTTAGCCCGGCCACCAGAGCTGTAGTGCCGGTTCATTATGCCGGTCGACCTGTAGAACTCGCCAAACTCAGGGATTGGGCCTCCCGGTATGGGTTGCTGGTAATCGAGGATGCCTGTCACGCGCTAGGGGCTCGCTATCTAGGAACACCGGTGGGAAGCGGAGTTTTTTCAGATCTGACCGTCTTCAGTTTCCATCCCCTCAAATCCATTACCACCGGGGAAGGGGGGGCCATCCTTACCAATCGGGAAGACTTCTACGAAAGACTTTGTCTGTTTCGGGACCATGGCTTCGTACGGGAGACCGAAAAATTCCAAAGATCCTCTCCTGGTCCATGGTATCACGAGATGCAGCTCCTTGGTCTTAATCTGTGGATGACAGATTTTCAGGCCGCCCTCGGGCGGTCCCAGTTAAAAAAGCTTGACCAATTCGTGACCCGGCGGCGGGAGATCGCCACCCGTTATCTGGAGGCCTTCACCGAACTGGATGAAGCCTTTAACTTGCCACTTGAGGATCGTCCTGCTTCCCAAAGTGCCTGGCATCTTTTCGTTATCAGACTCAAGGAACACCTACTTCCCTGGAAGGAAAAGATTGTTCGATACCTGCAGGGAAAGGGAATTGGAACCCAGGTCCACTATCTCCCAGTTTATCTTCATCCTTTCTACCAGAAACTAGGTTATCGGGAAGGGTTGTGTCCTAAAGCCGAACATTTTTATCGATGTGCTCTAAGCCTTCCACTTTTCCCAGCTCTTAAAGACGACGAAGTAGAATATATTATTCAAACTGTAAGAAATATCTTTAATAGTTTTGTTTCTTGTTGTCGTATCAATTATCAGATCAAATGTTGATTTATGTTTAACGAATCTGCTGATAGAGCCAGATTGTGGTGCTATCTTCTTTCTCAGGGGTTAGAAGTTAAAAATTTTGTCTTTTTGTCAGATGCTGAAAAAAAGCTTATTTTATCCTGGAGAAATAATCCAGAAATCTCCAGATTTATGTTTAGAAAATCTCCAATTTCTTTTGAAGAACACAATTTTTTTATATCTGAACTTTTTCAATCAAATGATAGATTTTATTACCTTCTTTTTAAAAAAGATTGTCCAATAGGAGTTGTTAATTTTAATAAAGTTGATTGGAAAAAAAGAATTGCAAAATTTGGCCTATACAAAAATCCGAAATTAGCAATCTCTGTCGGAAATGTTTTGCTGTTTGTTCTTGAGTTTTTAGCGGACTTTGTTCTGAACCTTTCTATTTTGATGGCTGAAGTTTTTTCATATAATGAAAAAGCTATTCGTCTTTATCGTAGATTTAATTATGAATTTTGTTGTCAAACTGGAGATATTTTAATTTTTAAAAAATGTTTGAAAAGATAGTTTTTCTTACTGAAGGTGGTTATTCTACAGGTTTTGGTCATATTAGTCGTTGTTCAGCTTTGGCTAAAGCTTTTAAAAGGTTTGTTGGTTCTAATATCTTCTTTCTTTTAAGGGGTGATAAAACTTCACTTTCTTTTTTAAAGCAAAATGGTTTTGATGCCTATTTTTTTGACTGGGAACGTGAAATTTCAGATACTTATAATATTATTAATGGAGCATCTTTAGTAATAGTTGATTCATATAATGCGCAAAGGTATTTTTATGACTGGTTGGTTTCTATAAATTTAAAACTTTTGATTTTTGATGATTTTTTTCGTCTTTCTTATCCTGTAAATTCTTATATTTTAAATCCAACAGCTGATCCCGATAATAATCCTTATCATTTATTTGGTTTAGATTATATAGTTTTGCGTCCTCCTTTTTGGAAAACACCTGATCGTATTTTACGGAAAGAAATAAAGCGTGTGATGATTACTTTTGGGAGTGGAGATATAAAAAATCTTATAAAATTAGCTATTCAAGCGGTTAAAAAAGTTTTTCCTTCTTCTGAATGTTGTGTAGTAATTAGTCATAATTTTAGAGAAAATGATTTGCACAAATTTCCAAATCTTAAATTCTTTTATCGATTAAATGCTAGAAAAATGCGTGATTTGATGCTGTCTTGTGATTTGGCTATTTCTGCAAGTGGTCAAACTATTTTTGAACTGATTTGTACAAAAACTCCTTCAATATCAGTAATAACTGCAGAAAATCAGTTAAGAAATGCCAAAATTCTTTCTGAAAAAGAACTGGTATATGTCATACCAAATAAAAATTCATTTTTTATTGATGAACTTTGTGAACTTTTAATTAGATTTCGTTCTTTTTCTTTTAGAAAAAAGATTTTTTCAAATTTTGAAATTGTTAATGGATTTGG
>Ga0256914_1000032_pt1 | contig 149239 bp, 130 predicted proteins | sample HulkmetaG_FD_191571 | JGI IMG/M metagenome (GOLD analysis project Ga0256914, IMG submission 191571) | Hydrothermal chimney microbial communities from Main Endeavour vent field at the Juan de Fuca Ridge, Pacific Ocean - Hulk | ecosystem: Environmental > Aquatic > Marine > Hydrothermal vents ...
CGGTTGGTATTTATGATGTTACCGGCCGGCTGGTAAACACGCTGTTTGCCGGTGAGTTGCGCAAGGGCGTTTACACCTATCATTGGAACGGTAAAAACAGTCAGGGACAAACGGTGCCATCCGGAATTTACTTCGCCTCTTTGCGTAGCGGCCAAACGACAAAATCGATTAAAATGATGCTCATCAAATAAGCGGATAACAAAGAAAATTTTACAAGCCTTCCGATTTTTTAAATCGGGAGGCTTTTTTTATGGCAAATTCGTATCAGTCAACTTTTTTTTATAAATATTTTTTTATTCCTACCGAATATATGATCATGAAAATAATGGCACATTCCGTATCGATCTGAACGGCGACTTCTGTTTGGCTAATAAAGGGTGCCAACATACATCGGTTCTTTTGAATATTTTATTTTTACTCGTTTGCGTTAACCGAAAAAAACTAAAAAATATTGAACTTTTTGTAAAAATATGACGCCTATCATAGATATTTGCGTCAGTTTAAGTATAATGAATTTACAACAAAGGAAGGTTGTAAAATAATTCTGGAGGTTTCGATGAAAAAAATAAGTGTTGCATTCATACTCTTATTTTGGGTGAGTTTTTCTTTTACCCAAACCATTTACTTGCAAGACGATTTCGAAGATGGGGACATTTCCGATTGGCATCAAATTCCGGACAGCAACTGGGTGGCCTCTACGGTTGATGCCATTAACGGATCCTATTCTTTGAAACATGCTCTGTCCGATACGTCCGGTAGTAGCCACATCACAATTCCATTAGATAGCATCGATGTAAGCCACAAAATGATGAAATGGCGCTTTAATTTGAAAAACGGTGCTTTCGATCCGGACGCAGCCCGTAAATTTTGGGTCTATTTAATGGTTCATGACACCACGCATGTAAATGGTTATGCTGTCGGTGTGAATTTGTCAGGTGAAACCGACAGTCTGTCTTTATGGCGCCTAACGGGGAGTGTGGCCGATACCATGCTTCTTACCACGACATTCGATTGGGGCCCCGACAATCTGGTCGGCATTGAAGTAACACGTGATTCTTCGGGCGTTTGGGAGCTGAAATACGATCCGGACGGTAATTTCGATAATTTGATTAGCGCCGGAGCCGCAAAGGATGATTTTTACACAGCCGCCAATTATTTCGGCATGTCCTTTTATTTTAAGAACGACGCAGCCGGGTATTTATGGCTGGATGATGTTTTAGTAGAAGATGCTTCCCGCGTGAATGTTGCGGTTAAAGGATTTTTACAGGGGCCTTTCGCGAGTGATACCATGGCAACGGCCTTAGCCGATCAGGATTTTTTGGTACATCCGCAGCCTTACAAAGCCTCTCCGTGGAATTATAACGGCGATGAAATCGTTACACACTTTCCCGCAGGAATCGTGGATTGGATTCAGGTACAGTTGCGAACTTCTACCGATTCGGCTTCAACGGTGGCTACGCGTGCGGCCCTGATACGTAAAGACGGGATGATTACCGATTTGGACGGCTATAGTCCGGTGAGTTTTTCGGATATTGCCGACGGAAATTACTACATCGTATTACGCCATCGCAATCATTTGGCTATTATGACGGCCAACCCGGTAGCCCTTTCGGCGCAAACGACATTGTACGATTTTTCTACGGCTCAGACACAGGCCTACGGAACAGATCCCATGGTAGAAGTGGATACCTTGAATCATGTGTACGCTATGCCCACCGGTGATGCTAATGCCAACGGCCAAATTCAGATCGACGACAAAAACGATTATTGGAAAATTCAATTGGGCTTGGCCGGGTATAAAAGCGGCGATTTCAATTTGAATGGCCAGGTACAAAATGACGATAAGAACGATTATTGGAAATACAATGTGGGACTTGGTACCTACGTTCCGTTTTAAAAGCAAATTATAATAGATGAAAGGAGATAAAGGATGTTTAAGACAAAAGTATTTTTACTGTTGTTAGTTTTGTCTACCCTTGCTTGGGCAACGGGTATTACCTTTACTTTTGCCAATAATACGGTAACAACCGACGGTACGGCAAAATATTTTGAATTTGACATTATGGCTCAGGCCAGTGCCACGGGAACAAAAATAGGAGACAATCAGGTCTATTTTGATTATAATACGGCCGGATTTGGCAGCTCGATTGCCAATAATGATAAAATTACCGTGGAGAAAGGAACCCTATTACTAAACGATGGTCCTCCTTATTACAATATCATCAACATTGCCGATAATACACCATCCAGAGTTTCGATAGGTGTGGAGTATGTTTATGGTGATTATCCGGAATATGGAAATGATGTACCCACCGAACCGACTCAGTTGTTGCATGTCAAAATTGTAATAGCCGATTCGAACCAAACCTCTGGTTTGACCTTTTACCAGCCGCTTATGGAAGGTCAAGAATACGAATCGGATAATACGACCAAATACGATCCGGTGGTGGCTTCGGACACATTGGACACCTCCCTTAAGCTGGGGACGGCGGCTATTGAACTTACGGACGCGGGGATTCCGCAGCAGTTTCGGTTGTATGATAATTTCCCTAATCCTTTTAACCCCACCACAACCTTACGCTTCGATTTGCCGCATAGCGTGCGGAACGTGCAATTGGTGGTGTACGATATTTTGGGACAAAAAGTGGCTGTTTTGTATTCCGGAAATTTGATGGCAGGCCGTTATTCTTATCAGTGGAACGCAAGAAATCAATTCGGAAGTCCGGTCCCCAGTGGTATTTATTTTGCAAGTTTTAAAGCCGGTACCTATTCCAAAACGGTTAAAATGATGCTGGTTAAATAAATTAGATTTTTTTAGAAAAAAGCCCGGATTCCGTTACGGTTTTCGGGCTTTTTTATTTTAGGCGTTTTCCTCGTCTACCACTTGTTGCAAAGTGGGCAAAAAGTCCGGCAAGGCGGCTTCGATGCGTGTCCACCCCGGAATCATGGGAAGCTCCATGGGGTTGGCAAGAAATTGATCCCCCGCAATGATGATGCTTTTCAAAAACACCTCGATTGTCTTCTCTTCGGAATGACGGTCGTATTGCAGGCCGTTTACCATGGCATCCACGTAATATTTATCCAAAAAGTCCAAGGCATTACGCCAGAATGTGGCCTTAATTGTGCGGAAAAATTGGTCGGTAAATACCACACCCTGGCTAGCCAACATGCGGTAAAACGATTTGGCGATGTCGATCGACATTTTAGCCAGTCCGGCATTGGGGTTGTCTTCGGAAAGGACCTGATGTTTGTGATCGTAGCGATCCAGAATATCTACCTGACAAATTTGATTTTTGGCGTAGTTCCGATAAATTTCGTTCAATGTGCCGATCTCTAATCCCCAGTCTGTCGGTAAACGCAAGCGGTCGGCAACGTCGCGAATCATGGCCATTTCACCGGACAAAGGGTAGCGGAACGAATCGATGTAATCCAGATAATCATTGGGGCCTAAAATCATTTTAAGCGATCGGATAAGCGGCGTAATGAATAGCCTGGAAACGCGTCCGTGCATGCGGTCGGAAACGCGGCTGTAATAGCCTTTGCAAAATCTGAAATTCAAAGTGGAGTTGACAACCGGATACACCAATCGCGCAAGTAACGATCGATTGTAAGTTAAAATATCGCAATCGTGAATGGCAAATACGCGCGAACGGTTCGCAGCCAAAAGATAGCCCATGCTTAACCAGACATTGCGTCCCTTACCTTCCGTACCCACGTATAGGTTGTTTTTGCTGAGCAAATCGTACAAATCTTGAATACGCGGACTGCGCTGCCAGATAATTTTGTGTGGTTGGGGCAATTGATCGAAAAACTTTTTGGCTTTTTCGAATTCTTCTTTGGTGGCCCGATCGAGTCCGACGACAATTTCGGTTAAATAGGGGACTTTTTTTAATTCGTTAATAATATGGGGCAGAGCTTGTCCTTGCAATTCGCTGTAAAGCGAAGGTAAAATCAAACCGATGGGACGCCGGTCGGCATGCATTTTAATTTCATCTTCCAACTGTTCGGTGGGATAGTCGGTTAATTTATGTAGAGTGGTGATAACTCCGTTCTGAAAAAAATCAGCCATTGCGGCCTCCCTGTTTTATTTGACAAAATATTCAATTGCTTCGCGCCAGCCGGCCGGACCGGCCATTTGTGTTTTGTACAAATTTTTCAACTCCAAATCGATGCCGTATTTTCCGTCCGCTTTTCGGATAAGAACCGCTTGATCGACTGCGTTTAAAAGATCGATATCGTTTTTACTGTCTCCCAGGCCCAAAGTTTTAAACCGAATATTCAAGCGGGATTCGAATAAGCGCTTTAAAATATGTACCGCATAACCTTTGTCGCTGTTACCCAAAAGATGAAAAAAACGATTCCCGCGCAATAAACGGCAACCGTGTTGTTGCAAATAATCCGTTAAGGCCTGGTTTTTCAGCAAATCCGAATCGCAGACAAACGGTTCGCTAAAAAAACGTCTTTTGGCAATGCGCGCCTCTTTCTCCGGCAGCAAAGTACGGTCGCAAATTTCGTTGACGGACATTTCTGAAAAACCGCGTGCCCTAAGTTTGAATTTTTGGCGAACGGTTTCAAAACACCGGCGTACATCCCGATGGCCCTTGCCCAAAATCAAAACCTCATAATTATCCATGTGTATCGAACTTACGGGCCTTGCAAAATATCCCGGCGGTATGAATATGGCGCTGCCGTTTTCTACGATAAACGGATCGGAAAGTTCGGCCTGCTCCCGAATACGTATTACTTCTAAATGGGTTTTGCTGGTACAGGGAATAATAGGAACATGTTTGGCCCGTAAAAGCGCCAAGGCCGGCAAAGCTTCTTTAAAAGAATACGTCCGGTCATCCAGCAACGTACCGTCCAAATCCGTAAATATGAGCCAAGAATTTTGCATATTTTAAAGTTGGCATTATTTCGACTAAAAATCAAGTTTTCCGCTTACATACTTTTTTGGATTTATTGCCGTGATTAAATTCTGCCTGTATATTTATAGCCGATAAAACAAAGGATGACGCAATGAACAAAAAAGAAGTTGTAAAAATTTTACAGGAAATCGGTACGTTATTGGAGATCAAAGGTGAAAATCCGTTTAAAGTTAGGGCCTATTACAATGCCGCTCGCCAATTGGAAACCTTGCGGGAAGATTTGCAAACATTAGTGCGCGAAGGCCGCATTCGCGAACTTAAGGGAATTGGCCAGGCTTTATCCGAAAAAATTGCAACATTGGTAACAACGGGCTCTTTGCCCTATTACGAAAAATTGAAGGCCTCCGTACCAGAAGGTTTACTGGAAATGCGTTCCATTCCGGGCATGGGGCCCAAAAAAATAAAAACCGTTTATGAAAAATTGGGTGTGTCCAATATCGGCGAATTGGAGTATGCCTGTCTGGAAAATCGCTTAAGAGATTTGCCCGGGTTCGGACTGAAAACACAGGAGAAAATTCTTAAAGGTATTGAATTAAGAAAAAAATACAAGGAGCGGTTTCATATTCCCGTGGCCCTGAAAACGGCCGATACACTGGTAACTTATCTGAAAAAATCCGGTTCGGTTAAAAAGATTTCCGTAGCCGGAAGTTTGCGTCGCCGCCGGGAAACAATTAAAGATATTGATATTTTGCTAACCTGTAACGACGAACACCGCAGCGCAATAATCGACTATTTTACTTCCTTTGCGCAAATAGATTCCGTTACCAGCAAAGGGCAAACCAAAGTAAGTGTTGTGCTTAAAAACGGTATGGCCTGCGATTTGCGCATTGTGGGAGAAGAAGCGTTTCCCTTTGCCTTGCAATATTTTACGGGTAGTAAGGAACACAACACTGCTTTGCGCCATCGTGCCAAACAGATGGGATTTACCCTAAATGAATACGGTTTGTTCAAACAAGACAGAGAAACATTTGTTGCTTGCGACAACGAAACGGATATTTATCGTGCCTTGAGCTTGCATTTTGTGGAACCGGAATTGCGTGAAAATTACGGAGAAATCGAAGCGGCCGAAAAAGGAAATTTACCGCGACTGGTGCGTGAAGACGACATAAAAGGTGTAATCCATGCGCACAGTACCTACAGCGACGGAAGCAATTCTATCGAAGAATTAGCAGTACATTGCCAAACTTTGGGCTACCAATATTTGGGAATTACCGACCATAGCAAGTCGGCATATTATGCCAATGGCCTGTCGGAAGAACGCATTAAACGACAGCACGAAGAAATTGATCGTTTAAACGAGAAATTTAAACCGTTTGTTATTTTTAAGGGAATTGAGGTTGATATTCTTCCGGACGGTTCTTTGGATTATGAAGATTCCGTCTTGGCTACATTCGATTTTGTAATCGCTTCGGTGCATTCTTCGTTTAATTTGTCCGAAAAAGAAATGACCGAACGGATTTGCCGCGCATTGGCTCACCCTTTGGTTACCATGTTGGGGCACCCTACCGGACGGTTGCTGTTGGGGCGCGAACCGTATGCCCTGAATATGGAAAAGGTGCTGGAATGTGCGGCTAAGCATCAAAAGATTATCGAAATAAATGCCAACCCTTATCGTTTGGATTTGGACTGGCGTTGGGGAATTAAAGCCAGCCGAATGGGCGTTTTAACTTCGGTGAATCCCGATGCACATCAGTCGGACGGAATTTCGGATATGCGTTTTGGGGTGGGGATTGCGCGCAAGGCTTGGTATTCGGCGGAAATGGTTTTGAACACCTTTAATGTTGAAGCGATTAAAAAATATTTTAGTCGCTTCAAATAAATAATCCGTTACGGCGTCTGTGCTGCGAAAAAAACTACGGGCAATTGTCGCAAAACTTGCTTGTAAATTGCAGAACGTAGCTAAAAGATTTTTCTGCGTTGTTTGCGATATGGCTGCGGCGAAGTGTGGATGTTGCATTTTTTTGTCGGCGCGTATTTTAGATTGTAAAGTTCCTCGAATGTTTCCGGGCAGTAAGGCGTTGCCAACAAATGCGACTCTTTGCAAATTTTTAACCGCGCCACCCCAGAACATTGGGGAAAATCATGCCGTTCGATATGCAAAGAATCGTAAACCATTTTCATAAAATCGGCCCAAAATGGAAGTGCCGCCGCAGAACCGGTCATCCCCCGCCCCAGGCTGTATTTAAAGTCATCCAAACCTACCCAAACCCCGGCCACAATTTCTGGGGTAAAACCGATAAACCAAGCATCGGTATACGAATTGGTGGTACCTGTTTTCCCTCCGGCTTTTTCGTAAAATTTGTAAATGGTACGAGCATGAATGCCGGTACCCCGATTAATAACCGTTTGCAACATGTCGTTCATAATGTAGGTGGTTTCCGGTGAGAGTGCTTCTTTCATTTTGGGCGTATTGGTGTAAATAACATTGCCATTGCGGTCTTCGATTTTGGTAATGGCAATGGGATACACATGAACCCCGTTATTAGCAAAAATTCCGTAGGCCGAAACAATTTCCAAAGGAATAACATCGGCACTACCCAAAGCCAGTGACGAGTACGGTGGAAGCGGAGTGGTAATGCCCATTTCACGCGCGTATTTAATAACCACCTGTGGTGTGATGTCGTCAATCAGACGTACGGCAACGGAATTGAGTGACCGTCGCAGGGCATCGCGTAAGGTTACCATTTTACCGGTAAACTTGCCGCTGTAGTTTTGTGGCGTCCAGCGTGTACTGTCTGGGTTGAATTGTACTGTGGGTAAATCGGGATATTCGGTGGCCGGAGAATAGCCGTTATCAATGGCCGCAGTGTAAAGAAAAGGCTTAAAGGCAGAACCAGGCTGACGCATCATTTGAGTGACACGATTCCATTTGGATTTGTAAAAATCACGACCGCCGATCATGGCCAAAATATGTCCGTTGTGCGGATCCAGAGCGACAAAGGCTAATTGTACCGTACTGATTGCCTGGTAAGCCGAATCGCCTAATTCTTCTTTTAGTTTTTTAAAGACCGATTGGCGTCTTACACGCTCTTGCAAGGCATCGATGTGCTTGGCCACCGCCATTTCCATGTATTTTTGAATACGCGTGTCCAACGTGGTGTAAATGCGTAGCCCGTCTTCATAAATATTGACGCCTAATGAATCCTGTAAATGATTAAGCTTTTGTCGAACGTATTCCGTAAAGTAGGGGGCAATTTTCATTTTATACGGATCGGTAATATTCAAGCCCAGAGGCAATTGTTTCAGACTGTCGAATTCGGCTTTGGTCAGTTTGCCGTTTTTAACCATCATGCTCAAAACCACGTTTCGGCGCCGCAAGGCCCGATCGGGATGACGAATGGGGGAATAGTAGGTTTGGCCCTTTAAAATACCGATGAGCAAAGCTGCTTCCTGAACATTCAAATCTTCCACATCTTTGTCAAAATAGCGTTTGGCGGCAGCACGAATGCCGTAAGCGTTATTTCCGAAAAAGTTAATATTCAGGTACATACTTAAAATTTCTTCTTTGGAATAGGTGCGCTCGATTTGAATGGCGGTTAAAGCCTCTTTGATTTTACGGCTGATATTTTGCGCATAGCCAAAATACAGGTTTCGCGCCAACTGCATGGTAATGGTCGAAGCACCCTGACGAAAATCGAGATGAATTAAATCCACCATCAGAGCCCGCGCAATGCCTTCGAGATTAATTCCCCAATGATGAAAAAAATCCCGATCTTCGGTGGAAATCAAAGCGTCAATGACGCATTGTGGAATTTTATCGTACGGAGTGTACGTTCGATTGTATGTAAAGAAAGAATGGATGATTTCCCCGTCCGCGGAATAAACCACGGTGGCCATTTCCGGATCGATGCGTTCCAGTTTGTCCAAAGAGGGCAAATCTTTACTCAGTTCGTACAAATAAATCGATCCGGCAAGAACGAATAGAAAAATTACAGCGCTTACGACGAACCATCGCCTGCGATAAAAAGGACTTTTATGCCCTGCGCTTGTAATGCTGGTTGCTGTTTTTTCTGCCTTGCCAACAGAAATTTTGCTTACTGTCTTGGTATTGCGTTTTTTCCGTTTCATCGTTAACCTTAAAAAACCTTGGTAAAATTCTATCGATTAAATGTATCGATTTAACGCGCCTCAGGCAATTAAAAGAAAAAATTGCCAGAACGTGCAAAAACGATCGGACGTCATAAACACTTTAACCTCGATCGATTTCGAGGGTTGCGTGCCGTTTACGCCGAACAGACTAAAAGTTTAAAAATAACAAAATTCGCCGTCATTTAAAACTTTTTTACATTGCACGCCAAAAGTTTTGGTAAGTTCCGATTTTTTAACGGAGATACCGTCCGATTCTCAACAGAACGTTTGTGGTTCGGATCATGGCGTTTGGTGCCGTTTGCGGGCAACGCGGAACAAGCGTTTTCCCTACATCGCAAATGAATTAGCCCAAAATAGGGAAACAAATTGTTACAAATGCGTTAATGTAAACCGAGAGCGTCTCTGGTTAAATGCGGTGAAAAAGGTTGTCGTTAATTAGAATCGCTTAATTTAGCTTGTTATTTACGGCCAGTCATTTTATATTAGGCAACTTATTATGAAACGAAAACTTATTTTAGCAGCTATTGTGATTTTAGCCGTTTTAAGCGGCTGCGCATTCCGAAAAGGAGTGGTTCAAACCCTTCCGGCTCAAAGTCGGCATAAAGTATCTTTTAAGGCAAGAGATCATTTTTTGCGCGGTTTGTATTATCAGCAGGAAGGTCAATACAACGAAGCTCTGGTAGAATATTATCAGGCCTTGCATTTCGATTCCAGCTCGGCAACAATTTACCGTACTATTGGCCAAAATTACATGCTTTTGGGGCATTACGAAATGGCCGAAAGTATGTTAAAAAAAGCTCTGCAATTGGACAAAAATAATCCCAGAACGTTAAATTTTTTGGTCGAATGCGCTCTGCGGCAGGGCGATAATGCCAAAGCGGCCCGTTATTTGGAAGCCTACCTTAAGGTAAAACCTTATGATGATCAGGCCCGGCAAATGCTTATCCTTTTGTACCAACAAATGGGTAAAAATCTGGAGGTGGCGCGTCAGAACCGAATATTGATGAAATTGTACGGCCCCAAAAAAGATTTGCTGGTAAAACAAATACAAATTTACATCAAAGCCAACAAATTGGATTCGGCCGCGCAAATGTCGCGTAAAATTTTGCAAATCGACAGCACGGATAGCCGTAGTTACTTTTTGCTCGGATTGATCAAAGAGCAAAAAATGCAACTGGATAGCGCCATATATTATTACCGTCGGGCTTTAACTTTTCAACCCGCTTTTGCTCAGGCACTGGAGCGATTGGCCTTTTTGTACCAGTCACAAAAAAAGTGGCAAGCGCTCATTCCGTGGTTAAAACGCGCCGTTCGCGCAGATAGCACCTATTTGAATGCACGAATCATTTTGGGCGAAACCTATTTTTATGCGAACAAATACGACAGCGCACGCACGGCTTTGCTGCCCTTGTTAAACAAACCCGATGTTCCGCTTGGCGTTTACGAATTATTGGGGCGTATTGAGGTTAACGGCAGGCATTATCGGCTGGCGCGCTCCTATTTTCGCAAAATTGTCACACGCGATTCGAGCAACAAAATGGGTTGGCTTTTGCTTGCTTTTACCTATTCCGATATGGATAGTACGCAGCAGGCCGCGCGAATCTTTAAAAAATTAACCCGCTTGTATCCCAAAGATGCATTGGTTTGGGCATTTTACGGCAGCACCCTGCAAACATTAAAAAACGACGCCGAAGCCATTAAAGCCTTTCGCAAGGCCTTAAAACTTCAACCGGACAACGAAAGCGCTTTGGCCGGGTTGGCCGTTAGTTACGAAAATCAAAAAAAGTACGAACAGTGCGACAGTATTTACGAAGTGGGCATCAAACGCTTGCCGCAAAGCGCCATGCTGCTTAATAATTACAGTTACAGTTTGACCGAACGCGGTAAAGATTTGCAAAAAGCTTTAAAACTGGCCCGTAAAGCCATAACGTTGGAACCCGACAATGCAGCCTACTTGGATACCTACGGATGGGTTTTGTACAAACTCGGAAAATACAAAAAAGCAGCAGAATACATCCGAAAATCCATTGAATTGAGGGATAATTCGGCCGTGGTGCTAGAGCATTTGGGCGATGTTTACAAAGCCATGGGGGACACAAAAAAAGCGCTTGAATATTACCACAAAGCATTTGATTTGAAGCCGGATAACCGCAAACTGAAAAAGAAGATTGAAGAGATTTCCCATGAATAAATTTTTAATAGTGATGGCCTTTGGCCTAATATTACTTACGGGTTGCCAAACGCAACGCGTGGTTATTAAAAACGAATACCCCAATCCCACTTACCGTCAATTGCTCGAATTGCACGAACGCTGGCAGAAAAGCATTAAAACCTTTTCGGGTAAGGGGCGCATTACGGTCGATACGCCCCAGTTTTCCGGAAATTTTGAGGCCAGTATTTACGCCCGCGGAAGCGACTCGCTATTGGTTTCGGTTTCTGGCTTTATGGGCACCAATGTGGGAAAAATGTTCATAGGCAAAAACCGGTTTATTTTTTATAACCGATATGATAATCAGTTTATTACCGGGCGTAACGAAGATTTTGAACATACCCAATTTTTACAATTTCCGATTTCCGTTTCAATGATGCGCGATGTTTTACTGGCGCAAGATCATTTTACCATTTTAAAAAAAGAAAAATTCGAAAAACAGCCAAACGGCTATTATCTTGAAGCGCAAAACGGGAGTTACGATTATCAGATTTGGTTTGATAAGGCTACCTTGCTTATTAAAAAAATCAATTACGTTAAAGACGAGACGATTTTATTCAGCAAAGAATACAAAAAGTTCGGCTTGTATAACGGTTTTTATTTTCCGCGGGTAATTAATTTTGTGCGTCCCGATGAAAAACAAGGCATGAGTATTATCTTTAAAAAAATTATCTTAAATAAGCCGCTGACGGAATCGGTTTTTAAAATAAAAGTCAGTGATAACGCCAAACAAATTTTGATGCCCAGCGATAAATAAACAGGGCGTTTGGTTTGGAGCCCCCATGTAAACGGGCCATTTTTAAAAATACGAATTGCAGAAATGTGTAATAATAAACGGAACAAACAATGGATTTGACAATTGTTATTCCCTTTTTAAACGAGCAGGATTCCTTGGAAGAGCTGGTCGATCGCATTTATCGCTCGGTGTTGCCGCTCAATATGTCGTTTGAAATTTTATTTGTGGATGATGGCAGTACCGACGAATCGGTACAACGATTGCTTGCCAAGAAAAAAGAGCATCCGGAAATTAAGATCGTTCGCCTACGCAAAAATTTCGGCAAAAGCATCGCCCTTTCCGAAGGATTCAAACGTGCGCAAGGAACGGTAGTCATAACCATGGATGCCGATTTGCAGGACGATCCCGCGGAAATTCCGAATCTGCTGAAAAAACTGGAGGAAGGTTACGATTTGGTCTCCGGCTGGAAAAAGAAACGTCACGATCCCATTACCAAAACCGTGCCATCCAAATTGTTTAACTTTACAACCCGCTTTTTAACGGGTATTAAAATTCACGATTTCAATTGCGGACTTAAGGCCTACCGCAACGAGGTTATCAAAGCCATTCCCGTTTACGGCGAAATGCACCGATATTTACCTGTTTTGGCACATTGGCAGGGATTTAACGTAGGCGAAATTCCCGTTAAACATCATCCGCGCCAATTTGGCAAAACCAAGTTCGGCGCCAAACGTTTTTTCAGCGGTTTTTTCGATCTGCTGTCTGTTTTGTTCATAACGCGTTACCGACAAAAACCAATGCATTTGTTCGGCATGTTCGGCCTGATAAATATCTTTCTCGGATTTGTTATTTTGCTTTATCTGACCATTCTCTGGTTTCAGGGCATTGGCATCGGGCGTCGTCCTTTGCTCTTTTTGGGTATTTTATTGATGATTGTCGGCGTGCAATCGTTCTCCTTGGGGTTAATTGGCGATATGATGATTAGCACCAGAGATACCTCGCCCAAGTTCGCAGTCAAAGAAGTGATCGAATAAAAAACAAGCGGAGTTACATTTCACTGAACCATGTCATACTCGAAGCAAAAATATCGGAAATACTCCGTAATCATTCCCTCGTTTAACCGTTCCGATGAAATTCATGCCCTTCTGGCTTCGCTTGCTGCTTTGCAATTTCCGAAGGATCGTTTCGAAGTAATAATTGCCGATGACGGTTCGACGGATGATACGGCACACATTGTACGCCAAGCGCAGCAGGAATACGATTACACATTACACTACCTTTCCCAAAAAAATCAGGGCCCGGGTGCGGCTCGTAATTTAGGCATGTCCAAGGCTCAGGGCGATTTTTTCATATTTTTGGATTCGGACGTAACCGTTCCGCCGGAATGGTTGGCCAATGTCGATCGCGCTTTGCAAAGCGAACAAGCCGATGCCTTCGGCGGGCCCGATACCTATCGAAAAGACTTTCCGCCTTTGCTTAAGGCCATTAATTATTCCATGACTTCGTTCCTCACTACCGGCGGACTACGCGGTAAAAAAGGCAAAAAAATTGCTAAGTATTACCCGCGTTCGTTTAACATGGGACTAAGCCGCGACGTTTGGCAAAAAATCGGAGGATTCTCCTCCTTGCGGCACGGTCAGGATATCGAATACAGTCACCGAATTTTAAAGTCCGGAGCCAAAGTAATTTTTGTAGCCGATGCACCGGTTTTTCACAAACGCCGTACCAATTTGCGCCGCTTTTTCCGACAGGTGTTTAACTGGGGAGTGGCGCGGATTAATCTCTACAAAATTGACGGACAAATGCTGGAACTTGTCCACGCATTACCCGCTCTGGCTACTCTGGCGGTTCTGTTGATCATTTTGCTGGCCCTTGTTTGGCCGCCTGCACGTCCGCTTTTGTGGTTTACCGTAGGCTTCGGCATTTTCCTGATTTTGTTTTCCATGATCGATTCCGTTTTTAAATATCGTGAAATCAAACCGGCCTTCTATTTACCGGTTGTTATTCCCGCTCAAATTTTTGGTTATGGTGCGGGATTTATTTATAATTACATCCGAAGAGTAATTTTCAAAAAAGGCGCAAAAGTCGGATTCCGAAAAAATTATTATAAATAAAGGATAGCGTTATGGCCCATAAAAAACAAAAAAAGACGCCCCCTAAAAAGGCCCCGGCTAAAAAAGCAAAACGCGAACCATCGTTCGGCTTGTCGACACGCATGCAAGATTATTTGTCTGTTGCGGTGATCTTTATTTTGCTGCTGATTTTGTTAAAACCCATGGCCATCGACCATCTTTCGCCGCAAGGTGTGGATGTGGTCGGTTCGTTAGCTAAAACCCATGCCATTAACGAATATCACAAACAAACCGGCGAATTGGCTTTGTGGAATCCGAATATTTTTGCCGGAATGCCTGTTTACTACCGCATTAGTCCGCGGGCTTATTCTCTGGATAATTTATTTGCCTGGCTCTCGCGGTTGCTGAGTTCCGTATTTATTTATTATTTTTTCGGAGCGCTGGGCGCATTTTTGCTGTTCCGATTTTTAGGTATGTCGCCGCTTATCAGCCTGATCGGTGCGCTTTCCTTTGTCCTTATGCCTCATTACAAATCGTTGTATACCGAGGGCCACATGGCCAAATTAAAGGCATTGATGTACGTGCCCTGGGCTGTGTTAACGTTCCGTTATTTTCTTGACAAACGCACAATATTGGCTACGGCTCTATTTGCTTTAACCCTCGGTTTGCAAATTCGTACCCAGCATTACCAAATTGTTTTTTACACGGCTTTGCTCATATTTGCCATCGGCATTTATCCCTTGCTAAAGGATTTGGCTGAAAAACATTATGCCCAATTCGGTAAAACCGTCGCCTTGCTTTTGTTGGCGTTAATTTTGGGTGTAATGATGGCCGCCCAACCGCTGTTTTTAGCCAAGGAATATTTGCCTTATTCCAAACGCGGCAAAACGACAATTGATGTAAATGCCAAAAAAGAGGTAAAGGGAACCGGGGTCTCGTTAAATTACGCCACACAGTGGTCAACCGCCCCGACAGAGCTGCTGAGCTGGTTTTTACCGCGTTTTTACGGCGGGATGTCGGCCGAATATTACGACGGTAGTAAATTCCCGAACTTAAAAGGGCAAGTAATTTCTACCTATTGGGGGCAAATGCCGTTTACCCAAAGTTACGAGTATTTGGGAGTAATCTTTTTGATGCTTGCTCTTATCGGTTTACTGGCTTTTTACCGAAAAAACGCCTTTATTAAAAGCTTGTTTTGGTTTGCGGTTTTTTTGGTTCTGCTTTCCTTTGGCCGTCACTTCAAAGCTTTTTACAGTTTGTTCTACTACTATTTCCCGTACTTTAACAAATTCAGAACCCCCATGATGAGCGTAACGGTTACTTATTTTGTTATCGTTACCTTTGCCGTTTACGGGTTAAAATACCTAACCGATTTGGCACGAGATAAAATCGATATGCGCAAACAGCGTTTTATTTTGTACGCCATTGCCGGCTTTTTGGCTTTAGGCGTGTTTATGTGGATTTACAGCTTAGGCGCTTCGTTTGTCAAAGCTTCGGGAGAGGCCTACCAAGGACAAACACTGGAAATCGTCAAGCAAATTCGTCGCGAATTTTTTCAGCGGGATTTAATCCGCTATTTTGTGTTGGTTGTGTTGGCCGGTGCGGCCATTTGGGCCTATTTGCAACGCAAACTTTCGGCCGTAGCCTTGATTTTAATCATCGGTGCTCTTAATATTTTCGATTTGCTTCAGGTGCAAAGCCGGGTAAAACCCCAGTTCACCGATGTCAAACGCATTGAACATCAATATTTTCGCGAAACAGCCATCGATCGTTTTCTGCTTAAGGATAAAGATTTGTTCCGCATTTTTCCTGCCGGTAAACTTTTTGGCGATAACCGCTGGGCCTACTATCACCAAAGCATTGGCGGTTACACACCGATTAAAATGTATGTTATCGAAGAACTGGTTGAAAAAAACATTTACAACGGCTGGGATCCGAGCCTGCCGTTTAACTGGAATGTGCTTAAAATTTTAAACGTAAAATATATTATTGCGCAGCAACGCTTAAAGCATCCATTCCTTAAATTGGTAAAAGAAGATCCGGCAAACCATTTATACGCCTATTATTTTACCGGCTATTTGCCGCGGGCTTTTTTTGTCGGGTCGTACAAAGTGATAAAAGACGCCCAGCAACGTTTGCGCTATATAAACAGCAAAGCATTCGATCCGGCCAAAACGGCCGTGCTGGAAGAAAAACTTCCGGCACCGATTTATCAGCCGGATTCCAGTTTCAGCAAAGTTTTAAAATTTACACCCAACGAACTGAAATTGGAAGTGTACACCGACAAACAAAGTTTGTTAGTTATTTCGCAAATTTATTACCCCCCTGGCTGGAAAATTTTTGTTGACGGTAAAAAGGTGGACAAAGTATTTAAAACCGATCATGCCATTCAGTCAATTATTGTGCCGCCCGGAAGACATAAGGTGGATATGCGCTTTATTCCGGATTCGTATTACCGCGACATTCGTTTGGCATCGATTTCTTTGATTTTTATTTATTTGATGATTTTGGTTCCGGTGGTTGGGTATTTTTTGCGTATCAAAAAGAACGGGTAAACGGGTAAAAAATACCTGGGATGCTTTGATGAAATGCGAAAGGTCGTTTGATGATTAAGGTTTTTGTCGTTTTTATGACAGCTCTTTTACCGATTAGTATTTATCGGACAATAAAAGAGTTTAAAAACAAGCAAGAAATGAAGGTTGTTTTTTGGGGCAAGGAAAAACACTATACGGGAACGAAGGCAAAAAGGGTTTTAGTATGTAAGTATTGCCTTTCAGGTGTTTTCCTTAATTGGCCTTTATTGGCTTTTGAGGGATTATCTTAAATTTTAACGCGGAAAAGCAAAATTTTGCAAGCGGGAACTTCCGAGCCCGAGCAGCGATAAAAACGGGACAAAAGTATGCCGTATTATTTTCATGAACATCGCGAAATTTATTTTCAGCATCAGACGGCCGTAACAAAGGAATACATTATTCCGTTTATCGAGCAAGTTTTCAGGATTGAACCAAAACGCGCGGTATTGGAAATCGGCTGCGGAGAGGGCGGGGTTTTAAAAGCCTTTCTCGATCGCGGTTGTAAAGCCACCGGCGTAGATTTGGATGCGGAAAAATTGGCGCTTGCCCGTCGTATGTTTTCCGCGGAAATCGCCAACGGACAGATCGAATTCATCAATAAAAATATTTACGATCCGGACTTTAAAGAGGCTTTTAAAAATAAATTTGATCTAATTGTGCTAAAGGATGCCATCGAGCACATTCCGGAGCAACAAAAACTGCTTTCGTATTTGCACACATTCTTAAAACCCAAAGGCGTCATCTTTTTTGCTTTTCCCCCTTGGTACATGCCTTTTGGCGGGCACCAGCAAATGTGCCGTTCGTTTCTGAAAAAAACACCGTATTTCCATTTGTTGCCCATGCCTGTTTACAAGGCAATTCTTAAGTTGATGCGCGAATCGGACAGCCGCATTCAAACTTTATTGCACAACAAACGTACCGGGATTACCATCGAACGTTTCGAACGTATTTTACGTCGTACGGGGTATCGGGTGCTGCAAAAAGAATTTTTTCTTTTCAATCCCATTTATCGTTACAAATTTAAATTGACGCCCAAAAAACAATACCGTTGGTTGACTGCTTTCCCTTATGTGCGCAATTTTTTTACGACCGCAGTGTATTATGTGGTCGAGCCCGAATAAAAATATTTTACCCATCCGTTAATGCATGCCGCAAACAAACGATCGGATGTGCAGAACGCATGAACAACCGAACTTGTTCAAACAGCGATATTTTTCGCTTGTGAATCCCATTTTCATTATATTAGCAAGCCGCGTGCAAAGGGAATCTGCGGTGATTTTTTCTCTGCATGCGCGAGCGCGTAAGTTAAACAGGCAACAGGCGGGCCAATGAACTTTAAAACGTTAAAAGAAACCATAGCCCATTTGCAGCACAAAGAAACCCATTCCGCACATGCCAAAAAATTAGGCACCTTTGGCGGAGTTTTTACGCCGGATGTTCTGACCATTCTCGGCGTAATTATGTACCTGCGTTTAGGCTGGGTTGTGGGTAATGCCGGTTTTATCGGAGCGGTTTTAATTATTCTTTTGGCCAAAGCCATTACCCTCTGTACGGCTTTGTCCATGTCATCCATTACCACCAACATCAAAATCGGAGCGGGTGGCGCATACTCCATTATTTCCAAATCGCTCGGTCTGGAAGCAGGCGGGAGCATTGGTATTCCTTTTTACATTTCGCAAACTCTTTCCGCCGCGTTGTACATTGTCGGTTTTACCGAAGGTTGGCTGCGTATTTTTCCGGGCCATAATCCGTTTTTAATCGGTACGTTAACCTGGCTGGTTCTAATCGTTATTGCTTCCATTAGCGCGCAGTTTGCCATTCGTGTCCAATACATCATCATGGCCATTATCGGATTGTCGTTGCTTTCTTTCTTTTTAACGCCCAATCACCCTTTACAATCGGTACCTTTAATGGGTAAGTTTCAGGACGGCGATTTTTGGTACGTTTTTGCTATCTTTTTCCCGGCTGCAACGGGTATTATGGCCGGAGCAAACTTATCGGGCGATCTTAAAAATCCGCGTAAGTCTATTCCGCTGGGCACGATTAGCGCGATTTTGGTAACCATGGTCATTTACATTTCGTTGGCATATATGGCAGCAAAATACATTCCAGCCGAAGAACTGCGGAGCAACGAAATGGTAATGGTAGACCATGCCCGGTGGCAGTATTTGGTTCTGATGGGCATTTTGGCGGCTACGTTTTCTTCGGCCTTGGGTAGTATTTTAGGCGCGCCGCGTATTCTACAAGCCTTGGCCGAACACAGAACAGTTCCGTTTTCCAAATTTTTTTCTCGCAAATCCCGTTCCGGCGAACCGCTAAATGCCATCGTCTTTACGGCGATTATCATCGAAGTTTCTCTTTTATTGGGTAATTTAAACGCATTGGCCGCTTTAATTACCATGTTTTTCCTGATTACTTACGGTATGATTAATCTGGTGGTTTTTATTCAGCAAAAAATGCGTATTATCAGTTTCCGCCCCACTTTTAAAATACCTACTTTTGTACCGTTTTTTGGAGCCCTGGGAAGTGCCTTTGTTATGGTGCTTATTAATCCCGTTTTTAGCGCCGTTGCCATTATTACCATTATCGTGCTATATGTTTGGCTTGGTCGGCGCGGGCTTAAGCCGGAATGGGGCGGGGACATACGCGGCGGAATGTTTTTGATTTTGGCCGAACGGGCCGCTCGTATTGCCGCCCGTTTTCCAAGGCATCAAATTTCGTGGAAACCCGATTTGCTCATTCCCATCGATCAGCCTAAAATTTGGTCTGGCTCGTTGTTGTTTATCAAAAATATCGTTCATCCTTCCGGGAGTATTTTTGCCTTTACGGTGACCTCCAACAATGCGGAAAAAACCGAAGAAGAACTTAAGGAATTATTACAGCCGTTTGAAAAAGAACATCTGTTAGTAAATGCCACAGTTATCGAAGACAAAGAATTTTTACACGGCGCGCTGGTTGTAATCCAAGCCCTACGTGCCTGTTCCATGCGCCCCAACGCCTTGTTCCTTACGTTGGGTAAAAATGCCGATCGCGATCCCATAATCAGCAAATTGGCGGAATATGCTTCACGGCACGAACTGGGGGTTCTTATTTTGCGCCAGCATCCGCGCATGGCCTTTGGCATGCAAAAAGATATCAATTTGTGGCTGCGCGATAAAAGTCCCAATTGGCATTTGGCGGTATTGATTGCTTTACAATTACAACTGAATTGGGGTGGTAAGCTCAATTTGATTACGGCCACCAAGGATGCCTCGCAGCAGCGCAAATTGTACCGGTTTTTGGAATATTTAAGCGATCAGGCCCGTATGCCTTCGTTAACAGAATTTCATGTTTTATTGGGCGAATTCAAGGAAACCATGAAAAACGCCCCGCCGGCAGATGTAAATATTTTTGGCCTGAGTACCGTTTTACCTTTCGACTTTATGCGTGAAGCACCGGAACTTACCAAATCGTCTTGCCTATTCATAAAGGATTCGGGATTTGAGAACGCCTTGGTTTGAGCGGAAATAATTAACGGGAAAATTCCGCATAGCGCTTTGGATTTCTGAGCGAAAATTTTGTAAAGGATTACATGAAGAACAAAAACTATTTACCGTTGTTGGTGATCGTTGTTCTGACATTGATCTGGAGCTCTACCTGGCTGGCCATAAAAATAGGCCTCGATTCCATGCCGCCCTTTTTGGCTGCTGGCTGGCGGTTTATGCTTGCCTTTGTGTTGTTGTTTTTGTTCTCCTTAAAAATGAAGGAACCCATTCCCAAAGATTTGCGTACCCATCTATTTTTTTTAGGATTCAGTTTTATTAATTTTACGGCCGGATACGGTTTGGTTTACTGGGGCGAGCAATACATTAATTCTGGTCTGGCTTCGGTTTTGTTTACTATAATGCCGTTTTACGTGGCTATTTTTTCCATTAAGCTTTTACCATCCGAAAATATAAATTTCAAAAAAATGTTTGGCATTTTAATCGGTTTTGCCGGAGTGATTATTATTTTTGGCGATCAACTGCAATTTAACGGGCAAAACGCTGTTTACGGAATGATTGCCGTTTTAATTAGTCCGGCTTTTTCGGCATTGGGTACCATTGTGGGAAAAATTGCCCGCGCCAAATTTCACCCGGTAACTTTAAATACATTTCCCATGTTTTATGCCTCGTTAACGCTTTTTGCCATCCATTTCGCCTTTGAAGGGGGCATGCCCGTACAATATAACTTAAAAGCTTGGTTGTCACTGCTTTATTTGGGGATTTTCGGTACGGCCATTGCCTTTGTCCTTTATTTTTGGTTGCTCAAAACCACTTCCGCTGTTTTGATGTCGCTGATTACTTTTGTAACGCCCCCTTTGGCTCTTTTATGGGGGTGGCTGGTAAAAGACGAGCAAATTACGTTGAATTTGATTTTGGGTATGCTGGTCGTTTTTAGCGGAATTTACGTAGTAAGCAAGGCATCACAAAAAAAGGCGGGCCAAAGTTAACCCGCCTTTGTTAATATGTTTTTGGGGTTATCCCCACGAACCGCTTCCGGTTTGGTTGCCGTTATCGTCGTAGGAAATCCACGTACCACTTCCGCTGCCGTTCCAACTGGCCTGAAAGGTGAGCGTATTGTTGTTCCAAACTTTTAACGTGCCGGATAAATCGGATTTCTGAACCACTTCCATTTTTGTTCCGCTGAAAGAATCGGTGTACTCAATGGTTTCCGTTCCGTTGGCGTCAATATTCCAAGTCCATTGAATCGTATCGTTTCCTTCTTCGAAATCGTGAATTACCAGCTTGCCGCTTTTACCGTCAACCGCTTGCCAAGCTTCCATGTAAACAAAGTCGGTAAATGTGTGCCCGTAACTGCTGCCGCTAATGGATAGCTTCCAATGGTAATTATTATCTTCGATCGTAATGATCAGTTTAAAAACCAGAGAATCGGCATTCCATGTGTAAATCCAAGGCGGACCATCCAGCGTTTCGCTGTTTTCCGAAACTTTGCTCACATGATTACGCGGGATCAAACTGTTGGCAAAGTTCTGAAACATATTGATCATTTGAATATACGAGTTAACCATTTGAGCATGCTGATCCTGCGATTGCGCAATACTTTGAGGTAGGGTAATGGGCTCTGCCGAAATTTGTTCAGGCGGTTGTTCCTGATTGTCGGTCGGGTTGCTTTTGTTATCTGAGCAGGAAAAGGCAAACAAGGCAACCAGAGCGATAATCAACAGCGTTTTTAGGGACTTCATAACATCCTCCTTTTTATAATTAAACATTTTTAATGACTATTTCAGACTTTCGACGTTTAAAGTACAACCTTAAAAATAAATTGCCGTGACTGCCATCAATGGGTAAAATTAAACCATACCACCATATTTTTTGATATTTTTATCTCGAAAAAGGTTGTCCGGTTCCCATATTTTTTATCGTTTGCCTGCCACCCAAGGCGGAAGTTCGCCCTTAAAACAAATAGTTTGTTTCGCCGAAATTCACGGCCGGGACCGTTTTGGTTTGTTATTCATTACCAAGTGCTTTAAATTTAACAAAAAGTTAATCGCAATTAGTATGATGCTCAACTTTTCAAAACACAAACGGCATAAATCAAAAATTTCCGCACAGACATTTGTTTTTGGGCTTGTTTTGGTTTGGACGATTCATGGTTTGCTATATGCCGCATTCGAGCCGGGAAAATGGCCATGCGCCTATTTGGCGCGAGGGAGCTCGGGAATTGCCGTTTCCCACTTGGAAAACGGTTATTTGGTGAATCCGGCATTGTTAACATTTAAAAGTAACAATCGGCTCGGTTTGTTTTATCGTAATTATTATTCGATTAACGATTTGAATGATTTTGTTCTGTCAGGGCGTTTTTCGCTTTTTAAAATGCCGCTCGGCCTTTCCGTAAGTCAGTTCGGCGACAAAAATTACCATGAGCAAACTTTTTTTTTAGGTTCGGCATTCGGTTTAAGCAAAACAATTTCGCTTGGTTTCGGGTTGCAAATGTTCCTATTATCGGTAAAGCACTACAGCCAATCGACGGCCTGGGGAGCTTTACTGGCGCTGCATTACCGTGTTTCGGATAAAATTGGTTTGGCGGCTGTGGCGGGAAATTTAAACGAACCACAATTGAACGGACACAAGGGCGATATTCCCGTTTACTTTAATACGGGTGTTCAATTTGCACCGAATAAAAAAATTTCGTTTTCGTTAGATGTTTTCAAAGATGAAAATTTCGATTTTGATTTTCGTTACGGAGTAGGCTACCGGGTATTTACTTTGGTAGAATTGTTGGCCGGATTTAAACAACAAACCCATGCATTTACGGCAGGGATTCAAATTAACAAGATGATGGTTCATTTTGGCTATGCGTTGGAAATGCATCCCGATTTGGGTGTAAGCAATGCAATAGAGGTGGGATATGTTTTTTAGGTTTTTGGCAATATTGTTGTTGGCATTTGTTTTTAGTCTGCATGCTCAGGTGGGACTTTCAGGCAAAATCGAACATAACCGGAGTTTGCTCAAACAAATCGAGAATCAAATTAACGACCTACGTTTAAAAATTGCCGGTAGTAAAAAGAAAGAAACCTCCCTTTTGCATCAAATTGCCTTAATCGATCAGCAGATGGCATTAATTCAACGCAGCCGAGGCCTTTTACAACAGGAAGTAAACTTGTTGAGCGTTAGAATCGATTCGTCGCAAAAAGCTTTAGCAGAAGCGGAGCAGCGTTTGCAAACATTACGCGATTTATACGCCCGACGGGCCGTTTATGCGTACAAATACGGGTATGATCGCAAGCTGGAGTTGTTGCTAACCTCACGTTCGTTAACCCAGGCTTTAATCCGCTTAAAATATTTAAAACAGATTGCCCTCCATGACGAAAGGTTGATGCAACTGATCGAAAAGAAAAAAGAACGTATTCGGGCAATTAAAGCACGTTTAGAGCAAAATTTAGCGGACAAAAACAATGCGCTGCGTAAAATTCAGCAAAGAGAGCGGCAATATGTGGTGCGTAAAAAAGAAAAACAGCGTTTATTACGCAAAGTAAAATGGACACGAAAAACCTATGCTCAGCAGTTGAATCGCAAGCAAAAAGAACGTCAACGATTGCTCGACTTGATTGTCTCGCTGGAAAAAAGCCGCAAGGCCCAAGCGGTTATTCGGCCCCCGAAACAGGCTCCGGCAAATTTTAAATTTTTAAATTTGGCCAAGGCAAAGGGAAAACTTCCCTGGCCTGCCCGCGGCAGAGTAATTACCCATTACGGTAAACAACGCGATCCCAAATCCAAAACATACATAAAGAACATCGATATCGAAATAAAGGTAAAAGAAGGGACACCGGTTCATTGTGTTTTTCCCGGCGTGGTACGCGTTATTACCTATTTACCCGGTTATGGTAATACAGTTATCGTAGATCATGGTAAAGGCTACTACACGGTGTATTCGCACCTTTCTGAAATTTATGTTTTCAAAAACACCTTTGTAGATAAAAACCAAATTATCGGTAAAGTGGGTGGAGCGGGGTATATCGGGCCGGTGAGTTTGCGTTTTGGTATTTACGGATCGAACCGTACCTACAACCCGGAGCGATGGCTGGAATAATGTTTGCCTCTGGCTTTAAAATATCTAAATAAAAGCACGCTGCGTAAATTGCGGATCATCCTTTGCTGCGATGGAATTTGTGCATAATCCGTTCGATTTCCTGAAACAATTCGTCGCTGCGGATGGGTTTGGAAACGTAACCGTCCATTCCGGCGGAAAGACATCTTTCGGCATCGCCTTTCATGGCGTGTGCGGTTAATGCAATAATGGGAATATGCGCACCGTTGTTTCCTTCCTTCGAGCGAATTTCGCGGGTGGCTTGCAGGCCGTCCATTACCGGCATTTGCACATCCATTAAAATCAAATCGTAATCTTTCTGTTGTATTTTTTCAAGTGCTTCCCGACCATTCCCGGCGATATCTACCTGATTGCCGGCTTTTTCCAGCAAGCGCAAGGCTAATTTTTGATTTACGGGATTATCTTCGGCTACCAATATGTGATAGCGCGGATTAAGTTCGCGAACCAGATATTGTGTTACCAGTGGCGGCTCCTTTCGGGATTTTTTCTTAATTTTGGAACGGCCGAGTGTAACCTGAATAGCATTAAGAAATTCGGTTAGTTTAATGGGCTTTGGTAGGTAAGCATCAATACCGATTTTGCGGCAACGCTCGCTATCGCCGCGTACTCCGCTGGAGGTTAGCATCATTATGGGAATCGGAGGTAATTGCTTCATTTGACGGATCCTTTCCGCAACCGAAAAACCGTCCATATCTGGCATTTGGGAATCGGTAATAATCAAATCGAAACGGGCATCTTTTTGCAAAAGGGACAGAGCCTGCGGACCGCTTTCGGTGGTAACCACCTCGATTTTATTGCGCTCCATAATGTTCTTTAAATAACGCCGGTTGATCGGGTTATCGTCGATAAGCAGAATGCGTTTACCCTGAACATCTTCCAACTGTAAATGGAGCTCCGGATCGAATTCATCCGCTGTGTGCAATTCGAGAATAAAATAAAAAGAGGCTCCCGGACCGCCCTGTTTTTGATGCGGGTATGCGGAGGGACTTTCCAGCCAAATTTTACCGCCCATCAAACGTACCAGTTTGGTGGTAATGGCCAATCCCAAACCTGTGCCCCCGTATTGGCGCGTAGTGGAAGAATCGGCCTGAACAAAGGATTCAAAAATTTTGGACTGTTTTTCGGGTGGAATGCCGATCCCCGTATCATGGACTCCGCATTTGAGACGTATCGTACCTCCCTCGCGGGCCAAACGTTCTATTTGCAAAACAATTTGTCCTTTTTGGGTGAATTTGAGCGCATTCCCGATTAAATTAATTAAAATTTGACGAATACGTACGGGATCTCCTTTAAGAAAAATCGGCACATCCGGGCCGATAGAGTAAACCAGTTCCAGCTTTTTTTCGCTTGCTCGGATGGCCAAAGGTTTAACCACATCACCGATCAGATCGTAAAAATTAAAATCGATTTGTTCGATATCCAGTTTTCCCGCTTCGATTTTAGAAAAATCCAGGATGTCATTAATAATGGTCAGTAGTGTTTCCGCCGAGGACTTGACAATGGATAAATATTCTTTTTGCTCGGGATTTAACGGAGTATCCAGAGCTAAATCGGTCATGCCGATAATGCCGTTCATCGGAGTGCGGATTTCATGGCTCATGTTAGCCAAAAATTCGCTTTTTGCCCGGTTTGCCGCTTCCAATTCCGCTTTTGCCCGTTCCAATTCGGTTGTTTTTTGGCGTAATTCCTGGTTTTGTAATAATGTTTTCCAGTATTCGTTGTTTAATTTTTTAATAACAAAACTCAAATAAATATAAAAGACCGATACCAACAGCCCCCAAACAAAAAATTTGGTGCCTCCAGCAAAAAAAGCTACAAAAATAATCGGCGCCAAAAGTACGGTAATGTATGCCTGACTCAACCGATGATTGGGGGCCAAAGCGGTAATGCCGCCTGCGGCTAATCCGCTCAAAATAACTAATAGGGTAAGGGTATTCAATTCGATTCCGTAATAAGAAAGAGAAAAAGCAGCCAGCCAGCCCCATAATGTTGCAATACCGAGCGTGAGTCCGGCAAATAATTTGGGCCACCAGGGCCCGGAACGTACGTGTTTCTTTTTAATGAGGGTGGAAGCAATAAAACGTAGGGTACTAAATAAGATAACAGCTACAAAAACAAACCAAAAAAGAATGGAAAAATCCTGCGGAAAGGTGGTAGCAAAATATAAAATGATAAGAATGGCAATGTACATAATCGGGCCGGATCTGGAGCGCGCATCCATTTCCGATAACGAGGTGGCATTGAGTTTTTGCAGATTCTGTTCGTCGAAAGATCGAACCGCTTGCCTGCGGATAAATTTTGGAATCATATTGTCCTCTGTTGCTATGCGTTTTAAATAAATAATCGGAAATAGCAGTTCGAACACAAGAAAAAAGCAATAATCTGCGTGTATTTCTTTGCTTTTGCCGAGAATTTGTTGAAAAAATTGGGGTAAAGCGGAGAATTTTTCTGCGCCAATGCGGAAGGCAAGCCAGAGCTCGAACAATATTTAATTAGTGTATAATTCGACGGATAACAATCAGATGTTTTTGGTAGTAAGGATTTTCCAGACGCTGCAAAACCACACCCTGCGTACGGGAAGCATGGATAAACTGTCCGTTCCCCAGATAAATACCAATGTGTTCAATGCCTTGGTCGCTTTTAAAGCGGAAGAACAGCAAGTCGCCCGGTTTTAAGTAAGGGGGCTGCACCGCATAGCCCAATTGTCGTTGCCGGGCCGAATTGCGTGGTAGTTTAAAACCAAATGCTTCGCGGTACAACTGTACGGCTAATCCGGAACAATCGATTCCCCGGTGATCGTTACCGCCCCAGCGATAAGGAACGCCCAGCCAATTTTCGGCGGCGCGCAACAGCCGTGTTTGGGATGATGTGCTTTGATGTGCCGAGCGGTCAGATGTAAAACGAGTGCTCGGGCTGCAAGCGCTCAGAAATACCCAGGGCAAAAGCCAAAGCCAAAAGGTTTTTTCCATGGTGATTTACCAATGCCTGTTTTTAATAAGCAGGGTCAGTTCCTTAAGATACGAACGATAAGCCCCGGAAGGCAGGTTTTGCAAGGCATTTAAGGCAGCGTCGTAATACTCCGAAAAGAGCTCTTTAACTTTTTCGGCCACTCCGCTTTGGATGAGAGCCTGTTTGAATGCCTCAAAAGAAAGGCGATTTAAGTCGACTTGAGAGTGTTGTTTTAACAGAATGGTTAAAATGGTTTGTTTGTGTTGTTTGTAATCGCTGCCTACCTGTTTGCCAAGAATTTGTTCGTCGGCCATGGTGTCCAGCCAATCGTCCTGTACCTGAAAAGCCATACCCAATGCATGCCCGAAATTACGCAACGCATTTACATTCTGCTCCGAAGCATTTGCCGATAACGCTCCCAATTCGCAAGCCAGTTCAATTAGTACGGCGGTTTTACGACGGATCATCTCAAGATAACGTTCATAGGTGACACTAGCATCCTGTTCGAACATTTTATCCAATCCTTGGCCCTCGCAAATAACCAGCATCACATCGGTAAACCGGCGGGTCATATGCAACAAATTTGCGGACGGGCTTTGCAGCAGTTTTTGAAAGGCCAGACCCATTAAGCCGTCTCCGGCCAAAATAGCCGTACCCACATCCCATTTTTTATGTACGGTTGGCTGACCGCGTCGCGTGGTATCGTTATCCATGATATCATCGTGTACCAGGGTAAAATTGTGCAGCAATTCGACGGCAGCCGCCGGATATAGCGCCTGATTTAACTCGCCGCCGCAGGCTAAGGCGGACAAAATGGTCAATAGTGGTCGGATTCGTTTGCCCGGCAGTTGTAAAACATAATGAATGGGTTCGTAAAATAGGGGGATATCCTCACCGGCCCCAATACGGTTCATATTTTGCTGTAAAACGTCAAGAAATGGCTGGAGTTTGCTGAAAAATATTTTTTGTTGTTCGGACATTAATATTCAAACCGATTCTTAATAATATCGTAAATTTCTTCGCGGGTTTGGGCCTGTAAAATGGCATCCCGTAAATCTTTGTTTTTTAAATTGCGAGAAATAACGGCTAATGTTTGAATGTGCGGGCCGGAAGTATCGCGGGGCGAAAGGACTAAAAAGATAATATTGGCCGGTTTCCCGTCCAGAGATTCAAAATCGACGCCTTCGGTTTTAACGCCCATGGCGATTTCGAGACGTTCCACGCCATCGGTTTTAGCGTGCGGAATGGCCAGGCCATTTTCCAGCCCGGTACTTAAATAGCCTTCACGGGCCAATACATCCTGGAGGGCAACTTCCCGATCGCGCAGGTGGTTGTTTTTGTGCAACAGGTCCAACAGTTCTTCGATCACCTGAAATTTGGTTTGTCCTTTTAAATGCGGTTCAATATGTTCCTTAGGTAAATGTTCGTACAGTTTCATGATTCCTCCAAATCTGTATGTTTTGGAAATATATCTAATTATTAAAATCTTGTCAAACCTTAGCCGGATAAATTGCGGAAAACAGGGTGAGAAGGCGGGCAAATCACTCTGTTTGCAAAGTCGGGTTAAAACATAACGGATACTTTAAAAATAGCCTAAGCAAAAGGCGAACAGGTGTTTGAGTAATTCGAAAAACAGGACGACGGGCAGGCCATTGTATTGATAAAAAATTTTTATTTCTGCATTTTCATTATTAGTTTACATTTTTTCTTTTCCTGACGGCTATTGGTATTTAGGGGCAGAGATGGAAGAGGTGAAAAACGTTATCAAGGGATTTATTTAACCATACAAAAGGAAAAGTTTTATGCTAAGCATGTACGAAATCATCCGTAAAAAACGGGACGGACAAAGGTTAAGCGACGAAGAAATCCGCTTTTTTATTCAGGGATATGTTAAAAATGAAATTCCCGATTATCAAATGGCCGCTTTGCTGATGGCCATGTTCTTGCGTGGGTTGGATGCGGATGAATCTAACAGTTACACCGAGGCCATGTTGCATTCCGGGCGGGTGATCGATTTAAGCGATATCTCAGGAATTAAAGTGGATAAACACAGTACCGGTGGAGTGGGGGACAAGGTTTCGATTATTCTGGCACCCATTGTGGCTGCAGCCGGGGTACCCGTACCGATGATTTCCGGTCGCGGTTTGGGGCATACGGGCGGAACATTGGACAAACTGGAAAGTATTCCCAATTTCCGCGTAAATATGACGGTTCCGGAATTTAAAGAACGCTTGCAAAAAGTGGGCGCCTGTTTAATAGGCCAAACCGACGAAATAGTTCCTGCGGATAAAAAAATTTATGCCTTGCGCGATGTGACGGCGACCGTGGAATCGATTCCTTTGATTTGCGGTAGTATTATGAGCAAAAAGATAGCCGAAGGAATCGATGCTCTGGTGCTTGATATTAAAACCGGTAGCGGGGCCTTTATGAAAGAATACGACCAGTCTAAGGAATTGGCCCGGCAGTTGATCCAAATAGGAGAACGGTTCGGCAAAAAGACGATTGCGTATATTACCAATATGAACCAGCCGTTGGGGCGGGCCGTGGGTAACTGGTTGGAAATTAAAGAGTGTTTGGAAGCCATGCAGGGCAAAGGTCCGCAAGACCTACTGGAAGTAACACTAACCCTATCCGGGGCAATGATTTACCTCGGGGGCAAGGTGGAGACGATTGAAGACGGGATTGGTCTGGCCAAGCAAATTTTGGATAGTGGTGCCGCAATGGAGAAATTTTTGGAAATCGTGGTATCGCATAACGGGGATCCGCATTTTCTTTTTCATCCAGATCAGTACCCCAAAAGCCGTTTTGAGGTTCAAGTAAAAGCGGAGCAGGATGGTTATCTGGCTAAGGTAGACGCCTTTCAAGTGGGATTAACCGCCGTGATTTTGGGCGCGGGACGTCGTAAAGCCGAAGACGATATCGATCCCAAAGCCGGGATTATGGTACACAAAAAAGCACCGCAAAAGGTAAGCAAAGGCGATGTGATCATGACGTTTTACACCGATAAAGAAAGTGTTCTGCAAGAAGCACAAGAACGTTTGCAGCAAGCCGTAAGTTACAGCCAAAGCGAGCCACAGGCCGAAAAAATGATATTGGAATATCTGGATAAAGACGTTTTGGCGCAATAGGATTATGGCACGCATTAGCAAAAAACAGAAACAACGCATTCGGTATTATTTAAAAGCCAAATCGGCTTTGGAACAAAAAAAAGATATCATTCATGCGGGTGATGCTCCCAAATATATTGCGCGGCATGTACCGGTTATTCGGCGCATTGCCCGCAATATCGATCAATTGATTATTGTGGCTTCTTTTGTGCAGCCTCCGTTAAAAACCGGATTGATTGATCGATTTTTGGTGCTGGCTGAGCTGGAGCGGTTGGAACCGGTGATTTGTTTGAATAAAACGGATTTGCTGCAAGACGCGCAAGAAGCAGAAAAAACAGCGGCTATATATCGCCGTTTGGACTACCCTGTTTTGCTTACTTCGGCACAAACAGGTGAGGGAATTGAACGGTTGCATCCGTTGGTTTTAGGGCGTGTTTCCGCCTTGGCCGGACATTCCGGTGTGGGTAAAAGCAGTTTGCTCAATGCGCTTTCTCCTTTACTAAATATTGAAGTGCGAGAAGTAAGTACAGCCACCAAAAAAGGGCGGCACACAACCTCCAAAGTTCGGGTTTACGATCTTCCGCACAATACCAAGATAATCGATTTGCCCGGGATTAAATTATTGGATTTTATTGATATTCACCATGATGAAGCCCGTCTTTTTTACCGCGAATTCGCACAATACGCGCCCTATTGCAAATACCGCGACTGTCAGCATATTACCGAAGATCATTGTGCGGTTAAAGAAGCGTTACAAAGGGGCGAAATCCATCATCTACGCTACGAATCGTACCTTAATTTGGTGGAATCGCTGAAGAATTTTACCGACTGACGGGTGGTTTTTTTTGCGAAAATGAAATATGAGGCAAAAACATTAAACGCCAGATTCCTGCCAAGGGGGTTAGCTTTCATCCCCAAATAAACCTTTGTGCATTTTGAAATATTTTTCGACCCGTAACCGGTGGGTTTCTTCTTCCTGCGAAAGGTTTTCCAATAATTCGCGCAGGGTTTTGTTTGCGGTTAGTTCGGCGGCTTTTTTGTAGCGCAATTTGGCTGTTTGTTCGCGTTGCATGGCTATTTCCAATAACCGGGCAATGGGCAAATCGTCCGGCAAATTAAGTTCGTTGCTGCCATGCGAGGTTTGGGCAAGCTTAATAATTTCAGGATCGTCAATGGGAGTATCTATTTCATAGAGTTCCGTCTCACGGATATTGTACAACAGGTCTTCGTGTCGTTTTTCTTCGTTTACCAGTTGTTTGAAAAATTTTCTGGTTTCTTCGTCCTGCGCAATGTCTGCACCACGCTGATACAGCTTTTGCGAATTCTGTTCCTGAACGATGGCGATATTCAACAAATCGTTTAAGGTACTCATAAGGGCTCCTCGGTTGTTTTTTTTAGCCAGTTCGTGATTTGCTTATTACGAACGGAAAAACCGTGTAAAAATTTTTACATGGTTTCAATTTAAGACAATTTGACCGAAGGTACAACGATTTTGTGCCTTTATTTCAAAAAGAGTAGTGGGCGTTTGTAGACAAAGAAGGTAGCGAAAAACAGGATAAAAAATTCGTTTTTCCGCCAAAGCAACGTTGCTTTGCTTGTCAAAAAAGCCTAATTTCGAGGAAAAACACAATGCAAGGAAAAGGAATATGAAACTTTTGGTCGGCATTACATCGTCCATTGCGGCTTACCGGCTGCCCAATTTGATTTCGCAGTTGGTTAAAAAGAACTTTCAAATCAAAACCATTGTTACGGAAAAAGCCAAAGCATTTGTAACGCCGCAGGCATTGGCCGTCATGAGCGGCAACCCGTGCTATGACGACGCCAGTGAATGGGGCAACACCGAGCATGTGTTGCACATCGAACTGGCCAAATGGTGTGATGCCATGCTCATTGCCCCCTTGTCGGCCAATACTCTGGCTAAAATTACGTACGGTTTGTGCGACAATTTATTAACCTCTACGGTTCGTGCGTTGGGCGACAAACCGCTAATTTTGGCTCCGGCCATGAATACCCGCATGTGGGAAAATCCTCTTACGGCTCGCCAGCTCCAAGCGCTCGGCCAGGTTTATCGGGTTTCTGTGATTCAACCTGTAGCCAAACGACTGGCTGACGGCGATAGCGGAATGGGCGGTTTGGCCGAAGATGCGACCATCATCGCTATGTTGGGAAATTTGTCTTTATAACCTCGTTTTGGCTAAAAACGTTATTTAAGATTGTACGCGTTGTTTAACTGCCGAATCAGTGTAATAATAGCCTGACGGGCTTCCTGAGGCAAACGGGATATTTGTTTTGCCAGGCTAAGATCGGCATCGTATTGGGCGCTTTCTTCCTGTACCGCAGAAGCAAACCAATATTTTTTTTCACCCGTTAAAATCCATTCCACGGTTGTACGGCCCAATCGCGCCATACGCAGCAATACGTCCGCCGGAGGCAGCCGATTGTTCAAATATTTGCTAATAGCCGATTGGCTAACTTGCAATGCCTTGGCAAACTCTGCTTGCGTAAAACCTAATTCGCGGCGAATGGCCTCGATTCGCTGTCCGATAGTATCTTGTTCGACGTAGTTCATTCGGAATACCAAAATTTATTTGGAATAATTCAAACGGAAATGTAAATTCCAAACGGAATATACAAGAAAAGCAATACGCATGCAAGAAAATCAACTTTATGCGTTATGGCAGGCATTGGGGCGTAGTCAACGTTTTGTTCGGGACAGGAAGCATCGTTTGCGGGTTCTGGATGCGGGTCGTCTTAATTTGTCATTTGGGCCGGATTTTAGCGGTGCCTCTTTTGAGCTGGACGGTACGCGTTTTTACGGCGATGTGGAAATGCATCTGAAACAGGCCGATTGGTATCGGCATCGGCATCATGTTAATCCTTTTTACCGCAATGTGGCCTTGCATGTGGTGCTTTCCCAGCCCGAGGAACCGGCAGAAGTGCATTCGGTTGTGGGGCAGCGCTTTATTCCTTCTTTTTTTATCGACGAACGGCTTTTACAGAGCCCAGTTAGCCATCCGGCTTTGCATTGTCGGCCTACCCCTACCTTTGAAGCCGTTAAGGTTTTGCAGCATTTGGCCCTTAAACGGTTAAATTTTAAAATCCGTCGTTTTTATCAACGGCAGGATGTGCTTTCTAACGAGCAGTTTTTCTACGAAATCTTTCTGCGTGTTTTGGGTTATCCGGCCAATGCCGAGGCCTTTTTGTTATTAGCCAGGCATTTTCCGGTACACGATTTATCGCGAATAATGCGAACACCGTTTGTCGGGTTTGAAAATCTTTATGCGTTGTATGCCGGGCAGGCCGGTTTTCTATCGGGTCATTCTGCCGATGCCTACCATAAACGCTTAAAGGCCCATTTTGCGGAGTTGCGTTCCGATTTTGCCTTAGAGCCCATGCCTTTGGAACATTGGCGTTTTTCCGGTGTGCGCGCGGTTAATCATCCGCATTTTCGTCTGGCTGCCTGGGTTGCGCTCCTACAAAAAGCCAAGGGTATTCCCATTGCCCCGTTGTATGCTTTGTTTGCGCAGCGGTTGCCATATAATCGCTTACTTTCCGAACTGGAAAGTTATTTTAAAATTCCGGTTAGCGGATATTGGCGTGATCATTTTCGTCTGGGAGGACATGCGGTCGAACGCGGTGCAGCCTTTTATTTCGGCCGGGCGCGTATTTTCGAGTTGTTGATCAATGCTTTTATTCCATATCTCATGGTTCGGGCCAGGCGCAGTCAGTCGGATGGTTTTGTGGCCTATTTGCAAAATTTTTATCTTTGGCTGCCGCTGGCTACGGAATACGTTTCTTTAAGCCGGCATTTTCCCTGGTGGCAAACGTATCGGGCCGAATGGTCGGCGCATGCACTCTGGCAGGCACTGCTACAGCTCGATGCGGAATTTTGCAGGGTTCGGGCCTGTGCCCGGTGCCCGCTTCGCCATGCACTTGACACGCACAAGGAATTTTGTTAAACTTTAAAGTAACATTTCCGAATATTCAGGCAAACTTGTAACTTATCAAAGCGAACGGCTTCTAATCTTTAATCAATATAAAATCCTTAATGAAAGGGTAAACATGGAATTTTCATGGCTCGATCCGATTATGATTCGTAATTTTATTTATGCCGTTGTCGGGGTTTTAGTGGGTATGATTTCTTCGGTTATAACCTATAAGCTGGTAAACCGCAGTACTCATTTTGATATCCCGAAAGAACTTGAAAAAGGTAATTTGGCCGTGGGTATGGTGGTGGCCGGAATTTTTATTATGATAGGATTAATTGTCGGTTTAATTATCGGGATGAGTTTAAACTAAATGATACGTTTGCTTTTAATCGGTCTGCTGTTTTTGGGGATGTTGAGTTCTTGCAAGCCCAAGGGGCGAACAGTTGTTCAACCCAATGCGGCCGATAGTGCGCTAATTCGCATGGTGGAGCAGCGCATCGAAGAAAAAAAGGAATTGGAAAAATTACGCTGGCAACTGGAACGTTCCAATTTTATGCAGCATATTGCGCGCTACAAGCCCATTATAAAAAAATACGCCAAGCGTTACGGATTTGATTACCGGCTGATTATCGCCCAGATTATTCAAGAATCGGGGTTTAAAATGCATGCGCGTAGCCGTGTGGGCGCCCGAGGGTTGATGCAGTTAATGCCCGGAACGGCGCGCGAATTAAGCCGAGAGCTGGATATCGAATACATTATGATGACCCCGCGGGAAAACATTGCCGCTGGTATTTATCATTTGTACAAACAGTACAGTTACTTTCCGGACGCACCCAAAGAAGATCGCACAAAATTGGCCTTGGCCAGTTACAACTGCGGGGCCGGAAGGGTTTTTGACGCTCAGGATATCGCCCGTTATTACCATCAACCGGCTAATCGATGGGAAACGGTAAAACCTTATTTAGCCATGCTTAAAAAATCGGATTGGCAATTACACTTGCAAGTATGGCCCGAAGGCAAACCCCCGCACGGCTATTTTAACGGTTACCAAGAAACCATCAGTTATGTGGAAAATATTTGGTCTATGTATCAGATGTACCGCAAAATTCTTTAACCTTATTTTTTTCGGATTAATCGCAAATCGTTTTCCTGCCGATTTTTAAACGTTTAATATGGAATTCGCAAAAAACAGCGCCTGTCTTTTTAAACCCTTCTTTTTTAATTTGCCTTATAAGGAATTTTTAAAGTAGTTTAAGGTACAAGCCGATAACCATGTTAACCTGCAAAAATTTAGGAGTAGCTATATGTTTAGGCGTCCGTTTTTTAATATGATTAAGCCGGTTCGTATTTCGGGCGGCAGGGCTTCGGTAGTGGTTTACCTAATGCTGATTTTAATGACAATGGGCGTTTACGGGGCGCAAGCCAAACGTTCATCGGCCAAAATCAAGTTTTTGGTGGGAACCGTAAAATTGATGCATAAAGGAAAAATTCATTGGCAAACCGCACATTTTAACGATCGGGTCTATCAGGGGGATCGAATACGAACCGAACTGAGCTCGCGGGTCGAACTACAAATGCCCGATGGATCGGTAATTAAAATCAATGAAAATTCCGTGTTTGATGTCAAAGAGATCAAAACGCCTCAGAACGAGCATGCGGACAAAATGAGTTTTACCTTGTGGGTGGGCAGTCTTTTTGCCAAGTTTCAAAAGATTGTCGAACAACGCCAAAGCCGTATTATCGAAAGTCCCAGTGCGGTTGTTGCCGTACGCGGAACGCAATTCGATTTACAGGTAGACCGCAATCAGACAACAACGGTACGCGTGTATGAGGGTCGCGTGTCGTTTCGTTCCAAACAGGCGGCGGGCGAGGTATTCGTAAGTAGCAATCAGGAATCGAAGGTGGAAAAGGGTAAGCCGCCGCTACCTCCGCGGCCGTTTAAGCCAAAACGCAGCGGTTCGATGGGGGCTTTGCCCAAAGGGCAATTGCTTAAAATTAATTTGTCCAAATTTCAGTTTACCGATCCGGTAATATTAACGGCAGGATTACCCTTGCGCGGTCGCACTATTCCAGGAGCCCGAGTAGTAGCAAACGGACAACCGTTAACCGTGGGTTCGAGCGGTGTTTTTACCGGTCGGGTACCGGTTGTGGAAGGACTTAATGAGATTACAGTGGTTGCCGAATTAAACGGTAAACGGCAAAAACAGACCGTGCGCATTTTGGTCAATACCTTCAAACCCAAAATTAAGCTGGCCAGACCATTGACCAATATGTACACCAATCGTCGTGATTACAGTTTAAGCGGTGCTGTTTTTGACCGCACGCCCGGAGACAAAGTAAAACTTTACATTAACGACGAACTGGTAACCGAGGTGGTGGGTCAGGGAAGTTTTAACCGCACCATTATTTTGAACGAAGGTAAAAATACCATTCGTGTGGTTGCCGAGGATGTTTCCGGCAATCGTACCGTGCATGTGGAACAGATATTTTTGGATACGGTAAAGCCGATTTTAACCATTACCGAACCGGCTCAACCGGTTTATGTGCGTTTTGAACCACCGCGTCCTCCGGGCGAACATACGCAATTTGAACAGGAACGTTTTAAACAAGTGATTCGCGGCATTGTTATCGATCCGCAGCCCTCATCGGGCATTAAGCGCGTACTTGTGAACGGCCAGGAGATCAAACCGAATAATGACGGCAGTTTTGAAGCAACCATTTTTCTCCGCAGGGCTACGCCCGGACGTCGGGGAGAAAATCGTTTGTCGTTTATTGTGGAGGATATGGCCGGAAATATTTTACGCGATAACAGTCGGGTGATTATTATTCAATAGCAAGCAGGAGGTGGGATGAAATTTCTAAAAGGATTGATTTTACTCGTGCTACCGGCTTTGCTTTGGGCCCAAAGCGGGTTCAATCTCACCGGACGTGTTTCCCTGCGTACGATGAATGTGCAATACGACGAAACTTCGGCGTTAAAACCGGATTCTATTCCGGACGATCAGTACGCCAAAACTCCATTGATCCCGGGATTACAGCAACGATTGAATATCGCGCTTTTCGGGCGCACCAAATCCATGGATATTACCTTTTTGGGTGATCTGAAGAACAATCCCTGGACACCGCTAAATCAATTTGATCGTGTTGATCGTCTTAGTTTGAATATCCGCAGCGGATTAAATGAAATCATATTGGGTGACTTTTTTGAAAACGGGTCCGATTTATTCATTCAAAGCCGCGAAGTGCGCGGTGCCAAGCTTCATTTCGAAAACAGCGGAACCTGGTATTATCAATTGAATTTGACCGGCGGGCAAGTGCAACGGGCCATGAATGTAGGTGAGCGTTTACCCGATTTGTACCATCAATACGAAACCTCCGGGCAATATCGGCGCTATATGGCTGCCGGTGTTTTTCGATTCGGTAAGCGCGATCGTTTTAATTTTGGCTTGCGCTACCTGTGGGGAAAAGACGATTCCAAGTCGGTTCAGGAAAGCATTTCGGAACCGTTAACCAATCAAAATATCGGTGCGGAAGGTTTCTTGTTTGTCTGGCAGCGCCATGTTAAGTTTTTCTTCGAGGGCGATTTAAGCCGCAAAGATACGTTGTCCGCTCGGAATGTACGCGATAATGCTTACCGGGCTGGTATCGATTTCCGATACAAACATTTTAAACTTGTCGGGTACAAACAACGATTAGGCTACGACTATTACTCGGTCGGTTATCCCTATTTGCAAACCGATCGGGATGGATTTGTTTTGAATTCCGCTTATAATTTTACCAATAAAGTGGCCCTTACTTTCGAAGGCGAACAGTACCGCAATAATTTGAATGACATACAAACACGTCCGGAAACCAAAACACGCATCGGTATTGTGGGATTAACGACTATGTTTCCGCGTTTTCCGCAAATAACGCTTAAATTCCGTTATCGGGACGACAAAAGTAACACCATTATGGATACGGTTAAAACGGATAAAACGTACAGCGGCATCGAGGCAAGGGTTAGCTTTGGCTCCGTAAACAACCGTCTTTCGCTTTCGACCATTTATTTGGATTTGGAAGATAACAGCGTTTTGCAAGCCGGAACGCCTTTGGGCACCAAGCAAATGATTAGCAGCTTGAACTTTTACACACGACCCAATGGCCGGTTGTTTCTTTCCGGCGGTGCGGTGCTGAGCACTCTTAAATTGACCAATGATCAAACCAATACAAATGCCTATGTGTACACTTCGGGGCGTTGGGATATTTTGCCCGGAAAGCTAAAGGCCGAGGGAAATATTAGTTTTATTTACAACGATGCGGCCCATGGAGGATATCAGGATATGCTTAGCGATTATAATCAGATTGTAAGTTTGTTTTCGCTGGAATATTTCTTTAATTCGAAAATATCCCTTAAAGTACTGGCCGGCAACGCCTATCGTGACATGCGTTATACGCTGGCACAAGCTCAGGAGGTAATAGCCAATCCCGATTATGGCCCCACCTATTTTAACGGATACGAATCGTACAACGGGTTAAAATACGGGATTGAGCTTAACTGGATTTTTTAAGTTTTATGTTTGGGTAAAGGATGGTATTAACCTTAATAAATTAACCAAGCATCATAAATCAAGAATTTTTCTATAATCAAAACTGGCTTTGGGCCGGATTTTTTACGGCTACGACTACTCTTTGCGGTATTTTGATGGAGGAGTGGTTAAGCAGAAGCCTAACATAGAAAAGCTCAAACTATATGACTCTTAAGATAATTAACGTATCTAAAAAGAAGGATATCATTTTCGGAGGAATCTGTGGGTGGGCCTATTGATGGGGTATTAAAAACTAAGGGAGATGGATTTGTATGGATGGATTAAACGAAATCATTATTTTTGACAAGGAATTAAACCAAAATTTTGTTTATAGATATTCAGTAGAGTTTTAAATTATGTATTCACTAAAAACAATTTCCAAGGATGAAAAAGATGCTAAAGTACAGAATATTTTATTAAATGTACTTAAAATAAAAAAAGATAAAAATCCTTATGAAAAAAAGTGAGCAAGAAACAGTAAAATTTCTTACGGAACGAATGATTAAAGAAGTTAAAAAACGTTGAAATAATTTATTGTTTTAGTGGTGGAAAAAATGAAATCTGAAAATTATTTTGATATTGTCTCGTTTTTTAGTTCAAACGGCAAAATGTAGATGGAATTGGTAAACGGATTAATGTCGATGTACACATCTACGCCGTACACTTCTCGAATCAGATTAAATTGTAACACTTCGTCCGGCCTTCCGTCTTTGACGATTTTACCGTTGCTTAATAAAATCAAACGATCGCAAAACTGAGAAGCCAAATTTACTTCGTGGGTTACCAGAACCACTGCTTTTTGCTGTGCCTTGCCCAATTGACGCAAAATTTTAAGAATGGAAATTTGATGCTTTAAATCCAATGCCGCCGTAGGCTCGTCCAATAAAAGCACATCTGTATCCTGAGCCAAAACGCTGGCAATAAGCACCCGTTGTTTTTCTCCGCCGCTTAACGAAGGAAAAAGACGATGCTCCAACCCTTTCAAATCCATCAATTGCAAGGCGCGTTCCACCATATCGGGGCCCTGTTCGTCAATTGCGCTAAGCCCTTGCAAGTACGGAAAACGTCCCATGGCAACCACTTGCGTTACCGAAAAAGCAAACGAAAGTTCAATACCCTGCGGAACATAACCGATACGTCGGGCAATTTCTTTTCGTTTGTAGTTTTTTAACGGTTGGTCTAACAAGCGATAGTGGCCTTGGTTGGGTTCGTACAAAGCAGCTAAAATTTTTAGCAGGGTAGACTTTCCGACGCCATTGGGGCCGATAATACCGATGATTTCGCCCGGATAAATAGCCAAATCGATATGATGTAATACCGCTGTTTCACGGTAAGCAAAGGTTACATTTTGTAAAGAAATAATGGCGTTACCGTTTGGTGCCATGATAATTTAACTCCCAAAATAAGAAAGCCCTGCTTTTAAATTAAGCAGGGCTGTTATTGAAAACAATTGATTTTTTTTAGGGTGTATCAGAGTAGTGAACGCCCTTTGGTTATTCGTCGCACTTACTGTACCCGCATTCGGGGTTAATACACGTTAAACATCCGTTCTCCATTTTCAGGGTTTTTTGATTGCATTCCGGGCAAATGAAAAATTCGGTGTTTACTTCGGTTTTGCTTTCCGGCTCGGGGTTTAGCATCTCGTTAACATGCTGGGCAATCATTTTGTCGCCCTCGTCCTCCTCTTCCATGCAGCCGATTTCACGGAAAAATTGTTCGATTACATCGGCAATTTCGGAATAAAAGGAGTGAATGTATTTGCCGTTTTTATGGTAACCGCCATTGGGATCGTGAATGCTGCTCAATTCTTCCAAAATAAATACCGGGTTGGAAGATTTGCGAAAGATAGCCGAAATCAATCGCGTTAACACGGCATATTCCGCGTTTTTGGTTAAATCTTTACTGTTGATAAAAATTTCGATGGGGCGGTTTTTGCCGTTTTGCGTAATATAGCCCAGTGTAATGTAAACACTGTGGCGTACAAAACCGCTGCGCAAACGATAAACTTTGGCATTTACCACATCCGGTCGTTCGAGAATATGGTCCGTAATATTGTCCAGTGGTTCTTCGTGCTTAACCTCTTTAATCTCAAACTTATTCTCTTTGATTTTGTACATGGCCCTCACTACTCCTTATAATATGCTATTGTGCGTTGTTTTTTTCCTTTTCTTTCAGATAATGATAAACGGTAGTCAAGCGTTCATCTGGAGTTAAAATAACATCATCACCCTTTAATGTAACTTCTTCCTGAGTGTCAGACAACAAAATTTTATACAGTTTGTCTTTCATTCTTTGAAATTCGGTTTTTTGCCCTTCAACCTGCAATACCGGGTAGCGGCTACCGTCGCGGTAAATGGTAATGCCTTTTAAGCCTTTTTTCCAGGCCAGCAAATAAATATTGGAAATCACTTCCGGTTCGATAGTTTCCGGCAGGTTAACCGTGGAAGAAATACTGTGATCAACGTATTTCTGACAGCGTCCTTGAATTTCCACCCGTTTTTCGGCATTAATTCGATGGGCCGTGCTAAAAAAGAAGGGAGGCAGATAATCCGTCAGCTCCGCCTCGGTTAACGCATTGGCTACTTTGTCGTTTAAGTTGTGCATATCGATATAGGCCTGAACCGATGAGTGGAAGACTTTAAAGAACTGGTTGCCAAACGATTCGGCGCGACGGGTGTAAAAAAGAGCGAAAACCGGCTCGATTCCCGAAGAAACGCCCATATAATGTTTGCTGCCGTTTTTGAATGCCAGTACGATGTTGCTAATGGAACCGGTCGGTGCAATGGCCAGTAAAGCGATGTTGCGTAAGCCGTTTTGCCGGATTAGTTCTTGCGTTTCGGGGACCAAAGCCTCGTGGAAAAAGGGATTTTTGGCATATTTATCGTAATCAAAAATCGGTGAAGCGCCTTTTTCGGCTGCCAATTGAGCGGATGTGTGGTATGCGGCATTGGCAATGGTACGCATCACTTTTTCGATGGTATTAATACCTTCTTCAGAATCGTAAAGAATGCCAAGTTGGTAAAGCATATCCGCCGCACCCATAATGCCCAAGCCCAATCGGCGGGTTTCGGAAGCAGCTTCGCGTTGTTTGGGTAGCGGGTTCAAAATTTCGTTCCAACTTACTACATTATCCAAAAAGCGGACGGCTGTGCGGGTAACGTCTTTTAAAAGCTCCCAATCGATTTCAGCGTCTTTTTGGAATCCGTTTTTAACGATGCGCGAAAGGTTGACGGAAGCTAAGTTACAGGCGCCCCCGTTCTCCAACGGTACTTCTGCGCAAGGGTTTGTGCACGAAATAGGTCGGCCCACATAATTGGATGGCGAATATTTAATGGTTTTGCTCCAGAAAATCAATCCCGGTTCGGCCGTTTTGTAATTCCCCTCAACAAAGGCATCCCAAACTTCGCGTGCCTTAATCAAACGGCGAATTTCACCGGTAGGTTTGGAAGCAAAATAGAGCATAAAATCGCCGCTCATGCGCACGGCCAAATCGTACGGTTCCTTATCCAAAGGCAGCACCAAATCACCAAATACGTCCCGTTTGTTCGGATCTTGCAAATCGCTCTCGGTGATGATCAGTTCGTAACCTTTGTACAAGAAGTCATTTAAAGCGCTGATATCGCCGAACACATGAAAAAGCTCGTAATCATTGATATCTTTGGCCGGAATTTGAATGGCATAGTGCGGCGACTCTTCGATGTAAGCATGGGAAACGATTTGTTTATTAAATTTTTTGTAGACCAAAATTTTGTTTTTGCCATAGGTTTTTTGTTCAGAAACGGCCTGCATAAATTCATCGGAAACCTTGATGCTGATATTGGCAAAGCGTACCTGCGTATTTTCCATGACCTGTTTTTCGATCTCTTTTAACTGATATTGATCGAATTGATTGGTCCAGCTTAATTGTTCCACAATTTGTTTGGTAACCCAGTTGGGGGTCTTTTTTACTTTGATAAAATCGATAATATCCGGATGTTTAACATCCAAAGTAAGCATTAAAGCGCCGCGTCGACCGCTTTGACCAATAAGTCCGGTGGTTAACGAAAAGAGTTCCATAAACGAAACAGCGCCAGTCGAGGTATCTGCGGCGTTGTGAACCACGGAATCTTTGGGACGAAGAATCGAAAGATCGGTGCCAATCCCCCCGCCGTAAGAATAAGTGCGGGCGCATTCGTAAGCCGCATTGTAAATGGATTCGATATTGTCTCCGTCGATTTGTGTGACAAAACAATTGGAGAGAGTTTTCAAACGATATAAGTCTCCGGCGCCGGCCAGAACACGACCGCCAGGAACAAAGTAGCCTTCGTACATATAAGTGTAAAAACGCTGGGCCCATTCTTCCTGCTTTTTGGGATCGGTTTCAATAGCCGCAATAAATGAGGCCACCCGATTGAATAATTCTTCGGGACGATGTTCTACGAGATTGTTTTGCAGGTCTTTGACGAAATATTTTTTCTGATAAATATTTCGGGCCAAATCGTTATCGCCCCAGTACTTATTTTCGGGATGAAGTGGTAATTCTCCCTCGTCCATTTTTTTCTTTAGCATTAAATACAAATTCTGATAATTTTTGATATTTTTACGACCGACAACCTGGGTAAATTTTCCCTTGTGCTTGAACATGTCAAGTATCATAATGCGACCTCTGAGCTTAAAAAATTATACGTTAATAAAAAACAGGGGATTAGGTAATGTAGAAAATCTAAATAGGTGTAAATAATGCAATTATGATATTTCTATTGTCCCCCCTGACAAATGCATTATAAAAATATTTTATACAAAAAACAAATGAAAAATGTAATTTGATTCGCGGAAAATTTTTCCGCTTTTTTGATTGGAAAATCAAAACAAAACGTCGGATTCGATAAAGACAAAACTTACCCGAAACGGGGCCGATTTTTTGCGGAAATTGGTAGATTGGCATGATGAATTGAGTTCTCCGCCTGTTTCAAAATTAAACGATACGGGTTATTTTAATCCTATCGGAATGCCTCCGGATTTCTTAAGCGAATTTTTGCCGGAATCAAAAAAAATCGCTATTAAAAATTGCGGCATTATTGGCCGATTTTGGTTAAATTCCGTCCTTTAACTTTAGTGGAAAAAATGTAAGGTAAAAGGAAAGCAGCAAAAAAAATGAGCCAAAACAATCGGAACGATCAGTGAAAACGAAAATTGACTATTTTACGCAAATTCTGCACATCGGCCCGTGGCAACTCAAATTGAAACGGGTCGGGAATTTGGAAGAATTGATCGACTGCATATCGGACGAAGAATTTGCCCGTGACGAACGCTTGCCCTATTGGGCCGAGTTGTGGCCCTCTGCTTTGGGGCTAAGTCGGTTTTTAATTGGCCATGCCGAGCTAATTCGTGACCAATCCGTGCTGGAATTGGGGGTAGGATTAGGGCTAACATCGCTTGTTTTGCAAAAGCTGGCTCCTAAAAATCTTTTGCTAACCGATTACGAGCAGAAGGCTTTGGATTTAACGCGGGAAAACTTTGCGCTCAACCGGATGGCGCTGCCGAAATTACAATTGTTGGATTGGCGGTCTCCGAATTTGCACAATTCCTTTACCCGTATTGTGGCTTCGGATATTTTGTACGAGGAACGATTTTTTATCCCTTTGGTGAATTTGGTGCAACGGTTTTTAACACCCGGAGGCAAGCTAATTATTGCCGAGCCTAATCGTACCGTTGCACGGGGGTTCTTTAGCCGGTTACAATCCCAAGGATATGTTTGGCAAACAACCACGCTTCAAATCCCCGAAAAACCAAAACCGATTCGCGTAACCAACTATGTCATTCAAAAAGAAAGGTAAAAAACGTCGGGCTGATTGGCAGGCATTTTTGGGGTTTTGTAATCTGTATCATTGCCTGTGCGTACATTTCCTTCTATTTTAAATGCAAAATATTCCGATGATACGGGTAACACAAAAAAATGGGTGCAAGGTAGTACAAAATGGAAAGTCAACCACGCGTTTTGGTTATTGATGATGACGAGGCGCATCGCGAGGGGATGGCCTTGTTGCTCGAAGATGAAGGGTATCGGGTCGATCAGGCCGGGGGGGCCGAGACAGCCATGCGGCTTATCCGGCAGTATGTTTACGATTTGGTAATTACCGATTACAAGATGCAAAAAATCGATGGCATGGAACTGTTAAAGATTATCAACGATTACGACCCTTTACTTAAGGTGATTATGGTTACCGGTTATGGTTCCATTGAGCATGCGGTTCAGGCGTTGCACCTGGGTGCATTGGACTACATGCCCAAACCCATCGATCCGGTCAAATTGAAAGAAGTGGTGCGCAGGGCATTAAAAACACAAGGCTGGAAATACCCGCGCAAGGCCGATATTCCGCTTTTATTCGGCGAAATCGTAGGCCAGTCCAAGGCGATAAAAAAAGTGGCGCAGAGCATTCGTAAAATTGCCAATATCAATGTGCCGGTTCTCATTAGCGGCGAAAGCGGTACCGGAAAAGAGCTGGTAGCCCGTGCCATTCACAATGCTTCGCAACGAAAAAACAAACCCTTTATTGCCGTGAATACCGGTGCCATCGCGCGTGATTTGATTATTTCCGAATTGTTCGGCCACGAAAAGGGTGCGTTTACCGGGGCCACGGAACAGCGTAAAGGTAAATTCGAAGAAGCCGACGGAGGTACGTTGTTTTTGGATGAAGTAAGCACCATGCCCGAGGCCACTCAAATTGCATTGCTCCGCGTTCTGGAAACAAATCGCGTTGAACGTGTGGGCAGTTCCCGATCCGTCGATGTGGATGTGCGAATTGTAGCTGCAACCAATGTGGATTTGCAGGAATTGATTGCGCGGAAGAAATTCCGTCAGGATTTGTACTATCGCTTAAATGTGTACCGTATCGATTTGCCGCCTTTGCGCGACCGCAAATCGGATATTCCTTTGTTGGCTAACTATTTTTTGCAAGAATTCAACAAACAATATCCGACCCATGTGCAGGCGATCGACCCGAAAGCGATGGAAATTTTGCAACGTTATGCCTGGCCGGGCAATATTCGTGAACTACGCAATGTGATCGTCCACGCTGTTATTCAGGCCAAAGATAAAATTACACCCAAGGATTTACCTGCTTTAGTGTTGCACCCCACCGGTCAAGAAATTCGCCTTAAAGCGGGTACACCGTTACCCGAAATCGAACGGGTTTCCATTGTGCAAACGTTGCGCATGGTAGGGGGCAATAAAATGAAGGCGGCCGCCTTGCTGGGCATTAGCCGTAAATCGTTATACAATAAATTAGATGAATATCAAATAAAAGACGACGAATATGCCTCCGGAAGTTAGGCGCCCTTACGGTTTTTGAATTTTTTTAGTTTGCACCGTAATAGCGACCCGATAGGGAATTACGGGCATTATTGCGGCCGAATTTGTGACTATTGATTTTTAACCGTGTTTCCATTGCTTTTTTAACCCGCCGGAACCGACCTTGACTTACACGCGTTATTTTTGAATATTGATGCCTAAACGAATAAGGATGTCTCAAATGAGCGAAGAAGAAATTAGGGGCGTGTGTTCGGATGCCGAGACATTTGCCGTACATGTTCGCCAACGGTTGCAAAACCATAAGGTGCAAACCTATGCCTATCGTTCCGATATTCGGGGAATTCCCGCTGCGGTTTTGTTCCCATTTTATTTTAGGAACGATCAGCCCTACCTGTTGTTTACCAGACGCAGCAATTCCGTAGAGCACCACAAAGGGCAAATTTCGTTGCCAGGCGGCCAATGGGACAAGACCGATGCCGACATGCTGCAAACCGCACTGCGCGAAACCGAAGAAGAGATCGGGCTAAAGGCACAAGATGTCCGGATTTTAGGGCGGTGCGATCGATTTTTAACCAATACGCATTATTGCGTAAGCCCGTTTGTCGGATTGTTTGACTACCCGTACCCTTTTCGCATTAACAAGGCCGAAATAGATTATTTGATCGAAGTACCTTTACTGCATTTGTTGGATAACGCCCACTACAAAACCAAAATAGTCGCAGATCAAGAGACTCCTTGGTTGCTTCATTATTATTACTATCGCCGTGAGGTTATTTGGGGTGTAACCGGATTTTTACTAAGCGACTTGTTGGCCATTGTTTTCGATTTGCCGCGCAAACGTTTTTTAGCACGGGAGGCGGGAGAACATGCCTGAAAAATTTTCCGATTTTGATCGTAAAATGATGCGCCGCTGCTTTCAATTGGCGCGCAAAGGTCGGGCGCGTGTCCGTCCTAATCCTATGGTTGGCGCCGTAATTGTAAAAGAGGGACGCATTATTGCTGAGGGCTATCACCATTATTTTGGTGGCCCCCATGCCGAAGTGGATGCCTTTAAGAAGGCCCGTCAGGATGTGAGCGGCGCAACCTTGTACTGCAATTTGGAACCGTGCTGCCATACTAACAAAAAAACGCCGCCATGCACGCCATTAATTATCAGTAAAAAAATTAAACGTGTTGTGGTGAGCAATATCGACCCCAATCCGGAAGTAAGCGGTCAAGGTTTGCAACAATTACGCAAGGCCGGTATTGAAGTACAGTCCGGTCTTTTGCAAGAAGAGGGGGCCGAGCTCAACCGTTATTTTTTTGTAAATATGCAAAAACAACGTCCCTATGTTACGGTGAAAATGGCGCAATCGCTGGATGGCTTTATTGCCAAGCAAAAAGGTCGACAATTCTGGCTAACCGGACCTAAGGCCGTGCGTTACGTACACCGTTTGCGCAGTTTCCATGACGCAGTTTTAGTGGGCAGCGGAACGATTCGCGCCGATAATCCACAGTTAACCGTACGTGAGGTTTCGGGAAGCAATCCCTTGCGCATCATTTTGTCGCCCACCTTAAATTTGCCGTTAAATGCTTGGGTTTTTAACGATATGTTCAAAGCCAAAACAATGGTCGTCGGTTCGCCCATAGCTCTGGCGGAAAAAGTACAACGTTTGCGGCAGGCCGGAATTCGGGTGGTTTTTTTGCCGGAAAACCACGGAAAAAACATGGATTTGGAAGGCTTGCTGGCAATGCTATGGCAAGAATTTAAAGTGGGATCGTTATTGGTGGAAGGCGGACAAAAAATTTTTTCTCTGTTTTGGGAAACAAGCCTGTGGGACGAATGGATTATTTTGCAGACGCCACATATTTTAACCAAAGGCCTTCCTGCCTTAAAAACTAACTTGATCGGTGATCTGGCTTTAAAACGGGTGCGGCGACTAAACGATGATGTTGCGCTTATTTACGGCAAAAAGAAAAGTGACAAAGATGCGGAAAATTACTAAATTTAGTTCATGTTTACCGGATTAATAGAAGAAATTGGCATTATCGGTCAAATTCGCTCCATGCGCGACGGGCGACGTTTGTTTATCGAAGCCCGTAAAGTAACAAGCGACTGCAAGGTAGACGATTCCGTGGCCGTTAACGGAGTGTGCCTAACCGTAGTGCAAACCGAAGCTCATGGATTTTGGGTAGAAGCTGTAGGCGAAACCCTGCGCAAAACTACCGTTGGCCAATGGCGCACCGGGCTTAAGGTGAATTTAGAGCGGGCTTTGCGTTTAAACGATCGTTTAGGCGGGCATTTGGTGCAGGGGCATGTCAATGGCATTGGTTACATCCGGCAAATACGCGCGCTGGGTGAAAATTATGTTGTGCGGGTGGAAGTTCCTGCGCCTCTTTTGCGTTATTTAATTTTGGAGGGTTCTGTTGCTATCGACGGCATCAGTTTGACCGTTGCCGATTTAACCGAGCGAACAATCGGACTTTCGATCATTCCGCATACATTTAACCATACAAATTTACGGCATCGGCAAATAGGAAACGCCGTTAATATCGAGGTCGATTTGATAGCCAAGTATGTGGAACGATTGTTAGGATTTAAAGAAGACCAAACAACCGCTGGCGTAATTACACCGGAATGGTTACGAAGGATGGGGTTTTAACTGATGTGTAATAGAGAAGTTATTCGATTTAATACCATAGATGAGGCGATTGAAGATATTCGCAATGGTAAAATGGTGGTGGTGGTTGATGACCGCGATCGAGAAAACGAAGGCGATTTGATCATGGCTTCCGAAATGGTGCGGCCGCAAGACGTTAATTTTATTACGCGCGAAGCAAGAGGCATGTTATGCATTTCCATAACCGAAGAACGGGCCCGCGCTTTGAATCTTGATTTTATGGTAGAAGAAAATTCATCTTTGCACGAAACGCCCTTTACGGTTAGCGTGGATGCCCTTCATGGTACCACTACCGGCATTTCGGCCTACGATCGTGCGCACACCATTCGCACCATTATCGATCCCGCTACCAAGCCGGAAGACTTGGCGCGGCCTGGGCATATTTTCCCGCTGATTGCAAAAAAAGGCGGCGTGTTGCGGCGTGCCGGGCATACGGAAGCGGCCGTGGATTTAGCGCGTTTGGCCGGTTTGCGACCCTCTGGCATTTTGTGTGAAATAATGGCCGAAGACGGCAGTATGGCCCGCGGCGAAACTCTGAAAGCATTTACCGAAAAGCACGGATTAAAAATTATTACCATTGCCGATTTGATTCGCTATCGGCGACAGAAAGAAAAGTTTGTACGCCGTCGCGTTGTGGTGGATATGCCCACCAAATACGGTACATTTAAATTGTATTTGTACGAAAACACACTCAATCCGAACGAACATCATGTGGCTTTGGTAAAGGGAACCGTAGCCGATGGCCGTCCAGTATTGGTACGTGTGCATTCCGAATGTTTAACCGGCGATGTATTCGGTTCCAAACGCTGCGATTGCGGCGATCAGTTGCACACAGCCATGGAAATGATTGAGCAGGAAGGCCGCGGAGTGCTTTTGTACATGCGTCAGGAAGGCCGCGGAATCGGCTTGGTTAACAAACTGCTGGCCTATGCCCTGCAGGAGCAAGGCAAAGATACCGTAGAGGCCAATGAAGCATTGGGCTTTAAAGCCGATTTGCGCGATTACGGGATCGGTGCTCAAATTCTAAAAGATTTGGGGCTAAGCAAAATTCGTTTAATGACCAATAATCCCAAAAAAATTATCGGCCTAAAAGGTTATGAGCTGGAAGTGGTCGAACGGGTGCCCATCGAAATTTGTCCCAATGAAATCAATGAGTTTTACCTAAAAACCAAAAGAGATAAATTAGGTCATTTATTTTTAAACAATAAATGAGTATACTGGCAAAAACAATTGCAAGCCACGCGCTTGATGGCTGCTTGGTTGCCTTTTTGCGTAGGGGAAATGCTTGCAAATAAAACGTAAGGAAATTATTATGAACGTTATCGAAGGAAAACTTTCGGCCAAGGGACGTAAGTTTGCCCTGATTGTCAGCCGATTTAACGAATTTATCAGTCAAAAATTACTGTCCGGAGCAGAAGATTGTCTTTTACGTCATCATTGTTCGCCAGATGACATTACCGTGGTTTGGGTGCCGGGTGCGTTTGAAATTCCGTTAGTCGCCAAAAAGTTGGCACAAAGTAAAACCTACGATGCGGTGATGTGTCTTGGCGCTGTTATTCGCGGCGCAACACCCCATTTTGATTACGTGGCAGCGGAGGTTTCCAAAGGAGTAGCCCAAAGCGCTTTGGAAACCGGAGTACCCATTATTTTCGGAATTATTACCAGCGATACCATCGAACAAGCAATCGAGCGCGCCGGAACGAAATCCGGCAACAAAGGATGGGATGCCGCTTTGGCCGCCATCGAAATGGCCGATTTGTTTGCGCAAATGAAGGGATAACAAGCAATTGGCCTAAACGGCATGTTTGTTAATGGCGTACGGAAACGGATCTCCGCTTGTGATTTTGCCGCTTAACCGTTAATTCGGTAGAAAGGGGTGGTGAATAGAGCGATCCGTTTGTTAAAAGACCGGCACAAGGCCAAGCATTGCGGACAAAAATATAGTGTTTCTGTCGCATTTAAAAATCGATTTTGATTTCTTTCGAATTAAAAGAAATTTGCAAAAAACTTAAGGATTATGTATGGCCAGAGCATTTTTTATTTTGTTATTAACAATGATTGTAACCTATGCTCAGGGATTAAACGACTGGCAGAGCATTACCGATATGAACGACGTTAACCAAATTACGGTGGCAGATGGGGCCGTTTGGGCCGTTTCGAACGGCGGAATGTTTCGTTTTGATCCGCAAGATTCATCATTTGAAAAAATAACCAATTTACAGGGACTGCGTTCGCTTAGTTTGAATACGGTTACCCATGACGATTTAGGGCAAATTATTATTGGCGGCCAAGATGGATTAATCCAAATTTACAATCCTCAAGATGGCACCTGGGACTACAAATACGATATGGAAGGTATGCCTGTTTATGATTTGTTCGTAACAGGCGATACTCTTTGGGTGGCAACGCGCGACGGTGCTGGGGTTTACAAACGTGATCAGGGACATTTTGTTTTTAAAGATTTTTTTCAGAATTTTCCCCTTCGGCCAGAAAAAATTTTGCAATGCGCCGTTTTTAACGGTCGTATTTGGCTGGGAACCGATAAGGGGCTGCTATCTGCTCCTGCGGATTTCGGTCGGTTCCCGATTAACGATCCGCGACGCTGGAAAGTTTTTAATGCTACTCGTTATTTACCTGATAATACTATCACGGCTTTGGCTTGCGATCAAACATATTTATGGGTTGGCACGATGGCCGGTTTGGTTTCGGTAGACCGGCAAAATAGCTTTACGTTACGCACGGATTGGAAGTTGCTGAATACGGGAAAATATTTATTCGTGGATTATTTGCTTCCCCTGAATGGCAAACTTTACGTGGCCGCTGGTATTTCGTTGTACACCTACGAATCCGGGCGGGGAATTACCGCGGGGTCGGTTTTTAAGACCGATATTCGATCGCTGGCCGCAGATTCCGGCGGAACGATTTGGGTGGGACTGCAGCACAACGGAATTGCCTCGTCCCGAGACAAAATACCCCACAAAATACCCGGCCCCCCGACCAACACATTACGAACCGTGTTTAAGGATCGGCAGAATAATTTGTGGCTTAGCGGTAGTCGTCCCAAAGTTTCGCAATTGACGGGAATGATTAAATATGACGGCCGACAGTGGACACAATATTATTTTAGCGGAAACACGTATTGGGGCCCGGCAAACGATGTGGATGCCATTTATCAGGATCGTTTTAATAATATGTGGTTCGGTACCTGGGGCGGTGGTGTTATCGCTTTTTCGGCATCCGCCGATACGCTTTTCTTTAATAATCATGATTTTGCCGGAAATCTAAACATTGCCTGTGATGGAAATATTTTAGTGCGTCCTATCGATCCTGCAAAGGTACTGCACGGTTTTTTTAGCGGTGCGGTAATCAATGAAAAATATACCGTAATTACCTCGGTTGTCGAAGGCCCGCGCGGTAATTTATGGTTTACAAATTATTATGCTAGTAACGATCATTTGATTGCCGTTGCCCCTTACGACAATTCAGGCTTTCCGGTTCTTGATCCGGATCGCTGGATTTATTTTGGTAGCAGAGACGGCATTCGCGCGGCCGAAGGCGGAGTGCTCTGCCTGGCGTTCGATACGTTTAATAATCGTATTTACATCGGTACCTACCGTGATGGATTGTATATTTTAGATTACGGAAGTTCGTTGGCCAATAAAGCGGATGACCAACTATATCATGTGCAAATAAAGGATAATTTATTCAGCAATTTTGTACAGTCGTTGGCCGTAGATCAAGACGGGGTGCTTTGGATCGGTACGACCAGCGGATTGAATTCATTCGACGGCATTAATGTGTACAAACATGTGGGAGACGAACAGGGGTTGGCGGGACCGTTGGAAAACGATATTCGTAAAATTGTTGTCGATAAATACAATAACAAATGGTTTGCCACCAGTGGCGGTGTAAGTATTTTGCCCGCCGATCGGAGTCCCTGGGATACGCATGCCTGGAAGGGGTTTAATACGCGCAACAGCTACTTGGTTAGTAATGATGTGCATGGCATTTTTGTTGACGATAAGACGGGTGAGGCCTATTTTGCTACTGAGGAAGGGTTAAGTATTTATCGTGGGGCTTTTGCCGAAATCCGCGAAAATTTCAATGAAGTTGCGGTGGGGCCGAACCCGTATGTTTTGGATCAGGCTGAGGGTAAATTCGTAATTAAAAATTTGATGCGGAATTCGTCGGTAAAAATTTTTACTATTAACGGACATCTGGTTCGCGAACTTACCTCAAAAACGTTGCTTAGCGACGGAACCATTGCCGTTGACGGCGGACGCGCCTATTGGGACGGCCGCGACTCTTTGGGAAAGAAAGTTGCATCGGGTATCTATCTTTATTTAGCTTACAATGAAAACGGAAAATCAATAACCGGTAAATTTGCTGTAATCCGAAAATAGCCATGTTAAAATCGTTGTACATCAAAAATTTTGCCTTAATTGACGAGTTGCGAATCGAGTTTTCCGAAGGCTTGAATATTATAACCGGGGAAACGGGCGCTGGGAAATCGATTATTGTGAATGCCCTGGCGCAGCTTTGCGGAGAACGCAGCAGTGTTGAACTGGTGCGTAAAGGTGCCGCCAAAGCGATTTTAGAGGCCGAAATCGATTTTCGGCCGCGGCCTGAAATTTTGCGCATATTAAAAGAATTAGCGCTCGATTCCGAAACAGAGTATACGCTTATTTTACGCAAAGAAATTTCGGCTAAAGGGAATTCGCGCACTTTTGTAAACGATACGCCCGTGCCTTTAAGCCGCCTAAATGAAATTAGTTCGTATTTAATAGATATCCACGGACAGCATCAACACCAACGCCTGTTACATCCCGAAAATCATTTGGAATATTTGGATGCCTTTGCCCGTTTGGACCATTTGGTACAAACCTTTAGCCATACATTGCAGGAATATCGCCAAAAATTAAAAGAACGCGATGATTTGAAGGCCAAGCAACTTAAAAGCACTCAATTGCAGGATATGTATCGTTTTCAGATGGATGAGCTAAACCAGGCCCAATTGCAACCCGGTGAATTGCACACTTTGTACGACGAAATGAAACGCCTGAATAATGTCGAAGCGATTCATCAGTTGGCCTCGGCTATTAACGATACGCTTTATCTCGGAGAAATCAATGCTTCCGGATTAATTGCACGTTCGGAAAACGATCTGCAAAAGTTAAGCGAATACGATGCGCAATTTGCCGAGTTTACCGAAAGTTTGGCCGAAGCGCGTGCCTCGGTTGAAGAAATCGGACGATTCGTTAGCGATTATTTGGCAGATTTAGAATTTGATCCGCAACGCTTGGAACAAATTCAGGAACGTATTGGGCGTCTTGAATTTTTGCTAAAAAAATATCAGAAAAAAAACGTGGAAGAACTTATTGAATATTTGCATGAAATCGAAAACTACTCGGCAGATATCAGCCAATTCGATGAACGTATTGCCGCAACGGAAAAGCAGATTGACAGCTTAAGAGAAAGTTTGCAAAAAACCGGTTCCGAACTCAACCGAAGACGGCAAGAAGCAGCAAAGAAGTTCGAGCAAAAAATTACGGAAATGTTTACCAAGGTGGGAATGGCACAGGCGCGTTTTAGAGTTCGTCTTACGGTGCGCGAACATAAAGAAAGTCCGTTTGTTTTGCATGGCAAATCCGTTGAACTGAACGATCGCGGTTTTGATGATGTGGTGTTTGAGCTGGCTTCCAATGCGGGGGAAGATTTCAAACCTTTGCATAAAATAGCCTCCGGCGGAGAGATTTCGCGAATTATGCTGGCGCTAAAATCGTTGCTGGCGGCAGTGGATCAGGTGCCTTCCATGATTTTTGATGAAATTGATGCGGGTATTTCGGGCAAAATCGCTCAGGTAGTTGGTTTGCAAATGGCCGAATTGAGTCGTCAACGCCAAATTTTATGCATAACCCATTTGCCACAAATTGCTGCATTTGCCCGTACCCATTTTAAGGTCTTAAAAAATACTGAAGAAAATCGCACCTACGTCGATATAGAACAATTAGATGACTCCAGTCGAATTCATGAAATTGCAACATTATTGGCCGGAAAAGAAATTGCCGAACAAACATTGGAAAATGCGCGTCATTTAATAGCGGAAGCAAGAGCAATGCACTAATTGGTGGCGAAAAAGATAGCGTATGTTTTTGCCCGAAACTCTTGTTTGTTGTTCGGAAACGGTGCTACTTAAAGCATAGTATGATTCGGCATTTCACCGGTTGTTTTCTGATATTTTTGCAAACCGTTTAACTTAACCTTATTTTAGCACTTAGTTGGCAAATTTTTTAGGAGGCCGTAATGGGTGTGGGAAGAAATCAAATGATTAATGTGCTCCTGCACGAAAATAACCCAAAACGTTATTTTCTTAATTTTTTTAAGAAAAAAAAGAGAAAAGTAGAGCTTCGGCCCGGGGCCATGCCACCGGAAAAAGTCCGAGAAATCATTAAGCGCATTGGAAAAGGCAAAAAGGTTAATATTCAACGCGTTGAATACGACGGTACACCGGAGGAAAAACCGGTGACCGTAAAGATTATTGATATTACCGATGATTATTTTACCGGCAGTGTGATTAATGTAGAACGTTCCATTAAACAGGAATTAGACGAACGCATTGTCTACATAAAAGGCGGTGGCGGAACTATCGATTTTTATTATGATGACGGTGATATAATGAGCATCGAAGAAGATGTGGACGAACAAATTATCCAGCAACGCAATGTGGAAGAATTGTTGGAAATTTTGGACGCTCTTGAAATTAACGAAGAAATTTTAATCAGTTATTACGATGAAGAAAAGGGCGGCGTGATTAACGGACGCGGGAAATTAGTGGACAAAGACCTAACCAGTAAAGATTTTAGCGTTGAATTTTCCGTTATTAATGATATTGAACTGGATAAGCCCAAAACAATCCGTTTGAATCTGGAAAAAAATATCGTTCTGGATATCGAAGTTGTCCTTTAATGTATTGTTAAAGCCCTCCTTTTGAAGTAAAAAATCGCTTGAAAATAGACAGGAGGTCTGAAGAAATTTTGGCAGGAAAGAACAAGCGCAATCATTTTAATCCTTTCTGATTGTCGATGCCGCGGCGAATACACATATATGTCTTAAAAAATAATCGGATTTCCACTGAGCCAAAACCATTACACAATGCAAAAGCCGGTCTCTGGGTTGTGCGGTTTATGTATCCGTTAATTGTTAAAGCCGAGAACGTTCTTTAATAAACGATAAACAAATCGGCAACATTCGTATGTTTAAATTGTATGCAGATAATCGTTTCGAAATTGACCTGCTGTTTGTACTGCGGACGAAAATCGTATTACCCCCCTCACCTAAAAGCAAATATATTTTGGTTTTATTGGGCGCTGTTGACTATATTTCTGCCTTTAAGAAAAAAATGTATCAAAGCGGGAAATAAGTTATCAAAAAAATTGTTATATTAGTTAAACAAAAATAAAAAATAGTATAGGAGTTTGATATGGCTGTTACAAAAGAGGAACTGGTAGAGGTTTTGCGCAAGGTGAGTTATCCCGGTTATAGCAGGGATATCGTATCGTTCGGACTGGTTCAAAAAATAGATATTAGCGATCAGGTCATACGTCTTCATATCGTAGTAAAGGGCAAAGATAGTAGTGTTGTTCGGCAGATTAAACAGGATGTGGAGAAGGTGTTACGGCAAGCATATCCCGATTACAAGCATGAAGTTGTAGCCGAGGCACAAGAACCGCCTAAATTTAGCACCACAACAGCCGAAAAACCGGAGCAATATTTGTCAAGCATTAAATACAAGGTGGCGGTAGCCAGCGGTAAAGGCGGAGTGGGAAAATCTACCGTAGCCGTAAACTTGGCGGTGGCAATGGCCAAATTGGGCTATCGGGTCGGGTTGCTCGATGCGGATATTTACGGCCCGAGCATTCCGTTGATGTTGGGTGTGCAGGAACGTCCTTTGTATGACGGTAAAAAAATTCATACGATCGAAAAATACGGCGTTCATTTAATGTCATTGGGTTTTTTGGTGGATAATTCGGAAGCAGTCATTTGGCGCGGCGCTTTGGTCCATCGCGCCTTGCAGCAATTGATGAATGATGTGGCCTGGCCGGAATTGGATATTATTTTGTTTGATATGCCTCCGGGAACGGGTGACGCTCAGCTTACCATTTCGCAATCGGTTGCTCTTGACGGTGCCGTGGTGGTTTCTACTCCTCAGGATGTGGCTTTAATAGATGCGATTAAAGGAGTGCAAATGTTCCGCAAAGTAAATGTACCGGTAATGGGCATTATTGAGAATATGAGTTATTTTATTTGTCCGCATTGCGGGGAACGTACGGATATTTTTTCCCATGGTGGTGTGGCCAAAGCTTGCCAGCAATACGATACGGAATTGTTAGGCGAAATTCCGATAAATCCGCGGATTGTTGAAGGTGGTGACCATGGAGTACCTGTTGTTGTGGATAATCCGGACAGTCCAGAAAGCAAAGCCTTTTTGGATGTTGCCAAACGTATTTACGATAAGATTTCCAAATAAATCTCCAAAAATGGGAAATATTCCCTATCGAAAAACAGTATAGTTGGGAATATTTCCCGTATTCTTAATTTCTTCTTTTTAACCTATTTTGTACTAACCTTATAAAGTTTAAAGAGTTACGAACCCTCCGATTTGTTAGCCTATTATTGGCATTATTTTTGTATTAAATAAAAGGAACCAATATGGATATGGGGGGCTTTTAATCATGCGTATCAAAATAACCTTTAGGAATCCGAAACGAAAAACATACCTACCGATTAATACCAACTATTATCTGGTTAAGCTTATTAAACAATTGACATTTGAATACCGACGTTATCTTTCTTCTCTGGTGCCCGAAGGATCTTCTTCCAAGGGATTTGATTTATATACGTTTTCGCAGCTTATCATTCCTGAACGAAAAATCGAAAATTTTATGATTGGCATTTTATCAAGAGAATTCTATTGGTATGTGGCCTCGCCGTATTATCAATTTTTAGGAATTTTGGCTAAAGAATTGCGCAAACACAAACGATTTAAGATATATGACGTTTATTTTGAAGTGGAGAATGTACGTTTTGTCCCGGAACCGGAATTTAAAGACAATGAGGCCCAATTTACCTGTTTGTCGCCTGTGACCGTATTAAAAGAATCGAGAGGGAAAAAACATAAATCTGATTTTAAGAAATATGCCTTACCAGATAACAAAGAATTTTATGCGATGTTGGAAAAAGACATTCGTAACAAATTTAGGGTTATTCATAAAAAGACAATCGATCATTTGGAATTTGATTTGGAATTTGACAAAGAATATATCCGGCGCCGTAACAATCGCATTACCAAGGTCATTACATTAGAGAAAGAGAGCAGTCGCCAAGAGCAGGTACGTTGCGTACTGGCGCCTTTTAAAATCAAGGCCGAGCCCGAAGTGTTAAAGGTAATTTACGATGCCGGAATTGGCCAAATGAATGCTTTGGGGTTTGGTATGGTCGAAATGGTACATCAACATAGAAAATAGGAGACAACCCAAAAGAAGAATTAAAAATAAATAGTTATCGGGCCTCATTCGTTGCGGCACACCTTGGTATTTTTGGAAGTCATATAAGTTAGGGTTTATTGCTTCTTTCCTACCATTTAGGGCCGTTGGTACTTTCCCACCGAGTATCAACGGCCCTGTTTATTTTGGTGAGAAAACGGCTAATCTTTATTGACATATAAATAGCGTTTGGTCTTTTGGGTAGGGGTTTTCTCGAAAGGTTCTGTCTGTTCAATAATTTTGCTGATGCGAGCATAAACAGCCAATTGGTCGTTTGTTTTTTGACGAATTGTTTCGAGCAGTTCTTTGATTTTTTCTTTAACTTGCGTTTCACTTAAATGGTTAATGCCGAATTTTTTATCAAGTTCTTCATAATTTAAAAATACACGGGCAACAATTTTTCCGTGGTCATCATAAACCAGAGATTCTGCCACGCAGTCAAACTCATTCAGAATGGCTTCGATTTGTTCCGGATAAATGTTTTCACCACTTGGCCCTAAAATCATGTTTTTAATCCGCCCTTTAATGTACAAATAGCCATCTCCATCCAAAAGTCCCAAATCACCTGTTTTAAACCATCCGTCTTTCGTTAATACGTCGGCTGTTCTTTCGGGATCCTTGTAATATCCCTGCATGACGTTAGGGCCTTTAACCCAAATTTCACCCACACCGGTTTGCGGGTCCGGATCGTAAATTTTAATTTGGATGCCGGACAAGGCCGGACCCGTGGAATGAATTTTTAACATACCTTTTACCATGGCGGCAACAATAGGAGATGTTTCGGTTAAACCGTAACCAATGGCATAAGGAAATTCGGATTCAAATAAAAATTTTTCGACTTCAGGAGATAATAAAGCTCCGCCAATGGGCATTACCTGTAATTGTCCGCCGAACGTTTCCAGAAGTTTTTTACCTGCTTTTTTAAAGATAAAGCGGCGTAAGCTCGGTACCTTTTGCATTAAGCGTAAGATCATTTTTTTATTAAGTTCGGGGGCAATGCGGGTTTTGTAAATTTTCTCAATAATCAGGGGCACAATAAGCATAATTGTCGGACGTACCTTTTGCAAGGCGGCAACCAAAAGTCGAGGGGTTGGTGGTTTGGCAAAGTAATGGATATTACATCCGGCAATAAGCGGTGCCACCATGCCTACCGTGGCTTCATACGCATGCGATAAAGGCAAAACGGAAAGCAACCGGTCGGCCGGCGATGCGTGAACCACTTTTAAGATAGCCAGGGCGTTAGAGACAATATTATAATGCGAAAGCATAACACCCTTGGAATTGCCGGTAGTGCCTGATGTATAAATAATTACGGCCAAATCATGGGGTTGCAATTCGGCGCTTTCGGATTTTTGCGTTATTTTTAAGGCCGCCTTTGTTATTTTCGTAAACTCTTTGCTACCTTTATCCAGTAATTCTTTTATTCCATCTTTACCGCTTTGTTCTTCTTCAAAGGGTTTAAACGTATTGATTATAATAATTTTGCGAACATTTTCAAAATGCGCATCTTCGATTTTGGGCAACAGAGTTTGTGAGACAAAAACCATTTTACAATGGGCGTGGCGAATAATATGTTGGACTTCATTCGGATGAAAATCGGGTAAAATAGGAACGGCCACTGCTCCCATGGAGGTAATGGCAAAATAGGTTACAGACCAATGGGGCATACTTTCGCTAAACAAAGCAATGTGGTCGCCCTTTTGGATGCCCTGTTCCTTTAAATAGGCCTGAACTTGTAAAACTTTGGCATAAAAATCACCGTAGGTTAGCGGTGTTTCTCCTACAAAAGAAACAGCAGGATGTTCGGCATATTGTGTGTTGATATATTCCAAGACATCTTTTAACGTTTGTAAGGATTCCATAATTTAATTCCCGAAATAGTTTAACAAATTTTCATGCCGTTTCGATTACCCGCAAAGGCATAATATTGGAACGCAACGGATTGGTGTATGCCCCGAACAGCGTTGTTATGCGTAAAAAAATCTTCCGCCTGAGTTGCATGTTAAATTTAATGTAATGTTTGGATTAAAAGCGTGCAAATGTTTTCAAACAAGGAATTAAAGCCATTTTATTTGTCACAAAAATATATCATTTTTTTCATGCCCGGTTTGGTCGTATATTATATCGTACCGATCAGGTAAAGAGAAAGGCGCCGATGTGGGCAACCCAGCTTAAAAAATTGATTATTCGGAGTATTTTGTTTATGACCATTCCCATAGCCGGATTTACTCAGACTCATTTTGACGGGAAACGTTTTGTGAATCCTTTTCCGACATTTCAAGAAAGAACGCGTTTCGATCTTTTTAGGTGGCTGGTATGGGATCGTATTACGGGAAAACGGCCCGCGGAAAAAGGTGAGAACGTTCTTTTCTCCGCTGCTAAGACAAAAGTTATGTGGTTAAAGAAAAACAGAGACCGATTTTCTGTTACCTGGATTGGTCATTCAACGTTGCTTATTCAATTGGATGGTATGAATATTTTAACCGATCCGATTTTTAGCAAACGCAGTTCGCCTTTTTCATTTATCGGCCCTAAACGGTTGGTGCCTCCCGGAATTCCCTTGGATTCTTTACCAAGCATAGATTTGGTTGTGATTTCACATGATCATTACGACCATCTTGATAAAAAAACCATAAAATTTTTAGGTAACAAACCGTTTTACCTTGTCCCTTTGGGTGTCGGAAATATTCTAAAATCATGGGGAATAACACGTTATGCCGAAAAGGATTGGGGGGATGAAACGGAAATTAACGGTCTGAAGATCATTTGTACACCGGCACAACATTTTTCCGGCCGTTCGCTTTTCGGCCAAAATAGCACTTTGTGGGTAAGCTGGCTGTTGCAGGGCCAAAATGTAACGTTTTACTTTGGGGGCGATACGGGATATTTTAGCGGATTTTCGGAAATAGGGCGGCAATACGGTCCCATCCACTTTGCCGCATTGCCTATTGGTGCCTATGCTCCGCGTTGGTTTATGAAATCGGTACACATGAATCCGGAAGAGGCCTTAACAGCCTTTAAAGAATTAAAGGCTCGAGAATTTATTCCTATCCATTGGGGAACGTTTCGTTTAACGGATGAACCGATGGCCGAACCAATGGAACGTTTGATTAAAAAGGCGGAAGAGAGGTCGTTAGAAAAACGTATCCGTATTTTTAAACACGGAGAAACCAAAATGCCACATGGGGAAGCGGAATTATGATTGAAGGTTGGCGCAAGGTTCGCTTTTTACGGAAAAACTTGAAATTTTTTGTTTTTATTTTAATGTTTATTCTAAATTGTTCACGGGAAAAAAACATGACGCATACAGAGGCCTACTATCAAAAATTACGTAAAGCAATGGTGGAACAACAAATTGTGGCCCGAGGGGTAAAAGATGCGCGTGTGATTAGAGCAATGGAAACGGTTCCCAGACATAAGTTTGTACCTGCAAAAGAAGCTCCTTTGGCCTATGAAGACGAACCGCGGCCTATCGGTCACGGGCAGACGATCAGTCAACCGTATATTGTAGCCTTTATGACCGAACAATTACATTTAAAGTCCACGGATCGTGTTCTGGAGATCGGTACGGGCTCCGGGTATCAGGCGGCAGTACTTGCCGAAATGGTCGATTCCGTTTTTACGATAGAAATAATTCCGGAGTTAGCGCGCGAGGCGGCTCAGCGCTTAAAAGCCTTGGGCTACAATAATGTGGTGGTAAAGCAAGGCGACGGGTACAATGGCTGGCCGGAAAAAGCCCCGTTTGACGCCATAATAGTTACGGCTGCTCCGCCTAAAATTCCGCCTCCTTTGCTGGAACAATTGAAAAACGGCGGAACCATGGTTTTACCGGTGGGCGAATATGTTCAGGAATTGGTTGTAGTTAAAAAATCGGCAACCGGAATGGCAATGCAAAATATCTTACCCGTACGTTTTGTGCCGATGACCGGCAAAGTGCAAAAAGAAAAATAAGGCGAAGGATTGTTGTGAAAAAAAATGTTCGACTTGTAAATACGGTGATTAACGGGCGTCTGCAGCAGGAACGTTTGAGCCGGATGTTTGGTGCGCCAGTGTACAAGCAGAGAAAAGATAAAATAGATTTTGAAACGTTGGAGGAAATTCAGGACGAATTGCTGGCCAAAGGTATTTTTTCCGAAATTGAAGAATCGCCTTCCCGCTATTATTTGAAAATACTACCAGGTACTTCATTGCAAAAACGTCCTCGCTATTGGGTGCATTTTGTGCTTTTTTTATTCACGGTGCTCACCACTACCATGACAGGCGCGCTGCTTCGGGGGAAAGATCCTTTTGTTTCATGGAGCAATTTCGCAATAGGTTTGCCTTATTCGTTCGCTTTACTAACTATCCTTTTCAGCCATGAGATGGGACATTACTTAACAGCGCGCTACTACAAAATCGAAGCCACCTTACCCTATTTTATTCCCTTTTTCGTACCGGCTTTTCATCCTGGTACATTGGGTGCGTTTATTAAACTTAGATCGCCCATGCCGCACAAAAAAGCATTGTTCGATGTGGGGGTGGCCGGGCCGTTGGCCGGATTTGTTATGAGTATTATCTTTTTGATTATAGGCTTTTATCGCTTACCCGATACGACGGGCATTTACGCTTATATCGAAAAAATACATCCTCTGGGTGATGCGCATGGTATTGACCTTTTTTTAGGAAAAACATTGCTTTATGAATGGTTAGGCAAGTTGTTTGGCGCCGAACGTCTGCCCATGGATGAGATGTATCATTTTCCGTTTATCTTTGCCGCCTGGTTCGGATTGCTGGTAACAGCGATTAATTTAATGCCCATCGGACAACTGGATGGCGGGCATATTACCTATGCCTTGTTTGGCGCAAAAGCCCGCTATATTGCAATTTTGGCATTTTTTCTGTTAATCGTGTTAAATTTTTATTTGATCTCGAATTTTAATTCATACATTTGGGTTTTGTGGACCGTTTTACTTTTAATTTTTATTCGATTTCGGCATCCGCCAACTTTAGATGACTCGCAAAATATTGATCGTAAACGGCGAATTTTGGGATTGCTTTCATATGTGATTTTTATCGTTTGTTTTTCACCGATGCCCTTTTACGTGCAATAAAATGTAAAGATATTAACGCTGAAAATGAGCACAAAACATGATGTTTTGCCAAAAAATTGAAAGAAAAAGTTAAAGCGATTTTGATAATATTTGTCATTAATTCGTTCCATGCGTATTTTTTTACAAGTGGGGGTAATAAAAAACTAAAACAAATGGGTCGGAAAGTAAGGGAACAAAACTTACCGAATGCTTTCCGCCGGAGGTGGGCCTATGCTGTATGTTTTACTATTTGTTTTATTTTTGCTTTCTGTCTGGGGGCTGCTGTTATACGTGCGTAAATCGCAATGGGATACTATTCACAGAAATTTGCTTGATCTGGAGGACCATTATCAGGGAAAGGTAATCCGCCGCGGCTTTGCCGCCCGACCGTTTTTTTATGGTAAAATTAACGGTTATTCTTTAACTATTAATATCAGCAGCGAAAAATTAGGCAAGGAACGTCTAAATTATTTTGATATCAGTTGGGGGCTGCCAACCAATGAATCGTTTACTATTGCTGAAAAAAAATGGCTATCCAAACATCGTGATCAGGAGGTCGATTTTTTACCTGAAATAGAAAACGATTACGGGCAAAAGTTTGCCTTAATTCACAAAGATCAAAAGCGGGCCAAACAGGTTATGCAACATCCTTCCGTAAAACAGTTTATCAATGAATTTAAAAATTTATGTTATATTTTTTTAGGCAAAACGGGCATTATTTGCGAATTTGAAGCTGAAAATTTAGCCGAAGCATCTAAATTCGCTTTGTTGCAAAAACGATTCGAGCTGATTAAAATTTTGGGAGAGGCTTTTCAATAATGAGTACCGAAATCGTTCCGGAAAATTTTAAAGCGGGCTACGTAGCCATTATCGGTTTGCCCAATGCGGGTAAATCCACTTTGCTTAATACCTTGCTTAACATCAAACTTTCCATTATTTCTGACAAACCGCAAACCACCCGCCGCCGTATTCCGGGCATATTAAACAAAGAAAACATTCAGGCGGTATTTTTGGATACGCCGGGTATTTTAAAGCCCAAATACAAACTGCATGCGCGCATGATGGAGCAAGTGCATTCCGCTTTGGATGATGCGGATTTGCTTTTGCTAATTGTGGATGCCAAAACGTCTCGGCATCCCGTTGATATTGATTTGGCACGTTTAAATCCCGCGCAAAAACCGGTTATTCTTTTGTTGAATAAGGTGGATTTGATTAACAAGCAGGATTTACTTCCTTTAATTGATTTATATAAAGATTTTTATCCGTTCGAAGAAATTATTCCGATTTCGGCATTAACGGGAGATGGCGTGGAAAAAGTAGAGGCCGCCATAGAGGCCCGCTTACCTGTTCATCCGCCGTTTTACCCGCCGGATGTTTTAAGTGACCAACCAGAACGTTTTTTTGTGGCCGAAATTATCCGCGAAAAAATATTCGAAAAATTTTATCAGGAAATACCCTATTCTACCGAAGTAGTGGTGGAAGAATTTAAGGAGCGTCCCGCACAAAAAGATTATATTTATGCCATTATTTATGTGGAACGCAATTCGCAGAAGGGAATTATGATCGGGAAAAAAGGAGAAGCGCTCAAAAGAATTGGTGAGGCGGCCCGCCGTGAAATCGAAGCGTTTTTAGGACGTCCGGTGTTTTTGGAATTACGTGTTAAAGTAAACGAAAAATGGCGTTATGACGAGCGCAAACTTAAGCGGTTGGGATACTAATTCAAAAAGGGCCAGTAGCGACCGTCTTGCCATGAGCAAGAACGGTCGGCTTGGGGAAAATAGGTTGGTTTGGCTTAGGAAATTTGATACTTTTTTAATTTGGAAATTAATGTACTTCGGTTCATGTTTAGCATTTTGGCCGTTTGTACTTGATTGAATTTGTTTTTTTCCAATGCCTTAATGATTAAATTTTTTTCAAAATCTTCCACCAGTTGATTAAATCCTTTGGAAAAATCAATTTCATCGCTAAAGGCATCGCCCACATAATGGCGAACGTTTTCGGGCAAGTCGTCAAGGTCGATAATATCTTTTTTACTTAGTACAATAATGCGTTCAATTAAATTTTCCAGTTCGCGAATGTTGCCAGGGTAATCATAGCTTTCCAATACCTTCATGGCCTCCGGCGAAATTTCACGAATTTGTTTACCGTAAATTTTATTAAATTTTTCGATAAAATGATACGTAAGGTATTTAATGTCTTCACGGCGTTCGCGTAAAGGCGGCACATGTACCGGTATTACGTTTAAGCGATAATACAAGTCCTGCCGGAAGGTGCCTTCTTTAATAGCTTTTTTTAGATCTTTGTTAGTGGCCGCAATAATACGTACGTCTACCTTTATGGTTTCGGTTCCGCCCACTCGTTCGAATTCGCCTTCTTGCAAAACACGCAATAGTTTTAATTGCATGTTAAGCGAAATATCACCGATTTCGTCGAGAAACAAAGTACCGCCGTTGGCCATTTCGAAACGTCCTATTTTATCGCGTATGGCACCGGTAAATGCCCCGCGTACATGCCCGAACAGTTCACTTTCGAGCAAGCTTTCGGCCAATACACCGCAATTAACTTTTACAAAGGGACGTTTGGCTCGCGGACTGTTATAATGAATGGCATTGGCAATAAGCTCTTTACCCACGCCGCTTTCCCCTTCGATTAATACGGTGGTATTGGTAGCAGCGACATCTTTAACCAGCTCGAACAGTTGACGAATTTTTTCCGTTTTGCCAACCATGTTGGTAAAATCATAAGTTTGTTTAAGCTTGCTTAGCAGGTATTCGTTTTCTTTGATTAACGAGCTTAATTGGGTAATACGTTCTACTTTGGCTAAAATTTCATCAAGGCGGATAGGTTTTAAAATGTAATCTTTGGCGCCCATCTTCATGGCATCTACCGCTGTTTCGATGGTGCCGTGGGCTGTAACCATAATGACGGGAATGTGCGGATATTCTTTGGTAAGGATGCGTAATAATTCCATGCCGTCCATTTCTGGCATGCGGATATCGGTTAAAACGATATCCGGTTCTTGCTGTTTAATAACGCTTAAAGCATCCAGACCATTGGTCGCAGTTATGGGTAAATAGCCTTTGGTTTCAAACACTTCTTTCATTAAATCGAGTGCATCTTGCTCATCATCCACAATTAATATTCTGGATTTCATTAAGCCCCCTGAAATTGTTACGTACTGGTAAAAGTTAGTGATAAAATCAAAGAAGAACCGTCTTCGATCAGTTCATGGCTTATTTGGTATTCATCTAAAATAAAACGAATAATAGTTAACTCCAATGCAAATTTCATTTTGCCCGTATCTTTAAATTGCAAACTGTTCTTCAGTAAATACTGATCCAAAGCATCCGTGTAATTTTGTATTGTTATTTTAGCAACGATCTTTTCCTGGCCATCCTTTGCCGGTTTGACCGATCGGGTTGCAAGAGTAATTTGTGATTTTGTAGGAGTTAAGTTTAATATAAGATCAATAATCATATTAAACAAGAGCTCGATATGAGCAACCTGACCGTAAATGGCCGGCAAGCCGTTGGATGTTTGCAAATGAAGCCGATTTTGATGTTGCTGCCACGATGCCTGGTAAAAAAGTCTTTTTAATATTTCATTCAAAAAAATTTTTTGCGGTACCAAATCGCGCTTGATCGAAGTAAACGAAACCAATCGCGCAACAACTTCGTTTATGCGTTGGATTTGACGTTCCACCATTTTAAGGTGATATTTATCCTGCTCGCTCAGATGGGAGCTTGTCTGAAAAAGTTGAAGACGTCCCCAAATTACATTTAACGGATTAAGCAGCTCGTTGGCCAAGGAATCGGCAAAAGCGTTAAGTACGGTTTCGGAAGTCAGAGAGGGAGAGCTGATGATATTGGATAGGCAAGCGCCTTGAATAATAAAATAATCGTTGCTGTTCCGGATGGATTTTACGGAAACAGGAAAAGAAAATTCGCTGTAATTTTGGTCTACAAACTCCAATTGAATTTTTAAGACGGGCGTGCGTAAGGTGGAAAATTTATTGGTAATATATTTCCAAACTTTTTCGCCTTCTTTCAGAAAATCCGCAAAATGCAGGGGGGATTCATCCTCAAAAGTAACTTTTAACACTTCCTGAGCGGTTCGGTTTAAAAATAGAATATCCGAGTTTTTTTCGACAATTGCGGTAAAAATATTGTTATCTAGAAGCGCGGTTTTTACCAAATTCCAATAAAAGAGGTTGGTTACTCTACGATTGCTGAATTCCGAATAGAAATGACTGAGCACTAATGGTAATCGCTCGGGTAAGGCTTTGCGTTTGATGATGTTTAAATGATTAAACGTCTTCCAGTCATCAAGATCGGAAAGATCTTCCTGAATAAGAATGGTGTGAATGGCGGGATTAATGAGTTGTACTTTTTTTAAATCGTCCGGGCTAAAAGGATATGTTGTATTATCAATAATCAGTAAATCGAACGAAGAGTCGGACAAGGTTTTGAACGGAAAGTGCGCGCCGTTTTGGCGGTGTAGTTGATAACCGATGGTACCGAGAATCCCGTTGAGAAGCCGTGTCAAATTTTCGTCAGTGTTGACTACGCATATGTTTAGTTTTTCATACAACATTTTTATTAAATCAACTTTTTAGTGTAATTTATGGCATTTTTCAGCCGATTCAAAACCTTTTTTTGTCCCAATATGTAAATTATTTCGAAGATTCCGGGGCTGCTGGTACTTCCCGTTAGGGCTAAGCGTAGAGGGTGGATAATTTTTCCAGCGGATAATCCCATGTTTTGGGCTAATTGGCGGATACTTTGTTCAATTTCCGTTAAATTGTTGAAAAAGCGGTCAGGTTGCTCTGCAAATAGTGTATAAAGTTCGGTTAAAATTTGCAAGCTATTTTCTTTTTTAAAAAATTTCTTAACGCCCTTTTCTTCATATTGTTGCGGATCGTAAAAAAAGAATGATAATTGGGTGATAAGTTCGTTAATGGTTTTGGCTCGAACTTGTAAAAGCTTAATCAAATAGCGAAAACGTTCGTTTTGCAGAAAGGCCAAAGACAGGTTTTGGGTCTTTAACCAGGTTTTGATTTCGGGCAATAGTTCATCCACGGATTTTTGAGCCAAATATTTGCCGTTCATCCAGAGCAGCTTTTGCAAATCAAAAACGGCAGGCGTTTTGTTAATGCGTTGCAGACTAAATTCGCGAATCAATTCTTCTTTGCTAAAAATTTCGCGGTCGTTACCAGGCGACCAACCCAAAAGGCATAAATAATTAAACAGGGCTTCCGGGAAAATTCCCATATTTTTGAATTCTTCAACGGAAGTGGCACCGTGTCTTTTGGATAACCGTTTTTTGTCGGTTCCCAGAATTAACGGCACGTGGGCAAATTGAGGCACCGGCCAACCCATTGCCTGATAGAGTAAAATTTGTTTGTTGGTATTCGAGATATGATCATCTCCACGCAAAACAAGCGTTACTCCCATGTCATGATCGTCTACCACAACGGCTAATTGGTAAACGGGGGTATTGTCCGAACGGACGATGATAAAATCGTCTAGCGTATTGTTTTCGATGGTTGTAGAGCCATGAATCAGATCATCGAAGTGCACACGGCCTTGCGGTACTTTAAAGCGGATGGCAAAAGGAAGCCCTTGCCTTAATTTTTGTCGGATTTGTTCAGCGGTTAGGTGGCGGCAGGTGCCGTCGTAACGTTGGTTTAGTTTAAGGGCCTCGGCGCGTTTTCGTTTTTCTTCCAATTCTTCTTTACTGCAAAAACAACGATACGCTTTACCTTGTTGCAAAAGTTTATAGGCTGTTTCGAGATGACGTTGTTCCCTGGTGCTTTGGTACAGAATATCACCGTCCCAGTTTAATCCCAACCATTTTAGTGAGGAAATAATTGTTTGTATGGATTCGTCCGTCGATCGCAGTCGGTCGGTATCTTCGATGCGCAATAAAAAACGTCCGTTTTTTTGCCGCGCAATCAGCCAATTAAAAATAGCGGTACGAGCTCCGCCCACATGCAGGTAGCCTGTCGGACTGGGCGCAAATCGCAAAACGTAGTTCAAAAACAACTCCTGTCTGTAATTAAAAAATACGTGTAGGATTAAATAATTTTTCAAAAAAACACTTATTGTGATAAATTAAAATGAATTTAGAAGATTTATGGCTTAGGGGCAAGTGAGGGCGGTCACATGGCGGTAAAAGACGATCAGGGAATTTTCCGTACGTTTCAATATTATAAATTTTGTGCTTATGGCTTTCTTAAAAATCTACGTTTTTTTGATGCCTTTATTCTGTTAATTATGCGTGAGGTCGGATTTTCTTATTTTGAAATTGGTACTCTTTATTCTTTGCGTGAAATCAGTAAAAATCTTTTTGAAATTCCATCCGGTATTGTTGCCGATAGCTACGGGCGAAAGAACGCCATGGTTTTTTCGTTTTCTTCTTATCTGGTGTCGTTTTTTACGTTTTATTTTAGTACCTCGTACCTGCCTTTTGCTTTGGCTATGGTCCTGTTCGGAATGGGCGAGGCGTTTCGCTCCGGTACGCACAAGGCTATGATTTTAAGTTATTTGGAACGTAACGGACTGTTGCATTTAAAAACACAGTTTTACGGCCGTACGCGTTCTTGGTCGCAAATCGGATCTGCCTTAAGTTCGTTGTTGGCTATTGGTATTATTTTGTGGGGTAAGGAATATCGATTGCTGTTTTTGATTTCGGCTTTGCCCTATTTGCTTGATTTGCTGAATATTTTATCTTATCCCGGTTACTTGAACCGATCCGTACAAACGCAAGCACAAGTTTTAGAGCAAAAAAACATGTTGCGCCGGTTTCGTACGGTATTGACTTCTTATTTCCGGCAGTTTGCCAAAGCGGATTATTGGCGCCAATTTTTTAGCGCGGCCAGTTACGGCGGTTTTTTTAAAGGGTTAAAAGATTATTTTCAACCCATGTTAAAAGCTTTGGCTTTGCAGTTGCCCGTTTTTCTTTATTTGGGACAAAAAGAGCGTACATCCATTTTAGTCGGATTGGCTTACTTTTTACTTTATTTGTTAACTTCTTACAGTTCGCGCAATGCGTTTCGTCTCGAGGCCCGATTTAAGCATTTGGCCAAAGCCATTGATGTGGCCTATTTAACGGGCATTGGCATTACCTTTTTAGCTGGATTGACTCTTTGGGCAGGCTGGCCGTTTGTGGCAACCATTTTGTTTGTCGGATTGTACCTGGTACGTAATATACGCCGTCCGTTAATTGTAAGTTATCTTAGTGAAACTCTGCCTTCCGATATTATGGCTTCGGGGCTTTCCACTATGTCGCAAATGGAAACATTAATTGTGGTTGTTTTAAGCCCGGTTATCGGTTGGCTGGTTGATGTGTTTGGTTTGGGTTGGGGCATTGGTTTAACAGGTTTGTTGTTTTTGGCGCTTTATCCTTTAGCCAAATTACATTCGTCGCAAAAGAAAACAGCCTAAACATGTCGGGGCGCTATCGGTAAAAAAATGATTGAAATCATTAACCGAACATTTCGGAACGTAATATGGAACAAAAACTTAATGTAAACGCATTTGCAATGGATATGGCAACTCTCAAATTATTTTTACGGCAACCCGTAAACTTTTGGAAAAGTTTAACCCTACCCACACGAATACAGCACGGGGCGCTTGTTTTGTTGATCTACATTTTTGCCATCGATCGTCTTTACCGGTTGGTTGCTCTGCTGTTAAGGCAACGTGCTTGGTATGCCGGTTCGTTGGTTTGGCTGGCACTCGATCTGTTTTTGTTTAGTTTATTATTGAGTGCCCCCTATATTTTGCAGCGCATTATCAGCCTGCAACCAGTTTTTAGCACCTTGTGCACCATGCCTGTTTCCGTACGGCAGTTAAGGGCTATTTTGTTTTATTACACGCATAAGTATTGGCTTGTTTTGTGGGCGGTTTTCCTAATGGTTCCAATTAGCCTGTTGGGACTTAAACCGCTTTGGGCTTTAATACTTTTAGCGCTTTTTTTACTTGCCGATGTGTTGAGTTTTTACTTTGCGGTAATTTGGCTTTTTAATGGTTCCCGAAAAAGAAGGTATTATTTTTTAGCCCCCCTTATGGCGGCAGTGCTTGCTGTTTTGTTTTTTGTGCTGCGCCAAACTCCGCACTATTTGCTTTTGGCGAATGGTTTGTTGTTGCTTGGTCTATTTGTCGCCATTCGCGTTTTAGGGGGAGTAGAAATCGGTCCGGATGCGGAGCAACGGCTGCCTGGTTTGCGCATGCCTTCTGTGCGTCGGCATCGTTCGGTAACCATTTCGGGTGGCGCACTAAAAAGTCTTTTTTTACGTGATTGGTTAAACCATTGGCGCAATTCTGCTTATTTAAAAAACAAAATATTATTATTGGCTATGGTGGTGTTTTTCGGAGCAATCGCTTTTTATTCGTACCCCCTAAAAAAAGCTTTGCCTGCGTTTAGCGGGTTTTGGTTTTTGCTTATATGGTGGCATTACAGCGCGGTTTTTAGTCATCGTTATGGCCGTAGCGAACCGGAATGGTTCTTTCGCCAAGTGCCGTTGCCGTTTTTGGCCTATGTGGCCGCCGTTTTTTTAAACGAATTTGTTTTTGTTATGTTGATGCTTGTCTTTTACAGTATCGTTTTAATAGCTGCCGGTATTGGCTTTAGTAGCCAGTGGCAGTGGCTATTGCTGCTTGTTTTTTTTAGTGCGGTGGTTTTACTTACCATGATTACCTTTCGCGTTTTGTTTTACGACGATTTGCCTGCTGGTGGCTATGCCTATCATTTTTCGCTGATTTTTTTTACGGTGATGAGTTTAAATTATTATTTTGTCGGGCCGGTTTTAACGATTCTGTTTATTTTGATTTATGTTTACAAAAGTTACCGTTTTTTGAAAGGCTGAATATGATTCGTTTTACCGAAGTATCGTTATGGTACGAAAACAAACAAGCTTTGGATCAAATTAATCTTACCGTATCTTCCGCACACATAACCGGTATTGCCGGACCAAACGGCGCAGGAAAATCTTCTTTGATGCGTGTTGGATTGGGGCTAATCCGCGAATTTTCCGGTGAGGTAACCATTGATAACCATTCGGTAAAAAAAGAACGCCAATATATAAAAAACCAATGTACCTATGCCCCGGAGGAGACTTCACTATTCCCGTATTTAACCGGAAATGAATTTTTACAATTAATGGCGGTATTAAGGCAGGTGCCCAAAGAAAAAATAGCAAGTACCATCCGTTTTTTTACGGACCTTTTAGAAATGTCCGATTTTACGGAAAAGCTTATTGTTGACTATTCGCACGGAATGCGTCAAAAAATGCTCCTTGCAGCCGCTCTTTTGGGTGACCCCTCATATATTTTTATTGACGAAGCACTAAACGGGCTGGATGCGCCTGCATTGTATCGGCTTAAAAAATATTTACGTTCATTGGCGCAAAAAGGGCGCACCGTTTTAATTGCCTCCCACAATCTTTCTCTGATTCGTGAATGGTGCGATTCGCTTGTTATTTTAAACGAAGGGAAATTGCTGGTACATTGGAAAAAGCAAGAGTTGGAAAAACACTGCGCGCTGAGCGGTAAATCGTTCGAAGAGATTTTTTTACAACTTATTGGAAGCGAATAAACGAATGTGTTTGGGCAAAATGGAAACGCAAAAGCCCCGGCTAAAACAAAGCATCCTTCAAATATTTTTTTAGCATTTCCCGCGCACGGAAAATTCGGGCTTTAACCGTGCCCAAAGGTAAATTTAAAATTTGTGCTATTTCTTCGTAACTCTTTTCTTCGTGATGGCGCAAGATAATAGCCAAACGATATTTTTCGGGTAATTTGTCAATTGCTTTACGGATGAGATGCGATTTCTCAATGCTAATCATCCGATATTCCATCGTCGGATCGTCTGAGGCATATTCGTGTTTGATTTCATCTTCTTTGTATTGGATGGGCTCGTCCATGGAATATGTTTTTAGTTTGCGTTTGCGGAAAAAGTCGATGCAATGATTGGTGGCAATTTTAAATAGCCAGGTGGAAAAAGCGTATTCCTCGTTAAAAGAACCAATAGAATTATAGGCCTTGATAAAGGTTTCTTGGGTCAAATCTTCGGCTTCTTGCTTGTTGCGTACCATACGGTAAACAACGTTAAAAACCGCATCGTGGTACATTTCCATCAGCAAATCATAAGCGCGTCCGTCACCGGCCTTTGCTTTGCGCACAAGTGCAAAATCTTCTATTTTGCGTTGCCTGCCCATCTGTAATTCCCGAAAAAATAATTCTGAACGATTTACCGCTTTAACACACAAATTACAATTTTTTTGGTATTAATACCAACGCGATTTGCGGATATTTTACGGTTTTGCCAAAATTATATTATTAATAGGCATTAAAAAACGCATGCCTTTTTCAAACTTTGTAAGGGAAAAGACATGCGTTTTTTTCGCTTAAAAGCGTTAACCTATTTTAAAAGTATCATTTTCTTCGCCAGGGTTTGTCCGTTTACCGATAACCGATAAACATAAATCCCGCTGGCTAAATTGGCACCGTTAAAAATCGCCGAATGTTGTCCGCTCAAATTTTGATCGACCAAAACACGGATGAGTTGCCCGCGCATGTTAAAAACATTTAACGTTACATGTTGCTTTTTATTGCCGGGCACATTAAAGTAAATTCGGGTAACCGGATTGAATGGATTGGGACGGTTTTGATAAAGTACGTATTCTTTGGGTTGTAAATCAATCGGATCAATGGGATCGGCGTTAAAGGCATCGGTCAAATCCACGGCACCATATCCGAAAACCCGATCGTAGGTATTGGGGTTTTCTTTAACCGCCAATTGGTCGGCCGTAACGTTAGCCGGACGATGCGTACCTTGCGCGTGGTGTGAAAGATAATTGATAACGTCGCTTGGGCCCCAATCGGGATTTTTTTCCAAAAGTAAGGCAATTGCTCCGGCCGCTACCGGGGAGGCCATCGAGGTTCCTTGCATATACGCGTAATGGTCGGTATAGGGAGCCGGAGGCAAAAAGGCTGCCTGATAACCGGCGTCCTGACTGCGGGCCGAAAGCACAATGGAACCGCCGGCAACGATATCGGGTTTGGAACTGTCCGAAGCCGTGGGGCCGATAGAACTAAACGAAGCGATACCACCCACATCGCCGCTGTTGGGATAATGATAAATGTTTCCGTCACTGGCCGGCCATTGAGATCGTGTGATAAAAGCTCCCACCGCAATAACCGAAGGATTGCAGGCATCGTTGGCCAGGGTAAAGGGATAAAAGCTGTTGCCGTACAGAGAACCTTGCGAAAAAGCGCCGTACGGTTCCGCTACAACGGAAGTGTCGGCCCAGCCGTGACGTTTAATGGTGCCGTTGTGATTGTTGTCGCTTAAACCGCTTAAGGTTAAGGTAAACGTTTCGTTCTTTAAGTTGGTGTTATCCATAAAAATGTAAACAGCCACTTTGCCGTTCGGATTGTATGAAGCAGAGGTTAAATAAAGATCGATCCCGCTGTCGGATTTGTGCCCGTTTTGGGCAACATTGGTAATGGAACCGGTAGACCATTTTAGCGACACGGTTAACAAATTGTCGCCTTTTTCGATCCATAAGGTAAAATACTTACAGTAACCGAATTGAATATCTTCGCTGGTGGTAACATTGGTTTTATAATAGTGCAGTGCGTGTGCCCCGTCATTCCCGGCGGAACGCACAATTATGTGACCGGGGCCTGTCAAACTACTCAACGAAGTGTTAAAATCATCGCTACCGTCATGCGGGCCGTATTGATTGCCCAAACTGATGTTAATAACACAAGGTTTGCCAGCCGCATCGGCTTTGCTGAAAATATAATTGACCGCATCCAGAATATCGGGATTTTTGTAACTGGTTTTTACAACAACAATGTTGGCATCAACAGCACCTCCGTCCAGCGTATCCGGCGGAGAAGTCGTCGGGTCTTTGCCCACAAATGAACCGGCCACATGCGTACCATGGCCTTCGGTGTCATGATGATTGACCACACTAAAAGGTTGGCCCGAGGCCAAATCCTGATCGATTTGAGCTTCGCTAAATTCGGTACCGTAGCTGTAGCCGGAGGGAGGAGTGCCGTCAATGGTCTGATCCCAAATGCTCAAAATGCGGGTTTTGCCGTTTTTAATAAACATGGGATGATGAAAATCGATACCCGTATCGATAATACCCGCAATAACATCGCTGCCTGTGTATCCTTTTTCGTAAGCGCACTGCACGTTTTGGTAGCGTACAGCCAGAGAAGTCATCGGTTTTACTTTGACGCCCAGCGAAACCCGATCGAGTCCGGGTAATTTGAAAAGTTCCGTCAGACGATCCTGAGGAACCACAACGGTGGCAAAATCTCCGAATTGAGATTGAACGTCGAACCGTGCGTCGTACAAAGCATCTGCCAAGTGTTGGTCTCCATGCAACAGAAGATGGTAGGTTTTGTACTGGGCCTTGGCTAGCGGGGTTTGCATAAGATGTTGCAAATAGGGGTCGATAGCCTGCGCCTGAAGCATGGCCCAAAAAGTAAAAATGAAAAGAAGGATTCTCATAGGGGACTCCTTAATTAATGAAATAGGCAAGGCAGAGAAGAATCTGCCGGTTTTTTAAAAAATATTAAGAATTTGATGACGATTGCAAAAAAATCGCGACCTCGCCATTTTTTTAGCCTAAGCAAATGCGAGCAAGAAAGACAAGGCATCTTTGCTTCCGGGAATAGGTTTCGGCTTAAAAATTTGAATGGCACCACAAGCCGGATGTCCTGAGCGGAAGATCAATGCAATTTTTGTTGCCCGCTGCTAATACGAAGAATCCGTTCGTCCCGAAGCAATTGTTGTAATTGCTGTTTGGTTACACGTCCGGTGTACCGGTTGGGAGTTAATTTCTTTAAAAAGGTAAAATCGGCCAACGGAGCGCTGGAGATAACCAGAATAGGCAGAACTTCGGCGGATGATTTGGCCGGAGATTCCAACCATTGGGCAACAAACGGATCAACCGAAACCCGATGCTTGTCCCAAAGCGTTTTATTGGTAGAAAGACAGCCAACAACTAAAACGGACAAAAAGAGCATAACAATCAAACGTTTCATAAAGCGATCTCCATTTGTTTGACAGGTCGTTTGGGCTTATTATTCGACCGATTTGATCAAAAATAAACTATTCGGTTTATTATTTCCGTTATTCTGCGCACATTTGCCTGTTTTTCCCAAAAAAGAATCACGAAAGTTTTTGATTTTCCGGTAAAACAGGGATGGGTACGGCGCTACGTACATGTAAGTCGTGTTGCGGAAAAGGAATTTCGATTTGGTATTCCCGAAATTTGCGCACAATAGCCATGTTCAAATCGGAACGAATTTTGTGATGATTTTTGGGGTGGGGCAACCAAACGCGTAATTGTAAATTCCAAGCGGAATCACCGAACCCTAAAAATAATACGTCTGGTTCGGGATTTTTTAAAACACCGGGATGCGCATCGGCAATTTGGCGCAAAACACGTAAAACCAAATCCAAATCGGAATCATAAGAAACACCCACATCCACTACAATGCGTACGCGGGTATCGCCGTATGACCAGTTGACTACTTTGCTTGAAATGAAGTCGGAATTGGGTACGATAATTGAAACATTATCCAAAGACCGAATAGTGGTTGACCGGATGTTGATGTCCAAAACATCGCCTTCCGTATTCCCGACCATTACGCGGTCTCCGATTTTAATGGGGCGTTCGAGCAACAGAATAATTCCGGAAACAAAATTGGAAGTAACATTTTGCAACCCGAAACCGATACCCACAGATAACATTCCGAAAATGACGGCCAATCCGCTTAAATCGATACCGATGAATTGGAAAGCAATGATAATGCCCATGCTCATTAGGGCGTAAAAATTAATCCGTTGTAACGTAAAGCGCACTCCCTCATCCACATTAAACCGCCGTAAAATTTTACGCAAAATGAAAAAATTGAAGAACTTGGCGAAAAAGTAAGTGACGACCAGAACAATCAGAAATATGATGATGGAAGATAGGGTAACGGGGGTACGATTAATGGTAAATAGGGTAAGATCAAAAACGTCCCTTGTTTGCTGCAATATTGATAACATAAACAGCCTCCGATAAATGTTCAATACATTAAAATCTAAGAAAATTTGAAGAAAAAACCGAAGAAATTATCGATCGGTAAAACGGACGCTTTAATAGCTTGTGAATTTTTATTCAACGTCTGTTAGCATCACTTCTAAAACTGGGTGGGCAAAAACACAAAAACAACAAAGCATTTTTACGCGTTGGGATTAGAAGCCTGCTCGGGTTTGTGAATGTTTATACGTTTAATGAAATAAAAAATTTATTTTGACAATTATTGATCGAGTATATAATTTACCTGCTAAAATATTTGACGAGGTAAAATGATTTTACAAGACGATGCTTACAACAAAATCGCAGATCTTATTTTTAAGCTGCGGCAGAAATGTGCTTTAAAAGATGCCTATTTCATGCGCCTGATAGGTATTTCCCAATCGGAGTACAACTGCCTTGTCCAGTTTTTTGAAATTGACTCCATGGGTGTTAAAGAGTTGGCGGAACGGCTGGAGATAACCCCTGGTGGCGTAACGCGCATCATTACTTCGTTGGAAAACAAAGGGTATGTCATACGGCGCATTTCATTGGACGATCGCCGAAACATTAACGTTAGTCTTACGGCACAGGGTAAAAAACTTGTCAAAAAGATGCGTCGCGCGGCTATTGATATTCATCGCGAAATTTTTGATCAAATTAACCCGCATGAAAGAGAAGCGGTGGCTAAGGCTATCCAAACCTTGCTGAATGCGTTGGATAGCTGGTTGCAAGAACAAGCACGGGTTTTGGAAGATTCATAGTTTAAACCGAAAACAATTTTAAGAGAGTGGACGAAATGGAAAAGACATCTCCCAATGCATTTATTCGACTCTTAAATGCTTTTATTGTCGCAGTTGTGTTGCTGATTTTTTACATTGCGTGGACGCACGTGACATTAGTAGGAAACTGGGTGGTCATTTTTATTACGGCTTTTATTGTTTCTTTGCTGTTTGTCAAGGCCGAGAAATTACCGGCCGTAACGCCCAAAAAAGTAATATATTCCGTTATTTACATTTTTTATCTTTTTATTGCCATTATAAAATCGAATTTTGATGTGGCACGCCGCGTTATTCAACCGCGCATTCCTATCAATCCGGGTATTGTAAAGGTAAAAACAAGGCTAAAATCCAAAGTGGGCCGGATGATTTTAGCCAACTCTATTACTTTGACTCCGGGTACTTTGTCGGTCGAAGTAAAAGGAGATACCTATTACATCCACTGGATTGATGTAACGGATATGGATGTGGAAGGTGCTACGGAAAAAATTGTGGCTGGTTTTGAAAAATATTTGGAGGTGATCTTTGGCTGAGACATTGATGCATATTGCCACGGTAATTGCCATGGTCGCCGTTTTGGTGGCCGGTACGCGTTTTGTGTTAGGGCCATCCATTGGTGATCGTACGGTAGCATTGGATACCCTGACCATAATCTCGACTTCGCTCATTGTTTTTATTGCCTTATACACCGATCGGGTTATCTATCTTGATGTGGCATTGGTTTATGGAATATTAAGTTTTATCGGTGTTATTGCTGTTGCCCGCTATTTGGAAGGGGGGCTGTAATGGAAGCCTTACATCTTTTCGGGGCGATTGTCGCACTTATCGGCTCGTTATTTTTATTTTTGGGAGCTCTCGGAATTTTGCGCATGCCCGATTTGTACAACCGTATGCAGGCAGGTACAAAATCTACCACATTAGGTAGCATTTTAACTCTGCTTGGCATTGGCATGTACCATACGGATTGGTTTTTGCAAAGCTTTATTTTGGTTGCCTTTATCGTAACAACCAACCCGCTTTCTTCCCATGCTCTGGCGCGTGCCGCTCATTTTGCAGGCATTCCGCTTACCAAGAAAACTGTGCGCGACCGCTTGGCCGAAGACGAAGCCAAAGAAGCGCAATCGGAAGGGAAGGAGGCCGTTAATGACTGAGATTTTGCTTATTCTTTTAGGTGTGGGGATGGTCGTTGCAGCCATTGCTGCAGTATATCTTAAAAATTTGGTGGCTGCGGCCGTAGCCGGAGGTATTGTCAGTTTGTTTGCCAGCGTGGTTTACGTGGTGTTGGCGGCTCCGGATGTGGCCATGACGGAAGCGGCCATCGGTGCCGGACTTTCTACGGCTATCTTTTTGTATGCCATTAAAAAAACGCGCGAACAGGAGGCGGAAAATGATTAAACGTGGATTCGCCCTTCTGGTGGTACTCTTTTTAGTTTATATCATGTTCGAAATGCTGCTTAACTGGAATCCTCCCCAAACGCTTAACGGCGTGGCTCGCGAATATGTCTCGCGTGAGCCCAAAGAACTGGGAGCGGTTAATGTGGTTACGGCAATTGTGGTTACCTACCGTGGGTTGGATACTCTGGGCGAAGTTAGTGTTCTTTTTTTGGCGGCTACCGGTGTGGCCGTTCTATTGCGTCGTCGCAAAAAGGAATCCAGAGAAACCAAGAGAAAATATCGTCCGGCCAGCGAATTTTTGACGACCGGTGCCCATTTGTTGAGTCCTTTTATTGTAATGTTTGGCGCCTATATTTTTCTGAACGGCCATTTGTCGCCTGGCGGAGGATTTCAAGGCGGGGCCGTAATTGCTTCCGGGGTGTTATTCCTTTTATTGGTTTTTCCCGATTTCAAAATGAATCATTTGGCTTTGAACTGGCTGGAATCAACCGCCGGAGCCAGCTACGTTTTGGTCGGTATTTTAGGGTTGATTTTAGCCGCCGGATTTTTAGACAACCGCTTTTTGCCGCTTGGGAAATATGGCGCATTGCTTAGCGCCGGGGCAATTCCCATTATTTATACGTTTATCGGTTTGAAAGTGGGAACCGAGCTTTCGGGTATTCTGGAAAACTTGAAAGAATAATTTTTGCGGATAGAAAAAGATTAAGGTAATAAAATGAAGTTAATTTTAGGTTTTGCGATTATCATTATGGGCATCGGAATTTGGGGCCTGCTTACACGCCGCAATTTGATTAAAATAGTTCTTAGTCTTTCCATTGCGGAAACCGGACTCCAGATTTTGATGATTTCCATCGGCTACATTAAGGGCAGAACGGCGCCCATTTTGGATTCGGCCGTTGTTGGTAATGCGGTTAATAAAGTGGTAGATCCTGTCCCGCAGGCATTGGTTTTAACAGCCATTGTTATCGGTGTGGCAGTAGACGCTTTGATGCTTTCGTATGTGATTCGTTTGTTTGCTAAGAAAAAATCATTGGACATTAGTGATTACAGGGATATGAAATGGTAGCACCAATTTACATTATAGCAATTGCATTGGGAGGGGCCTTTCTCCTTCCGCTATTCGAACGGCTGGGGAAAACAGTTGTAAATACAATTTTTCTACTGACGATTTCGGCCTTTGTATTCATTTCGGCTCAGTGGCTCATGGGGTTCTTATTTAATGGACTACAGCCCGTGCAAATTTACACTGCCGGTTTTAAACCGCCTTTGTCTATTAATTTGCAAATGAGCTTGCAAGAAGCCATCTTTTTAACCGGTATTAACATTCTTGCTTTAACGGGTGCCATTTATTTGCTGCGCCATTTTAATACCATCGGCGTTCGTGCCCCGGTTCTGTTTTTGTTGGTTACCTTGGGCATGAACGGACTGGTAATGACCCGCGATATTTTTAACCTGTTTGTTTTTATCGAGATTACGTCCATCGCAACCTATGCCCTAATTGGTATGGATTTACGCATTAATGCCCTTTCCGGTGGTTTTAAATACATGATTGCCGGCAGCATTGCTTCGATGTTTTTACTAATGGGCATTATCTTTTTATATAGTTACAGCGGAACCCTGAATATTGACGGAATGATTTTAAGTCCCATTTTGCACAGTGGCATGAGTGTGGTCGTAATGGCTATTTTTATGTTGCTGCTTTCCTTTTTTATCGAAATGAAACAATTTCCGGCCAACGGCTGGGCGCTGGATGTTTATCAAGGAGCCAATCCTGGCATTGCAGCCATGATTTCGGCCGGAACCTCCGGGGCCATGTTTTTTGCATTGTATAAAATTTTACCATTAGCTCCGTCTCACTGGTTTATGATTATTGCCGGTATGGGGTTGGTAACTTTTTTGGCCTCAAACTGGATGGGCATCAAACAAACCAATACAACCCGTATGCTGGGGTATTCTTCCGTAGGGCAAATGGGGCTTTTGCTTATGACGCTTGCTTTGGGCTATGCGCTCGATCCTTCCTTTTCCACGTTTAAATATATTATTTTAGCCTTGTTTTTTAATCACTTTTTTGCCAAGGCCGGGCTTTACTGGTTAGCCGGTATTGTCAAAAAAGACAATATCAAAGATTGGGGCGTTTTACAAGGGCGGCCGTTATTGCAGTTTTTGCTGGGTTTGTTTTTGTTAGCCCTGCTCGGTTTTCCGCCGTTTGCCGGATTTTGGGGCAAATGGTCGCTTGTCATGGCGTTGGCGGTAAAACATCATTTTTGGTGGATCGGTTTTATTTTGCTCGGCTCTTTGTTTGAAGCGGTTTACCTGTTGCGGTGGTTCGGTTATGCCATTCGCAGAGCACCTGTGCAGGTCGAAGTTCCTTTTAAGGTAGAAGGCGAACGTTATTTTTCGCTATGGACGTTCGGTCTTCTTTTAATTGGCGTCGGGTATCTTTTTTCGTTGCATGCAATGCCGCATGCCGGTTTGTTGTATGTGCCATTGGCGGCAGCCGTTTTTCTGTTTATCATCGATGCGTTACCGGTCAAAATAAAAGGCATTATTAGCGTTGGCTTGTTAACCGTTTACGCGTTTTATCTTTTGCCTTCTTTAAAGGGAATAAATGTTTATTTTGCTTTGCTTTTTCTTGCGGGCGGGGCCGTAATGTTGCTGGGCTCTTTGTATCGTACGCAACGTTCGGTAGGCTTTTATCCGCTGGTAATTTTGATGTTAGGCGCTATGACGAATTTGGTGCTGTCGCATACTTTGTTGCAATTTTTCTTTTCGTGGGAATTGATGACAGTGGCCTCGTATTTGTTGATATTGCGCGGTAAAAAAGCCGAAGCACCGGCATTGTCGTATGTTATTTTCAGTTTGGGCGGTGCCTATTTTATTTTAACGGGTTTTGCTTTTGCCCATGCGGGCCTACCGGATATTTGGGATTTGAAGGTACTGGCCTCTTCCGCGGCATATGCTCCTTGGATTTTCGGTTTTGTGGCTCTTGGGTTTTTGGCCAAAATCGCTGCCATCGGGTTGCACATTTGGGCGCCTGGCGCTTATGCCGAATCCGAGGATGATGCCACCCCCATTATCTCCGGCATTCTTTCCAAAGCGGGTATTTTTGGATTTGTGGTGTTGCTTGTCAATTTGGGAACGCCCTATTTGGCCGGAATTTCTTTAAATACCATCCTAGGATGGATCGGTGTTTTGACCGCCTTTTTTGCCACCTTGTTTGCAGTTTTTCAGGAAGATGCCAAAAAGTTACTGGCATATTCCAGTGTGGGGCAGGTGGGGTATATTTTGCTTGCTTTAGCTGTTATGTCTCATTTGGGTTGGGCGGCAGCCTTATGGCATACGTTAAACCATTTGTTGTTTAAAGGTTTGTTGTTTTTGGCTGTTGCCGGTGTTATTTATCGTACGGGAACCCGTAATATGTACGAAATGGGCGGCTTGATCAAACGCATGCCTTTTTCGTTTGTTTCGGTATTAATCGGCATTATTGCTTTGTCCGGCGTGCCGCCGCTAATGGGGTTTGGCAGCAAATGGTTGCTGTACGAAGCATTAATCGAAAAAGGCTGGTATTTGCAAACCGGTTTGGCCTTTTTTGCCAGCACCATTGCCTTTTTGTATTGCTATCGTCTGATACATGCCATTTTTTTAGGTATGCCCAAGCCGAACCAGTTAAAAGTAAAAGAAGCGCCTGTTTGGCTTTTGATTCCGCAATATATTTTGATAATTGCTCTGCTTGTTTTTTCCGCAGATCCCAAATTATTGCTACAACCGTTATCTGCAGCTATTGATCCCGTATTTAGCTCCACACTTTTCTGGCAAGGCAATACCGTCTTCAGTTCCATAGGATACTGGAACGGAATGATAACCATTATTATTGTGGGGGCCATTTTTGTTCTGGTGCTTATTTACCTATTGCTTATTAACCCCAAAGCACAAAAGGTAAAACCTTTTAACATCGTATTTGCGGCCGAAAAACCGGAACGGCCGGAAACAACGCATTATGCCTATAAATTTTTTACACCTTACCAACGCGCAATGGCGCCGATTTTAAAGCCTTTGGTTAAACGTTTTTGGCTTGCAGTGGACGAATGGGCGCATGCGCTGGCCTCAGTTTTCCGTAATATCTATACGGGTAACGGCCAAACCTACGCGCTTTTTATTTTGTTGTTCGGTTTAGTCCTTTATTACATCATGGGAGTGCATTAATGGAATCGGTACTCATAAAAATCGGATATGCCTTAGCATCTTTGTTCTTAATATTCAATTACGGGTTGTTGCTCATCGGCTTTACCATGAAAATCATTGCCCGCGTACATGGCCGCATCGGGCCTCCTGTTTGGCAGCCGTATGTGGATATCGTTAAAAGCTTTTCCATGCGTACGGCCATTCATCATGGGATTATGTATTATTTGGGGCCGGTTTTCAGATTTACCGGAGGTATTGGACTCTATTTGCTAATCCCTGCGGTATTCGGATCGGTTTGGTTGCAAAACTTTAGTTTTAGCGGCGATTTGCTTTTGGTAATTTATTTTATCTTTTTTGGTATGTTGGGAATGGCTCTGGGAGCTGGCGAGAGCGGACATCCATTTTCTGCCATGGGTATTATGCGCGGGCTTTCCCAAGTGACAGCCAGCGAAGTTCCTTTTGCTTTGGCAATCATTGCATTGGCAGCACAACATCACACCCTGTCCATCTCACAAATCGTGGCGGCCCAGCAGGGCGGCATTGCCCATTGGAATATGGTTACTAATCCGGTGGCAACTATTGCCGGTATGTTGGCCTACTTAGGTATGATGATGCATTCGCCTTTTGATGTGCACATGGCGCCGCAGGAAATTCCCGTAGGTCCGCCAACGGAATACAACAGTAGCTTTTTGGTTTTGCTGCAATCGAATCGTTCCGTATTTGCTTCGGCCAAACTGGTATTGTTTATGAATTTGTTTTTCGGCGGAGCAACCAGTATTTGGGAGATGATCGTCAAAACATTTTTTATCTTCGAATTCTGCGTATTTGTCGGTGTGGTTTTTCCCAGATTCAAAGTGGAACAATCCATTCGCTGGCTGTTGCAAGTTCCGGCGATGATCGGCGTATTGGCAGTTGTGATTTATTTGGTTTAAATAGAAAAATAACGTCTTTAAGCAGGAAGTGAACGATGGCAGACAAAGAAATTAAAATAGACAAGTTAAATCAACAGGCAGACGATTTGGGCTTTAATCCGGCGGATTATTTTTGCGGAGAGCGCCCCAAGGCGGTGACACCCGTGGCCAATAAAATCGTACGAAAATTTTACAATTGGGCCCAGGCCAATTCGTTGTGGATTTTAGCGTTCGGAACCGGTTGCGGTTCCATTGAATTGCCGCCGCTTTACACTGCCCGTTACGATGTTTCCCGTTTCGGCATTTTCCCGCGCCCCACGCCTCGACAGGCAGGTGTCTTTATTATTAGCGGCTATCTTTCCGTTAAAACTTTAAAGCGTGTCATTCGCAGTTATGAACAAATGCAAAATCCCAAATTCGTTTTGGGCTTGGGAAGCTGTACCGTAAACGGCGGAATGTACTTCGATAGCTACAATACCATTAATCGTTTGGACTATTATTTGCCTGTTGATGTGTACATTGCAGGTTGCATGCCGCGTCCGGAAGCTTTGATTGCCGGTTTTAACGAGTTAAAGCGGCTTATCAAAGCGGGAAAGGCAGAAGGCGCCAATAAATATGCGCAAAATTTTGACTGGTACAAAGCAAATCAGAAAAAAATAATTAAAGACTGGGATTTACCGGAATATAATTGGTAGGAAACTATGGAAAATATTTTAAAACGATTGCAAGAACGGTTTGGCGTTAGCGATAGTAAACAACAAAGGCCCAATTTGCTTTTTGTAACCGTTGCAGCCCGAAAAGCTGTTGAAACGGTAACCTATTTGAGAGATGTCGAAGGCTTTAAACATTTAGTCCTCATTTCAGCGGTCGATTATATCGAACAAAATCGCTTTCAACTTACTTACTTACTCCACAATTACCAAACCCATAGCGATATGGGGGTGCGAGTTTTTATCGATCGCGAAAATCCAGAAATGGAAAGCATTCATCATTTATGGGCCGCGGCGCAAGTGTACCAACGTGAGCTTAAGGAAATGTTCGGTATCAATTTCCCCGGCAGCCCGCGCGTGGATGAACCGATGATTCTGGAAGGCTGGGATAATATTCCGCCCATGCGTAAGGATTTTGATAGCAAAAAATATTCGCAAGAAACCTATTTCCCCAGAGAAGGACGTTTTACGATCGATCCTATCAAACAAATGGAAGAAAAAAATTATCCGTTAGAGGCTGAGGTAAAATATGAAATCAAAAAAATCGTCCGAGACAACCAAAATAAAAAATAAACCGGAAAAAAACTGGCCGAAAATTCCTACCGACTTGGATCCCTGGCGGCCGGTTTGGGCGCAACAAAAAACGTTCGATTTGGCCTCCGGTAAGTATTTGAAAATATGGCACGGCCCCCAGCATCCCGGGGTAACGGGCAATATGTCGGTCGAGTTGACTTTGGAAGGCGATGTGATCGTGGAAGCCAAAACCCATGTGGGCTATTTGCATCGCGGATTTGAAAAATTAATGGAACGGCGTAAGTACATCCAGTGCTTTCCCATTGTCTGTCGTATTTGTGTACCAGAGCCGGATTTTAACGAATACCTATTCGCTACCGGAGTGGAAGAACTGGCCGGTGTGCAAGTACCCGAACGCGGTATTTGGATTCGTACTCTGGTTTTGGAAATGATGCGGGCCGCCTCGTTAACCATGGGCCTAGGCGGCCAGGCCGGTGCCTTTGGATTAGTACCTATCGGCCAGTGGGGCGTAGCCCATCGTGATTACATTTTGGATCTGTTTGAAGAGCTGACCGGCGGTCGCGTTTATCACATGTACATTATTCCCGGCGGAGTACGGCAAGATTTACCCGAAGGATTTGCCGAACACGTAGAAGTGGTAATGAATAAGCTGGAAAAACTGATTGCCGATATCGAAAGAGTAATGTTTAACAACGCGGTTTTTAAAGCACGCGCCAAAGGACTGGGATACATTCCGCCGGAATGGATTGAACCCTACGGTATTACCGGTACCACGGCTCGGGCAGCGGGTGTTCCCATTGACGTACGTAAGGACAACCCGTATTTGATTTACGATCAATTGGATTTTGATATTATTTTGGGTTCGGAATCGGATGTTTACGAACGCACCAGATTGCGTAAAGAAGAAATTTTAAATTCGATTCGTCTTATTCGGCAAATTTTAAAAAGAATGCCCAGCGGACCGGTGCGTGCCAAGCTACCCAATGTACTACATTGGAAAATTCCGGCCGGTGAAACATATGTCCGTGCGGAATCCGGTCGCGGTGAAATGGGCTATTATGTCGTATCGGACGGAAGCGAGTTTCCCCGTCGCGTACATGTGCGCGGAGCCAGCTACACCCACGCCATGGCCGTACTCGAACGGCTGGCCGTTGGCATAAGTATTGCCGATTTGGCCGGGTTAATGCCTTCGCTGCAAACCTGTCCGCCGGAAATAGAACGTTAGCCGGATTCTAAAAAATAAGCGAATGATAAACTGAGGTAAAAAGGAAATTACCATGAGCTTAAAAGATATACTCTCTCCGTTTTCTGCCTGGAAACGAACGCTGGAAAAACCGTATACCGTCAAAAAACCTATTGAAGAACGGGAAGGGGCCGATCGTTATCGGGGATTCCACGTTAACGATATTGAAAAGTGTATCGGGTGCGGAACCTGCGAAGAAATTTGCCAGAACGAAGCCATCGATATGGTTCCGGTGAATTTTATTCATGCCGGTAAAGGAGATTCCGGCCTGCGTCCGCAAATCGATTACGGACGTTGCTGCTGGTGCGCGCTTTGCGTGGATGTTTGTCCCACGGGATCGTTAGGGATGTCTAACGATTACATTTGGGTAACGTCCGATCCTCAAGAATGGGTGTTTAAACCGGGCGTCGATGACAAGATCTGGAAAGATGATGACAAAGGCTATCGGAGAAGCGATGAAGCCTGGCTGCTTGACCCCAAGCTGACGCCTATGCCAGTAATGGAACCGGATGTACGTAAAAACACATTCGACGAAATGGCTTACGGATACGAAGTGGTTATGGCCGTCGAAGAGGCGTCCCGGTGTCTGGAATGCGGCATTTGCATCGATGCTTGCCCCACGCACATGGATATTCCGGAATACATTAAGGCCATTCGTGAGAATCGCCTTGAAGACGGACTAAAAATTTTATACGATACCAACCCCTTTTCCGAATCGTGCGGACGTGTTTGTACCGCCCATTGTCAGGATGTATGTGCATTGGGGCACAACGGCGATCCCATTGCCATTCGTTGGCTAAAACGATACATCACCGATCAAACGGCTGAAAAACGAAATGAAATTCTGCGCATAGGGAAATCTTTACCGCAAAAAGAAGGAACCGTGGGTATTATCGGCGGCGGACCTGCCGGATTAACAGCCGCATTCTATTTGCGTAATTACGGTTACCACGTGGTTGTTTACGAACAACACGATAAATTAGGCGGCATGTTGCGTTACGGTATCCCGCAATATCGTTTGCCCAAGGAAGTTTTGGATCGCGAAATCCAAACCATTTTGGACACCGGCGTTGAAGTAAAATACAACACAACAGTCGGTAAGGACATCAGCTTAAAAGAATTAAAAGAACAATACGATGCTTTGTTTATTTCCGTAGGTGCTCAAATCGGGACACAAATGCCCATCGAAGGCATCGATACGCCGGGCGTTTTGGTCGGTTTGGAATTTTTGGATAAAATCGCCGAAGGCCAGCGACCGGATTTGGGCGAACGCGTTATCGTTGTTGGCGGTGGAAATACGGCTATGGATGTCTGTCGCTCTTCGATGCGTTTGGGTGCCAAAGAAGTGTTTGTGTATTACCGTCGTACCGAAGCCGAAATGCCGGCCAATGACGAAGAAATAGAAGAAGCAAAAGAAGAAGGTGTAAAATTCGAATTTTTAACAACCCCGACCAAAATTAGTAAACAAGGCGATCGTTTGAAAATTGAATGTATTCGCATGCAACTTGGTGAACCGGATGCAACCGGTCGTCGCCGTCCGATTCCCATCGAAGGTTCGGAGTTTACCGTGGAAGCCGATACCGTAATTATGGCCATCGGGCAGAAGGTCGATAGCAGCATGGCCGAACAAGCCGAGGTGAAAGCCACACGTTGGGGCACTTTTGCGGTAGATCCAGATACGCTGCAAACTAACGTTAAAGGTATTTTTGCCGGTGGCGATTGCGAGCTGGGCCCGGATGATGCGATTCATGCCATTGCCGACGGCAAGAAAGCAGCTTACTTCATCGATAAGTATATTAGCAAAAAGGGTAAACACCATGCGGAAACAAAATAAGTAAGTCTTGAAAAAAATGATGCTTAAGTACGGGGAAAATCCTTGAAAGGAAAAAATTATGAGCGAATCGTTGAACAATTTGCGTTTCGATTCCATAGATCAGGTTCTTGATTTTGCCGTAACCAAGGAAGAAGAGGCACGAGATTTTTATTTGGAATGGGCCCAAAAGGTAAAGAACATGGGCATTCGGGAGGTGCTTGATGAATTCGCTGCGGAAGAACAAAAACACAAAGACATGATTTTGAATGTTAAAGCCGGTGGTGCGTTTAAAACCAAGCCCGGTGAAATTATTGATTTGAAGATCGGTGATTATTTTGTTACGATTGATCCCGATGAAAAAATGACCTATCAAGAGGCATTGCAAGTTGCCATTCAACGGGAAATGGGCGCACAGGAACTTTATCGTTACCTACAACAACGCAGCAATGAAGCTACTCTAAAGAGTCTGTTCGAAAAGTTGGCTTTGGAAGAATCCAAACATAAACGCCGTTTAGAACAGTTGTTCGATGAAGACATATTGATTGAAAATTGATACGAAACGGCCTTCGGGCCGTTTTTTTATGGCCTTTGCTTTTGTGATATTTGCTCCAGTACGAACAAGAATCGTTCCCATTGTTCGGGAAAACAGCGTACGTGGGTTTGCCAAGGTTCAAATCCTTGTTTTACGATACGCAGTTTATGCCAGCCGGGTGCCAAGGAATCGGATATAAAGGGAGTGGTGCCCATGGAATCATTGTCTATATACACAAGCGCGTTTTCCGGTTGCGTAAAAATACGTACCTTGCTGCCCGGGGTGAAAACCTGGGTGGGTAAATGGATATACAATGTTTGGTTGGGCTTAACCCGTGTTACAAGTTTAAGGAAGGCGTTGTTGCTCAAATTTTGAAAATGAATTTCATGCTTTCCTTGCAGTAGCGCGGGTAAAAGGATATCAGGGCCAACGGCTTTCGTGGTTTTACCTTGGTCAATGGTAATGCGATATGGGGCAGAAGTCGCCTTAACGCGCAGGTACCCCGTTTGTTTGTATTGTAAATATGTAAATAATAATACTCCGGAGACTATGGCTACTCCGGCCACAATGCTTTTGAATATCTGCCAGCGCGTATTGGAAAAACGCTTCGTTAAATCGGGAATAACGGTTTGCACGCTGGAAGGCGTGTTTTTGTCCAGCGCATTTAAAAAGCGTGCCATAATGCGTTTTTTTTGATTACGCACCTGCCAGGGGAGAAAACGTTCCAGATCGTTAATAAGCTCTGTCGCACTATGGTACCGTTTTTGCGGCGCGTGTTGCAAACATTTTTTAACGATTTTACGCAGGCGATGCGGTACGGCCGGATTAATACGCTGCACCGGAATGTACTGGCCGCGGATAATACGCGTGATTACCTCGCTTTGGTTCGAACCTACGAACGGTTTTATGCCCGTTAACATTTCGTAAAGTAAAATACCTAAAGAAAACAAATCGCTTTTAGGCGTTAGGGTGTCGCCGTTGGCCTGTTCCGGAGACATGTAGGCAGGCGTGCCTACGATCATACCGGTAATGGTTAATCGGGTCGAAAGATCGTCGCGGGCAATGCCGAAATCAATAAGCTTTATGCCTCCGTCGTAACCAACCAGCACATTGGAAGGCTTGATATCGCGGTGAATGATGTTACGTGCGTGCGTGTATTCCAAACCTTGAGCAATGGAAAGAGTGATTAAAGCGGCAATTTGCGGCGGAATAGGGGTTAAATGATCGATAATGGTACGCAAGTCTTCGCCGTCCACATGTTCCATAACCAAATAGTAGCTACGGTTGGCGTAAATAAAGTCGTAAATGGCAACCAAATTTTGGTGATGAAACGAAGCACTGAGTAAGGCTTCTTTTTTAAAGCGCTTAATGATTTCTTTGTTGGGGTCTTTAAGCTTTTTAATGACAACCGTGCGTTTGAGTGAAGGCTGTAATGCCTTGTAAATATAGGCCATACCGCCTTCGCCTATTTTTTCCAAAATTTTGTAGGTGCCAATGTATTCGGGTTGTTGTGCCATTTTCTTTGCTTCTCTTGGGTAGGATTTATTCGTTAATGGTTAATTTGTCGGTTGCCGAACGACCGGCGCGCGTTAAAACGTACCTACACCCTTAACGAAATCCAATGGAATACTAAAAAACACACCGGTGCCGGGCTCATTCAGGTCACCTAAAATCTGTTCAAGCGTTTTGAGCATCAAAGGAATTTTTTTTTCGTCCACAGCACTGAAAATTGTTTTATTCCCCGGACGACTTTCCTGAAGTAAATTACGAAATCCGGCAAAAATGGGAATATCATGGGCCAAAATTCGCGCCATTCCGACACTGTCGATAACCGTAGCGCCGGAAACGCCTAATTCGACAAAGGCCTCTAAAATTTCATTGAGATATTCTTCTTTATTTAAAACGAAAATAACCAATTTCATAAAACTCCCCGCAATGCCCGGCCCCAACCCGCAGAAGCAATTTCAAAAAATAAACCCGATTAACGTATTATTCCAGTTCAAAAAAATAACTTTCTTCTTCTTGCAGGGCTTCCAAAACTTCCTGAGGCGTTTTGGCTTTTTTTAGCTCATCGCGTAAATCTTCATTACTCATTAAACGGGAAATACGACTAAGTAATTTGATGTGCATGCTGGGATTGTTTTCGGGGCCTACCAAAAGAAAGATAAGATGTACCTTTTTTTTGTCGATAGCTTCAAAATCGACTCCATCCGGATGGATGCCCATGGCAACGGCAAAGTTAGGGCATGAAGTGTGCTTGCAATGGGGAATGGCAATGCCGTTGCCCACGCCGGTGGTCATTAATTTTTCACGCTCTAAAATAGCCTCAAACGCTTTGTCCGCATCGGCTAACAATTCTTTTTTATTTAAAGCATCGATTAATTCATGAATGCACTCATCCCGAGTTTTACATTTTAAGGGAATTAAAATATTTTCTTCACTAAGCAAATCGGTTAATTGCATGATTCCTCCTTAATTGATTTTTACTAATTTATTGAAAATATTTTATGAAGCCAAACGAAATATAACGAAAATGAAGTGTAATTTGTGTGATTTGAAAAGCAAAAACAAGGATCGGCAAACGCCGATCCTTGTCGGGGCTTGGTAGGAGGATTATTTGAGGTGGCCGACTAACGGAAATGCTTCCAGTAAGTCGCTACCATGGGGGGCGTGTTGCAAATTTGCTGTTAAATCCGTGCCTGCCCTATGCATTAAATAGTGTACCCCTTTACGCCATGAATAACTTAACGTCACATCGTAAATGTTGCCTTTGTAAGCAATATACGCCGGTCTGCCGTTTTGCCCGTTGTAAAAGCTCAATTCCTTAAGTGTAAAAATCTGTACGGTCATGGTGCGCTCTATTTCAGATATTTGGAAACAAAAGGCGATGTTTCTCCCTGTCGCATAAAATGTCCGGAGGGACCTTCGCCCAAAAATTCGGAAAACCAGGATTCATGCTCAATTTCTTCGTTCAAAATGCGTAAACTCAAATCATACGTGCGATGATCTTTACCGGCTGTTAAATTACAAATATGGGTATAACCGCGCACGGCGCAACGTTCGGCATTAACCAAAACTTGCAAAATGGCCTTCACATCGTTTGGATTTGTGGGTAAGCGGGCTGGAGGGCAAGCCGAAAGATCATGGAAAGCCTTCATATCATTGGGCAATTTGCCACCCAATTCGTAAATGCGCGGCACCAATGCTTCGAAATGATTCCGATCTTCGATGCGCGCCGTTTCGGCGATTTCTTTTAGGCCTTCGCCTTGGAGGCCAATCAGGTTTACACGCAAAACGGTGTAATAATAATAGGTCGTTAATTCTGCCGCAGCGTTTTTGACTAACAAATCGACAAGCTGATCCACATTAATACCTGCTTGTTCCACCACATCTCTGGTTACTTTGGCCATAATAGGCTCCTTTCGTTTTGATTAATAATCCCGGCATAATGCCGGGATTATGATTGGATTATTTGCTGGCTTTAAGCATCCAAATTGCTTTTTCCAGCCAGGCAATATTTTCATCAGCTATGGCGGCGGTGGTTACATCGTCGTTTTTATTGGCCAAATTCGAGATTTCCTTGAAATCATTTTTAAGCTGACAAAAGTCGGCAATTAGCTTCTCAAGAATATAAGGCGGATTAAAATCTTTGCCCGTTTCTTCTTTAATAGTAGCATTCTCCAGATATTCCGTTAATGTAGTTAACGGTTTGGCTTCCAATTGTAAAATTCGTTCAGCTATGACATCGTACTGCTGGGCAATGTAATCGTAGTAGCTTTCGGTAACCTGATGAATGCTAAAAAATTGCGGGCCTTTTACGTTCCAATGATAATTGTGCAGTTTAACGTATAATACCTGTAAGTTGGCCACGCTTTTATTGAGTTTGTTGATCAGTTGTTTGTTAGCCATGTAAAACTCCTTCTTTGTTTGGTCTATAATGATTTTTTACTAAAATACCAGTCTACGTAATCGTATCCTTGTTCCCGACGCTTCTCTGCCTCTTCCTGCGTTGCCGGCGGCGGCACGATAACTTTATCGCCAGGTTGCCAGTTTTCCGGAGTGGCCACACCGTTTTGATCCGAAGTCTGCAAAGCAATTAACACCCGCAAAATTTCGTCAATGCTCCGACCGTTGGTTAAGGGATAGTAAATCATCGCGCGTAAAATTCCTTTGTCATCGATAATAAAAACGGCGCGTACGGCAGAGGTATCCGAGGCACCCGGATGGATCATACCGTAAAGCTTGGCCACCTTCATGTCTAAATCGGCAATAACGGGAAAGGGAATTTTGACGCCGAAATTGTCTTCGATATTTCGTACCCAGGCTAAATGCGAATAAACGCTGTCGATGCTCAGACCGATTACCTGCGTATTATGTTGCTTAAAGGCATTAAACTTTTGAGCAAACGCGATAAATTCGGTGGTGCATACCGGTGTGAAATCGGCAGGGTGCGAAAAGAGAACAACCCACTGTCCTTCATAATCGGAAAGTTTGATTTTTCCGTGTGTGGTCTGAGCGGAAAAATTGGGTGCGGGTTCATTGATTCGTGGCATGTTGAATACGTGTTCTTCCATTTGAGAACTCCTTTCTTGATTATTATAAAATAAAATATTTTATGTAATAAAAATTATTATAAAAAATGCTAAAAAAACGGGGTTTTAGTCTGACCCCGAACATGTTTTTTAATTGTTCTCTTTAGCTTTACATTCTGCGCAAAGAATATTAAACTGTACGGAATAATTTAAAAATTGATTTCCGCCTTCAGTTATGGCTGCCGGAACGGGTAAATTGTCCAATTGTTGGTCAAAAACATCGATGACCTTTTTACATCGCACACAAATAGCGTGGTGATGCGGTTCGGTAACTGGATCGTAGCGGACGGTATTGTGAATTGTAGTTACCATGGAAATGATGCCGTGGTGTTCAAAGGTTTCTAGCGTTTTGTACACCGTGGCAAAAGAAATGGTCGGAAATTCCTCCTTAACCCGTTTGTAAATGGTTTCGGGGTTCGGATGGGAATGATCGTTCATTATTTGTCTGTAAATGGCCAGGCGCTGCGGCGTAACGCTTAAATGATTTTCTCTGCACTTTCGGATAAAGGCCGTTATTTTATCTTGATCATTCATTTTTTTGTTTCCGTCTTTAATAACTAATAATTGTTATCAAATAATAAGCAATTTTAGATATTAATGCAAATTTATTTTTATCTAAAACAAATTACTCTTGAACGTCGCTTTTTATCGCATATCCGTTTTGTCGTTTAAAACGATTGATTACAGAAATTAATTTCCGCTGGACGCGGCCGTGTTGTTTTAGAGCATTGATACAAACGGGAAAATACCGTAAAACTTTAAATTGGGCGGATTTGTTAAACACATTTCTTGGCTAAAAATACAGTGCAATCCGATTCCGTTGCGTCAAAGAAGAAATATGATGCCGATGCGTATTAAATGTTTTTCTTTTTGCAAGCTAACAGGCTGAAAATAAGCACAAGAATAATAAACCCCAGCACGCCCATTTCAATCATGTGTTGTTGGAAGCGCTCGGTTAAATAGGCGCTTTCGACGCTAATAATCAATATGCGCCGGATGGAAGCAATAAGGCCGACCATAATAAACGGCTCGGCCGACAGGGTGTGGGCTTGTAAAGATATTTTAACGGTATAAATGATTTCGATGATCATCAACGTGAGCAATACGCGGTCGATCACATGCAGTGCGCCTTTGATAAAATCGTTAGCTTCAAAAGCGTGCATCAGGGCAATGGCCGAATTATAAATCAGGAAAAATGCAGTTAAAAGCAGCAACAGCGAGATCAGCAAGTAAACGATGCGCTCCGCCCAATTAAATATCTTTTCGATAATCGGATTCATAAACAGGCCCTCCGATAGTTTGTTTAAAAATAATTCATTGATTCCAAATAGGCAAGTTTCGATCTATTGTAAGAATAACGATGTGTGGCGTTAGTACGGCGGCCTGTATTTTGGGCATGCAAAGTTTTTCCGACGCCTCATTTTTTTCACAGGTAAAAGGTTGGAAATTTCCGGATTGCTGATAAGCGTGCAAATGGAGCGCAAGGCAAAATATACGATCCGTTTTACCGTTTGTTTCCTGTATTTGGACAAACAGGGTAATGGCGAAACTCGACGATTTTCTTGACTTAATGCTCAACTTGTTCTATTTTTTCGATGCCAAATTAACCGGTTTGGAGCTGAATATGAGGCATTTCGTTTTTTCATTTGTTCTTACTTTTTTGTTTGCATTCAATTCCCAAGCCCAAGTTGTACATCAAATTATTGTGGACGGGGTCATCAATCCCGTGGCAACGGAATATATTACGCAGTCCATCGATCGGGCGGAAAAAGCCCATGCCGTATTGCTGGTAATTCGTCTCGATACGCCGGGCGGTTTGATGGAATCTATGCATCGCATCGTTAAAGCCATTCAGGCCTCCACTGTGCCTATAGCCGTTTATGTGGCACCTTCCGGAGCCCGCGCCGCCTCGGCTGGTGTGTTTGTTACGTATGCTGCCCACATTGCCGCCATGGCTCCTTCTACCAATATCGGATCGGCCCATCCGGTATTCGGAGCCAGCCCCACAGGAGGCAAGCCCGATAGCGCCATGAGCAAAACCATGTTAGAAAAAGTAACCAACGATGCCGTGGCCAAAATTCGTGGTATGGCCGTAAAACGGGGACGTAATGCGAACTGGGCGGAAAAAGCCATTCGCCAAAGCGCCAATATTACCGATCGGGAAGCATTGAAACTGCATGTGGTGGATTATGTGGTACCGAATTTGGATTCGTTGTTGACCGTGATAAACGGTAAAACAATTACTTTGGACAACGGACAAACGGTTGTACTCCGCACTGCCGGTGCTCGTGTGGAAACATTCGGAATGAGTTGGCGACAGCGCATTCTGGACACGTTAAGTAATCCGAACATTGCATATATTTTGTTGATGCTGGGTATTTACGGTTTGTTGTTCGAATTGTACAATCCCGGTACCATTTTACCAGGGGTAGTCGGCGGAATTTGCCTGGTTGTAGGACTTTACGCTTTACAAACGTTGCCTGTCAATTATGCCGGTTTTTTGCTGATTATTTTTGCGGTGATTCTATTTTTATTGGAAATAAAAATACCAAGTTACGGTTTGTTGACCATCGGCGGGGTTATTTCATTAATCATGGGGAGTATTATGTTGTTTGACAGCCCGTTACCTTTTTTGCGCGTTTCGTGGCAGGTAATTACATTTGTGGTTATTTTAAGTGTGTTGTTCTTTGTTTTTGTCATCGGTATGGCCATTCGCATTCACCGTAAAAAACCGACCACAGGTTTGATTGGCATGATTGGTGAGCAGGGCGAGGTATTTAAGCCTCTCAATCCCGAAGGCACCATAAAAATTCACGGGGAATTTTGGACGGCATTTAGTGATGTGCCGTGTAAAAAAGGGCAACGGGTTCGGGTGGTTGAAGCGGATAGGGAGACCCTTCGTTTAAAAGTTGTGCCGGTTCAAGGCGCTCAAAAGACGGCTGACAACAAAAAATAAGTTGATTTATTCGGGTAAATCAATAAAGGGGAGTTGATATGCAATTTATTATTACATTAATCGTATTTGTTATTGTCATTTTTTCTGGGGCCATTCGTATTTTGAAGGAGTACGAACGCGGCGTTATTTTTCGATTGGGTCGTTTGGTGGGTGCAAAAGGGCCGGGCATTATTTTGTTAATTCCCTTAGTCGATCGCATGGTAAAGGTGAGCCTGCGTACGGTGGTAATGGATGTGCCGCCTCAGGATGTGATTACCAAAGATAATGTTTCGGTGCAGGTAAATGCGGTGCTGTATTTTCGTGTGGTAAATCCGGAAAAAAGCGTAGTGGAGGTGGAAAACTATCTGTTTGCCACCTCGCAGCTTTCGCAAACCACATTGCGTAGCGTGGTAGGCCAAATAGAGCTGGACGAATTGCTGACCGAGCGCGATCGCATTAATGCGCGTTTACAGGAAATTATCGATCAGCATTCCGATCCATGGGGAATCAAAGTTTCGTTGGTCGAAATTAAACACATCGATTTACCGGAAGAGATGAAACGGGCCATGGCTAAGCAGGCCGAGGCAGAACGTGAACGGCGCGCCAAAATTATCGCAGCCGAAGGTGAATTCCAAGCGGCGGATAAGTTGACTCAGGCAGCCAAAATAATCGACACCAGCCCCTCGGCATTGCAGTTGCGCTTTTTGCAAACGCTTATCGAAGTTGGTGCAGAAAAAAATTCCACAACCATCTTTCCGGTGCCGATCGATTTGTTTACCCCGTTTGTAGAGCGCAGTATTTTGGAAGTGCACAATAAAAAGCGGCGTGAAGAAGCAGACAAATAAATTTCCGCGTATATGATTTGCCTATTACAAAATCGACTATTTTACAATTTGCGGAGAAGCAACTATGAAAATGCGATTCGTTGGATTATTGGTATTCCTTTTGCTGGTTTTGCAATCGTGTAGCATACGCCGGTTTGCCGTGCGCCATAGCACACCCGTATTGCGGGATGCGGTAACCGCATTTTACGAGGAAGACGATTTGAACGTTGCGCGTCCGGCATTGGCAGCCAATTTAAAACTAATCGAAGGTTTGTTAAAAAGCGATCCGCAAAACGATGACTTACGTTTGCTTTTGGCCCAGGGTTGGGCCGGTTACGCTTTGGCCTTTGCCGAAGATACCAATCAAGCGGAAGCGCGAAATTTGTATTTGCGGGCAAAAAAATACGCGCAAAGTGTTTTGCAGCATCGTTTAAAGTTAGACGATAATTGGCAGGCAACTTCGCAATCGGTGGCCCAGGCCATGCAAAAGGCACGACGTTCGGATGTACCGGCATTGTTTTGGACCGGATTTGCCTGGGCTGGGGCAATTAACCTTTCGTTGGGAAACCCGGGCGCGTTAGCGGATTTACCCAAGGTGGACCGAATAATGTATCGGGTTCGTCAGTTGGATTCTACCTATTTTTACGGAGGCGTTTTTTTGTATTTTGCCAGTATTTACGGCCAAAAGCCCCGTATTCTGGGAGGTAATCCGCAAAAGGCGCGTAAGCTGTTCGAAACGAATTTTAAAATTACGCAGGGAAAATTTTTACTGAGTTATGTGTATGCGGCAAAATTTTATGCGGCCAAGATTTTAGACGAGGATTTGTTCCGCCAATATTTGAACCGTGTTTTGCAGACTCCGCTTTCCGTGGCGCCGCAAATAAAGTTATTGAATAAAGTAGCCAAACAAAAGGCACGGAAGTTGTTAGCGCGGGAAAAAGATATTTTTTAATACGTGCGGGTAACCAAAGGAAAATTACGTTTAGTGCTATTTTGATTTTGCGATTCGAAGAAAATCGAAAACAAAAATTTTGTGCAATGACCAGAGGAGAAGAAGGATGTCTGGGAAAAAAATAAGGATTTTGGCAAGTTTTTTTGCGCTTTTAATATTTACTTTTACCGTGCAAGCCAAGCCGGTAATTATCAAATTTGCCACACTGGCTCCGGATGGCTCTGCCTGGATGAAAATTATGCGCGAATATGTGCAAACAATTAAACAAGAAACCAACGGTGAGGTTATTTTTAAAATTTATCCCGGCGGGGTTCAAGGCGACGAAAAAGACGTGTTGCGTAAAATTCGGATTAACCAATTGCAAGGTGCCGGGTTTACTGGTGTGGGAATGGGTGCAATTTTGCCGGAAGTGCGTATTTTGGATACGCCCTATTTGTTCCGGAATAAAAAGGAAGTGGATTATATTATCGACAAATTCAACGATTATTTTGCCGATCATTTTGAGAAAAAAGGCTTTGTACTCATCGGTTGGGCCGAAGTGGGCTATGTGTACATTTTTACCAACAAAGCAGTTAAAACTTTGGATGATTTCAAACACTTGAAAATTTGGATGTGGGAAGGCGATCCGGTAGCAGAAGCGACGTTTAAGGAATTTCAGGTCAATCCCATTCCGCTTTCCGTTACCGATGTGCTAACTTCGTTGCAAACCGGTTTGATTAATACGGTTTACACCTCTCCTTTGGCCTGCATCGTGCTGCAATGGTTTACGCAGTTAAAATATGTGTCCGATATTCCTTTGACCAATTCCATGGGTGCCGTTTTAATTTCCAAGCGTGCCTTTAGCAAAATTAGTCCCCAATACCAAACATTGGTTAAAGAAAAAGGGTATCAATATTTCCGCAAATTAACCGAAGTAAGCCGCAAGGAAAATGCAGCTTCCCTGCAAAAAATGAAAGAACAAGGCATGCAAACGCTGCATTTAAGCACGCCGGAAAATCTGCGTAAATTTCAGCAAATCGGCGATCGCACACGCAAGGATTTGGTGGGTAAATTTTTCAACCAGACACTGGTCGATAAAATTCAGCAGGCGCTTCAAGAATTTCGCCAAAAAGAAAAAGCAGAAAAAGGAAAATCAAAATGAAACGAGACGAGCTGGTGGCTTATTTAAACGATTTTTTACGCATTAATGAATTTGCGGATTTGGGGCCGAACGGATTGCAGGTGGAAGGACGAGAGGAAATTAACAAGGTGGTTACCGGCGTAAGCGCCTGTGTGGATTTGTTCGAAAAGGCCATTGCTTTAAAGGCCGATGCCATTATTGTGCATCACGGCATTATTTGGGATTTTGAGCGGCCGGTTTTTCGCGGCGGTTACAAAAAACGCGTTAAAATGTTACTGGAACATGATATTAATTTAATGGCATATCACCTTCCGTTAGACGCCCACGGGCAGGTAGGGAATAATATTCAAATTGCCCGCAGTCTCGAATTGATTAATATCGAATCGTTCGGCGAATATAAAGGTAAGTTAATCGGATTCAAAGGCACGCTTCCGGCTACGTCCAAAGAAGCGTTTTTTAATTTAATCAAAGAAAAAATCAATCCGCATGCATTATTTTTCCCTTACGGTCCGGACGAGGTAGTAAAAGTAGGAATTATTAGCGGGGGTGCTCAAAAGGATGTTAAACAGGCTGTTGCCGAAGGTTTGGATGCGTATATTACCGGAGAGGTTAGCGAACATATTTTACACTACGTCAAAGAAGAAGGTATTCATTTTGTCAGCGCAGGACACCACGCTACCGAACGGTTCGGGGTAATGGCTTTGGGTAAACATTTAAAAGAGATGTCCGGTTTGGATGTGCAATTTGTAGATATCCCCAATCCGATATAAACACCGATTTTATTACGGGTTCAGCCGTTTTACCGCCAGAATGGTAATATCATCGCTTTGGGCACGGCCACCGGCAAATTTTTGTAAACGTTGCACCAGTTGACGGTTAAAAGAGGCGCAACTGCGCTTGGCCGCTTCGGCACGGATAAATGCCTGCAATCGTTCTTCGGTAAATTCCAGATCATCCTTGTTCATACATTCCGTAACACCGTCGGTGAACATCAGAATAAAATCGTTCGTTTGCATCTGACCCCGGCCCATTTCATATTCGGCATTGCGCAAAAACCCAAGAATAATACCGCCCCGATACAATTCTTCCAATTTATTCCGGGTTACCTGAAACCAGTAAGGCGGATTATGCCCGGCGTTTACGTATTCGAACCGTCCCGTTTTTGTATCCAATTTCATGATAAAAAAGGTAATATAGCGTTCCAGCGAAGTGTTTTTGTAAACCAGGTTGTTTAAGCGATAGGTGATTTCGGCCAAATTATACTCTTCTTCGCACAGCATGTGCAAACCGGCTTGCAGGTTAGACATAAGCAAAGCCGCAGGCATGCCTTTGCCGGAAACATCGGCAATGGCCAAAATAAGTTGGCCCTCGGATAAGGGGATAATGTCAAAATAGTCGCCACCTACCTGTTTGCTGGGAATGTTTAGGCCATGAATATCAAATCCGGCTATTTGCGGAAACGAGGAAGGCAACAAGCGGTCTTGAATAGAATGGGCAATATTGAGTTCTTCTTCCAAACGTTCTTTTTCGATGGTTTCTTTGATTAGACGCGAATTTTCCAGAGCGATCATGGCAATGTTGGCCAAGGTGGACAAAAATTCCAGTTGATGTTGGCCGTATGGTTTTTTGTCCATGCGTTCCCCGAGGAAAATAATACCGCCAACCTGACCTTTGCTATCCATGGGTACAATAAGCCGGATGTTGAGCGCTTTTAACACAGAGAGCTGCGCATCTTTGTCCGTAAAGCGCGGTTCGCTAACGGAGGCTAAATCTTTGCATATTTTTACCACTTGTTGGCATTTATCTTCCGGAAAAAGCGAGCCCTTACGGTAAATAAGCTGCCACCCTTCTTGGCGTTTAAGGGCAATGCAAAACTGGTTTACCAGCATTTGCCCCATTAAAGAAAAAGACAATTGCTTTAAAATACCTTCCTCGTCAAAAATTTGATTTAATTCCTTGCCGATTTCAAACAAGGTATTCAATTCCTGAATCTTTTGATCTAAAGAGCGGTTAAGCCGGTTTAGCTGTTCAAACATCTGGGCGTTTTCAATAGCCTGAGCCGCTATATTGCTCAATGAAAACAAAAAATCAATTTCATCTTCGGAAAAAGGCTGGCCGTTTAGTTTTTTGCTAAACCCGATAAGTCCTTTATGTTCGTTTTGAAAAATAAGAGGCAAAATCAATTCCAAGTTCAGGTCGCGAAAAATCCGCATCCAAGCAACATTTTGTTTGTTTTGAGAAAGCAAAATCGGTTCCAGAGGAGGCTGATCAATGCGAATTTGCTTACCCAGCCAGGCTTGATCGATGCCTTTTAAATTGGCAAATCGGAATTGGGCGTTTTCCATTTTTAGCAAGGTAACTCCCCGACTGAGCATCATTCTTCCCATAGGAATGAGCAAAATATTATCCAAAATCGATTTTAAATTCAAAGAGGCGTTTAATAATTGGCTCAGTTCAAACAGTGCGGAAAGTTCCAATAAACGTTTGTCAAGTTCTTCGCTTTGCAATTCCTGCTTGTGCCGTTCTCTGAAACTGCTAAGATACGAATATTCCATAGATAAACTTTCGTCAATTATGGTTTTTTTGATTAATGCGATGTTCGATATTTAATAAGATGTACCTCGGTTCTTTTTCCTGGGATAATATAAAAATCCACCCGATCCATTAATGTTTTCATAAGGTGAATACCCAAACCGCCGGGTTTGCCCTTTTTGACGTTTTTATTAAGGTCGGGTTGACTTAAATTTTGGGGATCAAAACCTGGCCCGTAATCGGTAATTATGATTTCAATTTTGTCGGAACAAAGTTGAATTTTCAAATCGATCATCTGCGAGGCATCAAAGTGATAGGCGTGTTTGATCGCATTGGTACAGGCTTCGTCTACCGCCAATTTAATCTGGTCGATTTGTTCGGTGTTAAATCCGGCTTTTCGGGCAACCTGCTGAATAAATCCGCGAATAATTTCCAGATTTTCCGTCGCAGCCGAAATTTGAATGCGGTACGTTTTGGTCTTATTTTTTTGCATAGTCTTCATATTTATTAATTCGTATGAAAATGAAAAAAGTTGCCTATTCGGGCTTTAAAAATTTTTCCATGGCCTGTTCTTCACGTTCATAAATTTCAAACAAAGCCGGGAACCCGAGTAAATCGAATACCTTAAATACTCGGGGTGACATATCGGTTAGTTTAATGTCACCGTTGTTGGCTCGCACCTCTTCGATAAAGCCCATAAAAACACCCAATCCGGCACTACTGATATAGTCCAGATCTTTAAAGTTAACAATGATTTTGTAACGTTTCTCATTGATGGCTTCCTGCAAAGCCTTTTCGAAATCCGGTACCGTATGGGCATCCAAAAAACCGGCCAGGTAAAGAATCGTAACATCGTCTTTGTCAACGCGCGTTACTTTAAAACCGTTCATGCGCTTCCTCCGAATTTATTTTAATGTCTTTTTCCTCGTTGCATTATTTTAGGTTTAAATATCCTGGATTACGTTTGGCGTTTAAGTAAAATTAACGTTAAATCGTCGTGCAACTCACGGCGCCCGGTAAAACGAAAAACGTCGTCAATAATGGTTTGTTTAAGCTGTTCCAGAGGCAGGTGGTGGTTTTGACGCACCACTTTTGCCAGACGTTCTTCTCCGTATTCTTCATTGTGTTTGTTCATGGCCTCCGAAAGTCCGTCCGTGTAAAACAAAAACACATCTCCCGGTTGCAGGGCTATGCGATATTCTTCCAGCATGCGATCGAAAATGGCGCCGTGATCCAACCCGACCGCAATGCCCGGCGGTTGCAATAAATGCACTTTGTGTTCCGCGGCGTTGTATTGTAAAACCGGGCAATGGCCTGCACGGGCAAACCGCATTTGATGATTTTGCACATCAATGTGCGCCACCAAAAGCGTGATAAACGATTTTTTTTCCAGCGATTCGCTTAAAACGCGATTGGTGTGCGAAAGAATTTCCAACGGAGAATGGTAATATTGCGCAAACGATTGGATAATGCCTTTGGTTTCGGCCATGTAAAAAGCGGCGGAAGTTCCTTTGCCGCTCACATCGCCAATGACAATATCCAAATGCTCGTTGCTTTTGGAAATAAAATCGTAATAATCGCCGCCCACTTCATAAGCCGTAATGGTTAATGTTTCCACAGCATAGTGGTTAAGGTGCGGCTTGTTTTGCGGAAGCAGTCGCAATTGTACCTCGCGGGCAATTTGCAGTTCCCGTTCCAAGCGTTCTCTTTCCAGTGATTTTTGTAACAAATGTGCGTTTTCCAAAGCAATGGCTACCTGATTGGCAAAGGCCTCCAACAGGTTCACATCGTCCGGATCGAAGCCAAAAGAAGCCGACTTGGCTGCATACAAAATGCCAAAGAATTGATTGTTAATGCCCAAAATCGGGACCCCCACCAAAGAGCCAAGCGAGATATTCAGGCCAAAAAAATATTTTTGCCCGAGATCTTTGTTTAGTTCGTTAAAGGCCAATGGTTTGCGATCTCGTAAAATATGCGCGTCAAATTCTTTGAGAATACCTTTGTCCAACTTTTGGATATCGCGTACGGAAAGATTTTTAGCTGCGGCTACTTTTAGCCGTTTGCCGTCCTGTTCAAACAATTCGATCCAGGCATAGTTGGAGCCGGTAACTTGAAGAATCAATTCGGTAGTTAATTTAGCCAGCTTGTCCGCATTTAGCTCGCCAGAAATGGCCCTGCTTAGGTTTTGTAAGCTGGCTACTTCACGCATTTTTCGTTCGAAGACGCGTGCCGTGGGCAACTGCAACAAAAAACTGAGTGTAGCTAAAATGGAGTAAAAAAACAAAAAAAACCACGTCGCATTTACAAACACGCCCAGCGCCAGGCTGTGATAGGCCACCGGCAATTCGTAGGCGTAGTCGAATAAATACGACACACCCCACAAAAACAAGAAAGAGGCAAACAAGTAATAATATTTTTCTTTGCGTGTTAAGTAAGTAATCCAACTGTTGCGTGTACTAAGTAAAAAAATAAACACAAGTGCTACGCTAAATACGCCGTTATTGTAAATGCCCTTACCGTTAAAGGATAAATCCAAAGGTTCTTTAAATGCGACCGTTAAAATAGCGGTAATTACGATTAAAATAACCGAAAAATTTAAGTAAAGTTTGGTGCGCTTTTTGTATTTGTACAAAATCAAATTACGTAGCGACAAAATAAAACCGACCATGGAAAACGAGGCGATAAAAGAAACCAAATTGGCGTAAAGAATGGTGGTAAATCGGTTGGCCTCCGGAGGAAAATCGGTAATAATAAAAATGGGTTTAAGGATTTGTTTGAGAATGAAAATTAAAATGTACACCGCAACAAGATTAACAACCAAGTACTGCAAATTTTTTTTTACATGACGATCGGTAAATACGCGAAAGCGGCGCAGGTAAAAATAAATTAAAACTACGTTAACAGCCACCAAGCTTTCGTGAATATATTCGAGACTGTTAAAATAACCCAGATCTTTTAAATGCAGGTAGTCAAAGGCAAAGGTGATTAAACCGATGGGTAAAATACCTAAAAGGAATAAATGTCGTTTTAATATTTGCAAACGAAAACCGCTCATTCGATGTAAACCTTAAATGGATATGGTGCTTTGGTATACACGCCCACTTTGCTGCCGTCACTGCGCAGGTGCAACACCCGATGCGCTTCCGGATCGGCAATAACTAGGTTGCCGTTTACCGGATTTAAAGCAAAATCTTCAATGTAACCAAATCCGCTCAGTGTATTCAAACGTAATCCGTCGTCGGAAAGTTGCAAAATTTTTGCTTTATGAGTTCCGTTTACGGCCAACCACAAGGTATGGTCTTTGGGATTTTCGCGTACAACCTGCAACCCCGATTCCTGATAGAGCCTGGTCAAACTGTCGGTTAAGGTAGAAAGACGGTACAAAATTTCGCAGGTATCACCACTGGCTATAAAATAAAAATAACGTCCTTGGCTTCCGGCCGTTAAAAATTTAAGTGAACCGAAACGCTGACCGTTGAAACCCGTAATCTTTCCTCGCCTAGTGCCGTCGGAATGGTACAGAATTAGGGCATGTTGACCGGCATCCAGCACTACGCCGCGCCCTTGTGCGTCAAAAGCGATTTCTTCCGGTTTGCTTAATTTGCCGTCCAGCAATTGCAACGTGCCGTTAAGACCGAATTCGTACAGAGCGCCCGTCGTATCTGTGATCCAGAAATTGTTCTCAGTGCGATTGAAAACACAAGCGTAAGGGTAACGTACAGAGGTAACTTCTTCTTTTAAGGCACCGGTTGCCGGATCGATAACCTCTATGTAGTGGTACAAAGGATAGGTGATCACAGCAAGGCTTTTAGCGGAATTCAATGCCAGTGCCTGCGGAATCCAGATGGCATAATGTGAAAGCAGTTCGTGGCGCATATCGTAAGAAAATTTTAAAATATATTCGTTCCAGCGGTCCAGCACCCAAATTTGGCCGGGCCCGGGCACGGTTCGTAAAACGGAAGTCGGTGGCGATTCGTCGGAAATACCGATCAATCTCAGATAATAAGCATAAGAGATATCGTAATGCACCAGCGAATCGCAAAACCGGGTTTGTGTGGCCGGTAAAACCGCAAGGCTGGTAAATGTGCGTTGATTCCCAATTTTGCGAAACAGATGATAGCCTGTGATTTCGGCTTGATAGTGCGGATACCAGCTAAAACAAATCACGGAATCCGCGGAACGCAATTCCAATTTCATATCCAGCGTATCAATACCACTTTGGGGATCGAAAATATTGTCATGCTTTCGAACCGAACAACGAAAGCTTGCTAACAGTAAACCGCTCAAAAGAGCCGTAAAAAGCCAAATTTTAAATTGTTTTGGGCGAAACATAGTTTCGATTTCTCAATTGATTATGCCTGTACGTTAAAGGTTTTGCGTACGATTTGGTCGATTTCTTCAAATACCTCGTCTACACTTTTATTGCCGTCAATGGAAACAAAACGGTGCATTTGCCGATAATAATCGCGGACGGGAGCCGTTTGTTCGTGGTAGACGCGCAAACGTTGATGAATGGTTTCCGGATTATCGTCCGGGCGTTGCACAATACGGCCGCCGCATTTGGGACAAATGTGGTCTGGGGGCGCGGGATTGGTAACCGGATCGAAGATGGCGCCGCATTTTTCGCAAATGCGTCTGGAAGTAAGACGTTTGACAATAATGTCTTCCGGTACGATGATTTCGATGCATAGGGGAAGTGGTAAATGCTTTTTGTGGAATAATCGGGTTAGGCCGTCTGCCTGGGCTTGCGTGCGCGGAAAACCGTCCAGAATAAAACCCTTTTTGCAATCGTTTTCCGAAATGCGGTGTTCGATTAATCCGAGCATGACATCATCGGGCACCAATTCGCCTCGCGAGATAATGTCTTCCGCTTTTTTGCCCAATTCTGTTTTTTTACGAATGGCTTCGCGTAGCATGTCACCAGTTGAAATATGAGGAATTCCGTACTTGCGGCTCAAATTTTTGGCCTGTGTACCTTTGCCAACACCCGGCGCCCCGAACAAGATCAAATACATAACCTTTGCTCCTAATCAATTTTCACTTTTTATGTTTAATTGTTTTATTAACGCCTTTTTCCGTTTCGAGCCTTGTTCGTTTTGAGAACCTCGCTTCAGGCCCATGTAAAAACGTATTTTGCAAAAAATGAATAACCGCAAATTACAATAACTTATTTCATCGGTTAGTGAAATTTAACACTTTTTTTATTTGAAGTCTTCTTTATTTTTAACAAACGGTCTAATTCTTCAAAAGAAATGTCCATGATTGGGTATTTACGCCAATTTTTTAGATTGTAATGCCACCATTCGGTGCGAATGGGAACAAAGCCGTGTTTTTCCATTACCGTGCGCAAAATCCAACGATTTTGACGAACTTTGGCCGGTAGTTTCATGTAATTTTGATGTGCGCGTTGTGAAAAGCTGTCGAACGGGGTGGGCATTTCCAACTCCTTACCGGTTGAATCGACCAGGGTAAGATCCACGGCGGATCCGCGGTTATGCCTTGAACCGTGTTTGGGATTGGCCACATAGCCGGGGTCGGGCATTATGGCCCACATTTCTTTTTGAACGCTTAAAGGACGGTATCCGTCGAATACCTTAAGGCCCAACCCGATCGACTGCAATTCTTTTTGTACTGCGTTGAGGCGTTCGGCGGCTTCTTTAACCAAAAAGCAACGCGCTTGTTTGTACACGGCCCGGTGTAAAAAATTATTGGGGGTTGCGTAACGAATGTCGAGAATAATCGAAGGATTCATTTGATGGATATCCACCATATCGGGCAGAGCTTTTGGCGGCTGGGCCTGTAATAAAAGCAAGGGCAAAAGCAACAAAAAAAGGATGCGTTTCATGCGTTTCCTCCCGACGGAAAAAAATTAAAACAACCGCGAATGTTGTTTGATTTGTTATGAACTAATTTAAAAAATATTTGTATTTTTTTTAAATAAATTATATTTTGGATATTGAATTAATGTTAACGAAATACGGAAAGATTTTTATGGGCATAATCATCGATTCGATTATTATTTCGGGTTGGATTTTTTAAACCCCTTATTCCCTAATGCGGGATAAGGGGTTTTTTATTTGAAATAGAAATTGGGATCAATATTCTTACAGGAGGTCTACAATGGAAAGAGCGAATCTTGACTGGGCGAATTTGACATTTCAGTATGTAAAAACGGATTATCATCTGGAATACTATTTTAAAGACGGCAAATGGTCGGAGGCTAAAATTGTCGAAAACGACACAATAGAATTGAATATGGCGGCCACCGCATTGCATTATGGTCAGGAATGTTTTGAGGGGCTTAAGGCTTTTGAACAGGCCGACGGCACGATTAGTATTTTTAGACCGGACGAAAACGCCAAACGGATGATTAATTCGGCCAGAAAGATATTAATGGAGCCTTTTCCGGAAGAGAAGTTTTTGGAAGCGGTAGAAAAAGTGGTAAAACTGAACCGTCGTTTTATTCCGCCGTATGGTACGGGTGCTTCGTTGTACATACGTCCGTTATTACTGGGAACTTCTGGCATTGTGGGCGTAAAGCCTTCGCACGAATATCTGTTTTTGGTTTTCGTTACGCCGGTAGGGCCGTATTTTAAAGGTGGTTTGAAACCGATTAATTTGTTGGTAATCGAAGATATTGATCGTGCGGCACCTTTCGGCACCGGCGATGTAAAAGTGGGCGGGAATTATGCGGCCGGTATGCGGGCCAGTAAAAAAGCCAAAGATTTGGGCTTTGACGAGGTGCTGTATTTGGATGCCAAACATAAAAAATATATCGATGAATCGGGCCCGGCCAATTTTTTTGGTATTACCAAAGACAATAAATATGTTACGCCTAAATCTTCTTCCATTTTACCCAGTATTACCAACAAGAGTTTGCAGGTGATAGCCAAAGATTTGGGTATGACGGTTGAGCAACGCCCCGTGGATGTGGAAGAAATTCACGATTTTAAGGAAGCCGGATGCTGTGGAACGGCTGCGGTTATTTCCCCGGTGAAGAGCATTACTTATCGTGACCAAAAGGTAACTTATTTGGAAGATGATGAAGTGGGTGATGTATGCCATAAATTATACGACCAATTGCGCGGTATTCAATTGGGTACGGTGGAAGACAAATACGATTGGAACTTTAAAATTTCTATGGATTAGTTGTTCCGATTTGTCCGAAACGAAAATAAAAAAGGGGAAATGGGTAATCATTTCCCCTTTTTTTGTTGAGGCCGATAAAAAAATTTGTTCATAATTTGAATTAGGGTGCCGATAACCTGCGCAATATTTTGTAATGGTTCTTTTATTTCCTTGGAAATGGTATATTCTAACTGCGCTACGTCTTCCACTGTTTTTTCGGCCGTATCCACAATGCCGTCCACGCGCTGAGAAATATCCTTTACGTTTTTAAGTATATCGGGTAGGTCTTCGTTTACGGCATCCAAAGTTTTGTTAATCCGCCCCAGGGTTTCTCTAAAACGCAGAACGACCGGAATAAGCAAGTAAATGAGAACGGTTAACGAAAGTAAAAAAATAACGAATGCGATTTCCCAAACCATCGGAATAACCTCTTTTTTCTGTTTCGCTTTTAATGCAAATGCACAAGATGATGTTTACGATTAATAAAATAGGCACGTTAGCGGAATTTATTGCCCCGCTTGCGGTGCGTTTTTAAAAAAGAAAACAAACGAGGTGTTTTATCATCTTAACACCCCGTTGTAATTTAATAAGAATGCGCCGTGTTTAAAGCCCGATTATTCGCTTTTTTTGCCGCGCCGGGTTTTTTTGGGTTCGGCCTTTTCCTCTTCTGCTTCGCTTTTTATTTCTTCTTCGAAATCACGCTCTTCCTGCACCAGGTCTTCATCCTTAAAAGCCGCTTTTCCTTTTTCCAGAGTTTCGGAAACTTTCTGGCGCAAATTATCCAATTCTTGTTTTAAACGATTAAGTTCGTCTTTGGCTTTGTCGTACAATTCTTCGCTTTCGTCACGAAGATTTTCGCGCACGTCTTTACCCGGTTTCGGAGCAAAAAGCATTCCCACTGCCGCACCGATGAATCCTCCAAGTAGAAATCCGGTTAAAAAATTGCTTCCGCCATTGCCGTTATTTTCCATGGTACCCTCCAATGTTTTATTTTTCACATTTCAAGTTAAACAAAATTTATAGGTATTTCAATAATCGTTATCTTTTTAAATTAGATGAGCGAAAAATGGTTCCGGGAAAGGGGCGTATTTTTTGTTTTTTCCCCCGAGGCTTTTTTTAAGTCAACATGGCATTTTTATATGCGGGTCGGATGGCTTTTAACCCAGCGTAAAAATGCCTAAAAAAGCCGTTTTAATGTCCCACGCCCATACTTAATACAAAAGTGGCAATAGAAAGATAAATCAAAATACCCAAAATATCATTGGCCGTAGAAATAAACGGTGCTGCCGCCAGCGCCGGATCGATATTAAATCGTTTGAATGTCAAGGGCACCAAAGCGCCGATAATGGCGGCATTATTGATGACTACAAAAATGGAAAGGGCTAAAATTCCGGCAAAAAAAGCATTGTCCCACAAAAAAACGATGATGAATATAAGAAGGGCAAAAAACAAACTGTTAAAAAACGAAATGCGAAATTCTTTAATCAAACGTTTGGTGGTATCGCGCACACTTAAATCGCCGGTGGCCAAACCGCGAATGACAATAACGCTGGCCTGCTGTGCCGTGGAACCGCCCATGGCCATGACAACGGGAATAAAAAAAGCAACCATCACCTTTTGCTGCAAAGTGACATCAAATTGATTCAATAGCAAAGCGGAAATGGTTTCGCCAAAAAAAGCCACCAAAAGCCAGGGCAAACGGGCACGTGCCAATTTAAAGGTCGATTCTTCGGTAATTTCTTCGTCCGGCGCACCGGCAATGTAAGCCATGTCTTCGGCGCCTTCTTCCTCTAAAACATCAACGATATCGTCTACGGTAATACGACCGACCAGATGGTTTTCCTTGTCTACAACCGGCATGCTGACCAAATCGTATTTGCTGAAAATATTGGCCACCTCTTCCTGATCCATATCTGTACTTACCGTAGGGATGTCGGTTTCCATGATATCTTTTAGCTTGGTGTTGCCGTCGGCCAGAACCAGATCGGTCATGGAAACTGTTCCCAAAAGATGATTTTCTTCGTCTACCACGTAAACGGAATACACATGCGAAATTTCCTGCCGGGCACGTAAACGGCGAATTTCTTCGATCGCTTCATTTACGGTAGCCGAAGCTGGTAAGGCCACATATTCCAAGGCCATAATACCGCCGGCAGTATCTTCTTCGTAATGCAGCAGTTCTTTGATTTCGTCGGATTCTTGCCTGGGAATGCGTTTCAAAATATCCGGCAGCATTTCGTCCGGCAGGGCCGAAACAAAATCTGCGGCATCATCGGAATCCATTTCGCTGACAATGGCGGAAATTTTATCCGGCCCAAGGCCCTCGGTCAGCTCTTCGATGAGCGGGGGATCCAATTCGGCCAAAACGGCACTGGCTAACTTGGTGGGAATGATGGTAAAAAAATACGCACGTTCGTCTTTGTTCAAATGAGAAAAAATTTGCGCGATGTCTGCCGGGTGCAAATCGATAAGAATATTTTGTAACGCCCCTTTGTTTTCTTTTTTTATCAGCTCTTTTATGTCGGGAAGTATGGCATCAAGATCTATGGGTACCATATTATTACCTTGTCTTAAAATGGTTGCTTAATTCTTTAAATTCTTTAATGCCCAATTGCTCAGGGCGTTTGGCCAGCAGAGTTTCATCTAACGAATTTACGAAGGCTCGGTCAAAAATTCTACTCAAACTGTTTTTAAGGGTTTTGCGGCGAAAATTAAATGTTCGGCGTACGATGTTACGAAACAAATGTTCATCATCCAAATCGGGAATCTCCCGAAAAAAATTCAGGGCGATAACGGCCGAATCGACTTTGGGCGCTGGGAAAAAATTACCGCGTTTTATGTCGAATAAATATTCGACTCGGGCATAGGTCTGGCTAATTACCGAAAGAATACCGTATTCTTTGTTGCCGGGCTGTGCGCAAATACGTCGGGCCACTTCTTTTTGCATCATCAGTACGGCGCGTTCGATTGCACGGTGACGGTCTATCAAATAAAATAGAATGGGGCTGGTAATATGGTAGGGTAAATTGCCGATCACTTTAAACGGTTGCTCTTTTCCGATCAATGCCTCGGTATCAACTGTAAGAATATCTTGTTCGATTATTTCAACGGACGAGCCGAATTTTTCTTTTAACACCTTTGACCAACGTGGGTCGATTTCGATAACGATTAACCGACGGGGGTGGGCGCGAATAAGGTGTTCGGTTAAGGCACCTTGTCCCGGCCCGATTTCCATAACCACGTCTTGCCGATGGATTTGCAAATTTTGTACGATTTTTTGCTGATAAAAGGGATTGGTTAAAAAATTCTGGGAAAATTTTTTCAGCGGGCGTTTTGATGGCTGTTTAAGCATGGCTACCTCGCAAACGACATGTTGTTTCCGATAGAGTAAGTGGCTTGTACGTTTGCTTTTTGTTATCTTTGCTTTTTGGGTTTTGCAATCGCCGGAAATAACCCTGACGATTTTTTTCGAATTGTTTATTTGTGGGCATTGTTCTTTTACTTTGTCTGCGCTGATGCCACCGGAAAATCTCGATAACAATCCGTAAAAAACGCGATTCGATTCGAATAAGATCAATATCCGACAAACCGATGGATGATGAAGGGGCCACGCGTTTAAATGTCCAGTTTTTTAAATAGGCGTTTGGTGTTTTCCGAGGTAATTTTTCCCAGTTCTTCCACGGGAATTTGTTTGAGCTCGGCAATTTTTTGTGCGGTGTAAATAATAAAAGCCGGCTCGTTGCGTTTGCCGCGTAAGGGGACGGGTGTCAAAAAGGGGCTATCGGTTTCTAACAGCAACCGTTCTAATGGCACGCGTTTAACTAATTCGCCTAATGCGGAATTTTTAAAGGTGACGTTTCCGGTAAACGAGATGTACAAATCGGTAAGTAAAATTTTTTCGAGGAATTCGACACTGCCCGAAAACGAATGCATTACTCCGCCTACTTCGGAAATATTTTTACTGCGGATCAGTTTGTACATATCCTCATGCGCATCGCGGTTGTGAATGATGAGCGGCAAATTAAGCTTTTGAGCCAGATGCACCTGATACAAAAAGGCGTTTTGTTGCACATCTTTGGGAGCACGCATGTGGTAATAATCCAAACCGATTTCACCGATGGCCACAACTTTTTCATGCTGCGCTAATTCTTCGATGCGGTCAAATTCGGAATCGGGAACATCGGCACATTCGGTGGGATGAATGCCTACGGCCGCAAAAACGGTTGCGTATTTATCGGCAATTTCAACTGCCTTTAGTGAAGATTCCAAATCCACACCGATGGTAATAATGGCGGCAACGCCGTTTTTGATGGCGCGCTGAATAACGATTTCACGGTCTTCGTTAAAAAGCTCGTAATCCAAGTGGGCGTGGGTATCGATATAAAGTTCCATGATTGTGCCTCGTTTTTAGCCTAACTACTGAATTTCGCTACCCGCAGGTATCGAGTCGTCCATTACCGTTAGCAGTGTCATTTTTCCGTTGGCAGAAGCGGCTAACAACATACCGTTTGATTCCACACCAAACAATTTGGCCGGTTTTAAGTTGGAAACAACAATAATTTTTTTGCCGATCAGTTCTTCGGGGGTGTAGTGTTCGGCTATTCCGGCAACAATCTGGCGTTTTTCTGTACCCAATTGCAATTGCAGTTTTAAGAGTTTTTTGGATTTAGGGATGGGTTCCGCTTTAATAATTTCGGCTACTTTTAATTTTATTTTTTGAAACAATTCGTAATCAATTTTTTCTTCGGTTTGCTCGGGTTGTGAATTTTCGTTTAAGGCGTGTTGCAATTTTTCGATTTCGGCTTCGATAACTTTGTCCTCGATTTTTTTAAACAGGATGTGTGCTTTGCCCAATGGGTGTCCGATCGGCAGCGGTTTGTTGGGAAATGTGTCCCAAGACGGAGTACCGTCAATATTCAGTATTTTCCATATTTCTCTGGAGGTAAACGGTAGTACCGGTTCGCTTAACACCGAAAGGACGGCAACGGTTTGTAAACACAGGTTTACGGTTGTGGCGCAACTTTGCGGGTTGCTTTTGCGCGTTTTCCACGGTTCTTTGTCGTTAAAATATTTATTGGCAAAACGGGCAAGATCCATTAATTCGCGCACGTAGGCGCGCATTTGGTACTTATCGATTAAATGCCCAAGGCGTTGCGGGGCTTGGGCCAATCGCACGGTTAATGCTTTGTCCAAATCGGATAATGGCCCTAATTGCGGAACTTTTCCTGCAAAGTATTTGTGCGCAAAGGTAAGGGTGCGATTGATGAAATTACCGTAAATATCGGCCAGTTCGTTGTTGTGCCGCGCTTGAAAATCTTTCCACGAAAAATCGGAATCTTTGGTTTCGGGCAAGATGCTGGCTAAAACATAACGAAGCGGATCGGGATCGAAACGCTGGAGATAATCATTTAGCCAAACGGCGTAATTGCGGCTAGTCGAAAGTTTGTTGCCTTCCAAATTCAAAAATTCGTTGGCCGGAACATCATCCGGCAAAACAAATTCACCGTGGGTCATGAGCATGGCAGGAAAAATAAGGCAATGAAAAACGATATTGTCTTTGCCGATAAAATGTACCAGCCGGGTGTCTTTGTTTTGCCAGTATTCTTTCCACAACTGAGGGCGGCCTTGTTTTTCGGCCCATTCTTTGGTGGCCGAAATGTAGCCTATGGGTGCATCGAACCAGACGTACAGTACTTTACCGCTGGCATCCACGCCGTATTTTTGGGCAATGTCTTCGGGTACGGGCACACCCCAAGGCAGGTCACGCGTTACGGCACGGTCGGCCAGGCCGTCGTTAAACCAACTGCGCACTTGTCCTAAAACGTTGGGCTTCCAGTCTCGATGCGTTTCGATCCAGTCTTCCAATTGTTTTTGAAAACGGGCCAGTGGCAAGTACCAGTGGGTGGTTTCTTTTAGAACGGGCTTGGCGTTGGTAACGGCGCTGCGCGGGTTAAGTAGGTCGGATGGGCTAAGGGAGCGTCCGCATTTTTCGCATTGGTCGCCGTAAGCATTTTCGTAGCCGCAATAAGGGCAGGTGCCTACGATAAAGCGATCGGCTAGGAACATTTTGGCTTCGGGATCATAAAGTTGTTTTTCCGTTTTGAGCACAAAAACGTTTTTTTCGGCCAATACGCGAAAAAAATCCTGACTGGTTTTGTGGTGCACGGGCGATGATGTGCGGCCGTAATAATCGAAACTCATGCCAAAGGCTTCGAAACTTTTTTTGTTTAGTTCGTGGTATCGGTCCACTACATCTTGCGGCGAAACGCCTTCGGAACGGGCGCGTAGCATAATGGGCACGCCGTGTTCGTCGGAGCCGCAAATATAAATTACATCGTCGCCTTTTAGACGATGGTAGCGTACAAAGATATCTGCCGGTAAATAGGCACCGGCCAAATGCCCCAAATGGATTGGTCCGTTGGCATAGGGCAGAGCACTGGTTACTAAAATGCGTTTTTTCAAAACAATCCTCGTTTAAATTATAACTTTCGAATTACAAGTGTGCAATTTAAAACAGTGTGCCAAAATTTGCAAATGGCAGGGCAAATAAAGTCCGATGGCCTGGGCATTTGGAAAATAAGGATACGGATCAAAACATTTTTTCTAAACGTATTAGGTCTTCGGGAAGATCGATATCTTCGAGAATGCCAGAGTCGTCAACCGCAACGCGCCATTGCAAGGTGCGATGTCGGTTTAGAATGTCTTTGAGCGTGGTATGTGCGTTGGCCCGGATGATGGATGCGAAAAGAGAAGCGGGTAGGTATACCGGATGGCCGCCGCGTTGTTGAAATGTTGGGATGATAATGGTCTCGGGACGGGCCAAGGCTGATTGCATCAGCCGCCGGTAGGTGCCAAGGCGAATATGTGGCTGATCGATGAGACACAAAAGCGCGCCGTCCACGGACTTGGCCAATGCCTTTATCGCCGCCTGAACCGAAGTAAACATACCCTTTTCAAAATCGCGATTCACTACAACATTAAAAGCATCCGCCCGGGAAATACGGGGAAGGATGTTCTGGGCTTGATAGCCCAGAACCAAAACCGGCCGTTCAATGCCCACGGCTTGCAAATTTTTACCAATGCGTGTTAAAAAAAGGCTGCCTTTAAAAAATTGCAAAACTTTGGGCGCACCGAAACGTTCGGATTTACCGGCGGCTAAAATAAAAGCGCCGATACGGATATCAGAAGTTTGTTCGTACAAGTTATCCATAACTACATACTTTGTGTAAGATTAAAAGTCGTATTTTGGCGGAAAAAAAACAGCAAAAATAAATTATTGGGGCCGTACCCCATCAACAAAAAAATCGGCAAATATTTGTTCGGCTGCGTGCAAAGTTTCGGGTTTTCCCACATCCAGCCAACGATCTTTATTGTTAACAACACCTACTATCGGGTACGATCGGTAAGCCAGTTGCAAATAAACGTCAATAAGCGAAAAAACGTCTTGTTCTGGAAAAAATTCGAAAATTTTACTGCGTAATGCCTGAATTCCGGAAAAAGCAAAAGGCCTAAAAGCCGGAAAAATTTTTCGTACGATTTTCAACTTGCCACTTTGAATGTTTTGCCAGCCGGTCAACCGCATTTGCGCATCGAACAAAAGATAGCGATTTGTTTTCCGTTTTCGCACAGCCAAGGCTGCCAAAGCATGAGTGGAACGCAAATGCGCAAAAAGCACCTGATAGTTCATATCGGTCAGAACATCCACATTGTGCAACAAAAAAGTTTCGCTGTCCTCAAAAAACCATCGCGCTTTTTTTAATCCGCCGCCGGTATTCAAAAGGCGTTCTTCAAACGAAAATTCGATATGCAGGCCAAAAGAGTTGTTTCTTTTTACAAAGTCGATTATTTGCTGCGCATGATGATGCACGTTAATGATTATAGCTCTGATACCAAAGTTTTTTAATTGTCTTATCACCAATTCCAAAAGCGTTTTTCCGCCCAGGGAAACAAGGGCTTTCGGTTTGTCGTCCGTCAAAGGACGCAAACGCCTGCCCATTCCGGCTGCCAGTATCATGGCTTTTTCGGGCTGCTTGTTCATCCTTTCATCTCCAGTTCGCGATGACGCAATTGAATATCAACATCGTATTTAAATTTAAGATGCTCAGCCAAACGGTTGGCGCAATATACCGACCGATGCTGCCCGCCCGTGCAACCGAAGGCAACCATAATGTCCGTAAAATTGCGTTTTTGATAATTGGTAATCATCATATCCAACAAATCGTACACATGATACAAAAATCGTTCGACATCCGGATCGTTAGCAAAAAAGCGGATAACATCATCATCGTTACCGGTTGAATTTTTGTATTTTTTAAATCGCCCCGGGTTGGGCAACATCCGACAATCAAACACAAATCCGCCTCCGTGCCCTTTTTCGTCCACAGGAATGCCGCGTTTGTACGAAAAGCTTTGAATACGAACGGTTAAGCGTAAATGCGCATCGCCCAGTTGGCGTAAAAAGCTGGAACGCACCAAAGCTTCCCAAACGGCTGTTAAAGCGGGAAGGTCAATGGGTAAATCCGCATTGTGTAGCAACCATTCCAAATTTTGAATGGCATAAGGAACACTTTGTAAAAAATGTTCTTTCCGCTCGTAAAAACCGCGAAAACCGTAAGCGCCCAAAGCCTGCATAATGCGCACAAACACATAGCCGTAATAATATTGCATGAATTTCTTCCGGTCTACAGGAATGTACTTTTCCAATGTGTCTAAATAATGCTCCAATAACTCCTGTCGGACTTTACTGGGAATATCGGCTTTGGCATCGAACAAGAGCGAAGCCAAATCGTATTGCAGAGCGCCTTTGCGCCCACCCTGATAGTCAATAAAATAAGGTTCGCCATTTACAATCATAATATTTCGCGATTGAAAATCGCGGTACAAAAAATAATCGCGGTCTGCGGAAAGCAAAAAATCGATAAATACTTGAAAATCGTTTTCCAGATGTTGCTCGTCAAACGGAATTTTGGCCAGCTTTAAAAAATAGTATTTAAAATAGTTCAAATCCCAATGCATCGATTGCCGATCGAAGCTGGCGCGCGGATAGCATACGCTGTAGTCCAAACCACTGTTGGCCTCAATCTGAAAACGTGGCAAATATTCCACAACTTTGCGATACAAGCGAATCACATCTTCCGAAAAACCCTCTTTGGCTCTGCGTTCGGAAAGAAATGAAAACAAGGTAGTATCGCCCAGATCTTCTTCCAGATAAATATTTTTATCCAATTCCTGAGAGTAAATTTCGGGTACGTTCAGCCGTAATGATTTGAAATGCTTGCTGAAGGAAAGAAAGGCGATATTTTCCTTCATGTCAGGATTGTAAGCACCGATGGCCGTTTTGGTTTTGCTTTTGATGCGAAAATACTGGCGATCCGACCCGTGTGCGGGTAGCGGTTCAAAAGAACGTACTTTTTCGTACGCCCAACGTTCGAACATGGATTGTAAATTTTCTTTTATTTTTTTATCCACGATATGTTTTCCTCGTTTAAATTTCAGATGATCTAATTTAGCAATCTGCTTTTAAATGTGAAAATAAAAATACGGATCGCCTACCATTACAACCTTTTTTGCAACAAAACATTTGTCTGCGGTGCGGTACGATGTTTATGCACCATATTGTCGATTTTATTAAATTATCTTTGCGATAAACAAGTAAGGTACCAATCCGCAACGTACCCGAAAAGGAAAGGCTAATAATGGGTTCGCGAATTCGAAATACCGAACCAAACCAATTTAATCATCGTATATCTTGCCGGAAGCAATTCACGGATGGGCTTTGTTCGGGAAGAAATACACAGTAAAAAACGTTTTACTTTTAATGTTTAATGAACAGGGAGATGTTTTATGAGGTCCGTTTACTTAATCATTGCTTTTATGCTTACGCTTTTGTTTGTCGCACAAAAACCGGGGCAGGCTCAATCACCGTCGCAGAAACCGTTTTTCCAAATGACTCACAAACAAATCGATTCCGTTCTGAAGGTTATCAGTAAAAAACCTTGGACCATTACTCAAAAAATGAATTATTATTCCAAACGTTTTTTGGGCACGCCCTACGATTTTTATTGCGTGGGCGACGGTCCGTATGCCATCATGGAACCGTACCCTTTGGTTAATTTTAAAAAAACCAACTGCATGTCGTTTTGTGAACATGTACTGGCACTTTCTATTTCGGACTACTGGGATACATTCTTTGACAACTTACAGAACATTCGTTACAAAGACGGATTAATCGGTATGCGTACGCGTAATCACTACACCATGGCCGATTGGCTGCCGCAAAATCGTTGGCTGTTGCACGATGTAACCCGACAGGTTGGAGGCGCGGTTACCAAACAGGTAACACGCACGATTTCGCACCGGACGTTTTTTGCCGGTAAAGGCATGAAAGATATGGTAGACGTGGAACCCGATACCACCCTTACCATCGATTATATTCCGCTTGATAAATTGGCCGGAGTGGAAAGCAAACTTAAGGTGGGTGATGTATGCGCTATTATTTACGGCCGGTACGACAATATTTTTTCGGCGCATATGTTGATGATTATGGAAGATAACGGACAAAAAGTAGTTCGCGAATCCACTACCCGCGGCATGACAACATTCGATACGCCTTACGGGCAATGGGTAAAAATGCTGCAAAATAAATACAAAGACAAATATATCGGCTTGGCCGTGATGCGCGTTCGAGACGAATTGAATACGCCCGGCCGCATTATTAAACCATGGCAAATTCTTCGATTGAAACGTCAGGTGGGAGAAGTAAAATAAATACGCGCGATTTTTTGTGCGTTTTTCAAATCCTTTGGAATGCCTTTTTTAACGGCGCTCCAAAGGATTTTTTATTCGGTTCCGTAAAGCCGATCTCCGGCGTCTCCCAAACCCGGCAAAATATATCCGTGACTATTTAGCTGCCTATCCAGAGCCGCAGCAAAAATTTTCACATCCGGAAAGCGATCGTGTACGGCTTTTACCCCTTCGGGTGCTGCGACTAAGCACAAAAAATTTAAATCGTTAATACCTTGTTTTTTTAAAATTTCGATGGCTGCCAGAGCCGACCCCCCAGTCGCCAGCATCGGGTCTACCAAAATAACAAAAGTTTCGTGAACATTATCAGGCAATTTCAAATAATATTCTACGGGTAAAAGAGTGGTTTTATCCCGATATACACCGATGTGTCCCACCCGAGCGTTAGGCAGCAGTTCGAGAATGCCGTCGATCATGCCTAAACCGGCGCGTAATATGGGAACAAGCGTTACGTCTTTCTGCAAAATAAAACCGTATGTTTTTTCCAGAGGGGTTTCCACCTCCACTTTGCTTACGGGAATGTTGCGCGTTAAATCGTAGGTCATCAGCATAGCAATTTCCGAAAGGGTTTGCCGGAATTTTTGTCTGTCTGTTTTTTTGTTGCGTAAAACCGTTAGCTTGGCTTGCAATAGAGGGTGCTCGATAATATGCAAATTTTGACTCATAGGTATTCCTTTAGTTTTATTGTAAAAAAAATCCCCCGAATAAAAATTCGGGGGATTATCTAACCGCTATTTTTTCAGCACTTTGGCCATGTCTGTTTTCTCCCAGGTAAATTCGTCCAATTCCCGACCAAAGTGTCCGTAGGCTGCCGTTTTACGGTAAATCGGACGGCGCAAATCCAGTGTTTCGATAATGCCGCCCGGAGTAAAATCGAAATGTTTTTGTACCAGTTTGGCCAAATCTTCATCCGCAATTTTACCCGTTCCGAATGTTTGAACCATAAGTGAAACCGGTTCGGCTACACCGATAGCATAAGCTACCTGAATGCCGCATTTTTCGGCCAATCCGGCAGCAACAACGTTTTTGGCTACATAGCGAGCAAAATACGAGGCCGAGCGATCGACCTTTGTGGGGTCTTTTCCGCTAAATGCACCGCCCCCATGACTGAACACCCCGCCATAGGTATCCACGATAATTTTACGTCCGGTTAAACCGGCATCGCCCTGAGGGCCGCCAATGACAAACCGTCCGGTGGGATTAATGTAATAGGTAATGTTTTTACCTTCTGCCATTTTGGGGGGGAGAACCGGTTTGATTACCTCTTCAATAATCGCTTCTTCCAGTTTCTCGCGTGAAATATCCGGGTCATGCTGAGCCGAAACAACTACTTTTTCTACGGCAACTGGTTTGTCGTTTTCATAGCGTATGGTTACTTGTGCTTTGCCGTCAGGGCGTAAAAAAGGTAATGTGCCGTTTTTGCGCACATCGGCTAAACGATGGGTAAGTTTGTGTGCCAAACTAATGGGCATGGGCATAAGCTCGGGTGTTTCGTTGCAGGCAAAACCGAACATCATACCTTGATCTCCAGCACCGGCCCGGTCGACGCCCATAGCAATATCCGGTGATTGCTGATCAATGGAAGTCATTACAGCACATGTTTGATAATCAAAACCGTATTGGGCATTAACGTAACCGATATTTTTAACCACATCGCGTACAATTTTGGGAATATCCACGTAACAGTCCGTGGTAATTTCGCCGCCAACCAAAACCAAGCCCGTGGTCACAAACGTTTCGCAGGCCACACGGCCAAAAACGTCTTCTTTAAGTACATTATCCAAAACGGCATCCGAAATTTGATCGGCCATTTTGTCGGGATGGCCTTCGGTTACCGATTCGGATGAAAATAAATAATCTGCCATTCTTTAATTCTCCTGTTGCGTCTTTTGGTTCTTAAAAGACAATTAATTTATGATATTTTTCATCTTTCCACAAATCAAAGGCCGGAAATTGCCTGATGTACGGTTGTTGATAAAAATAACGAATTTACCTGCAAATAAGAGAAATGAGCCTTTAATTCTGCGGTATAAAATTCAAACGAGCCGAAAGTCGTTTTTGGAAAAATTTAATCGTGCATTACGGCTTGTCATTCCATTTTGGCCATTTCTTCCTTCAAATAATCAACGTGCGCAATTTCCGAAGGATCTTTTTTGTACAATAAAGCCAAATAGTAGCTTACCCAGTCACCCAAAAGAACCAGACAAAATACTTTTTCCATCACCGTTGTGCCGTCGGCGTAAATATCTACTACCTCTACGCCTTTGCTTTTTATGATTTTTTTGGTTAGCTCTATGCGTTTGAGAATTCGGGGATGTACGTCTTTATTTTCCAGAAAAATAACAATAAAACTTTTAAGCAATTGCGAATCCATTTCCCAGCCGATAATCTCGTTATGATTCATTTCCGGAATGACATTAAAGAAGGCCAGCGATTTGGCTTTTTGCTGGATTTCGTTTTTCCAACTAAGCGAAACCGATTTTAAATAAGGCGCAGTGGAATAAATAATGGGGATTTTATTTTGGATGGTATTGGCTAATTCCCGCGAAAGCACATATCCTCTGACATGCGGGTAATCGTTGCGTTCGCCGATCTTTTTGACAAAGCGAATCAAATCTTTAAGCTCGCTATCGTAATGATGCAATAAATTAAGATGTCCGAACAGATGATACACCGGAAAAAACAAATACCCGAATGCTTGCCGCGAGGTAAAATGCGCGGGTAGTTTGATTAGAGGCAAGTTCTTTTCTTTGGCCAGTTTTTCCAGTTCACCGCCACTGGTTACACAAACAACTTGGGCGCCCTTTTCCAACGCCAACTTGGTTGCCGAAAGCGTTTCTTCGCTATCACCCGAATAACTGGAAGCAATAACTAGTGTTCGTTTGTTGCAAAATTCGGGTGCAAAATAACTGCGCACCACATCCATCGGTTTTTTAAGTTCATCAAACAAAACATCGTGCAGTAAATCACCAGCTAATCCGGAGGCGCCTATACCCAAGTAAAGAATATTATCAATATTATTGGTTTCAATGTTAACCGAAGCTTGCTCAAAAATAGATTTGCTTTCTTCGATTTGGCGATAAAAATTAATAAGAATTTTTTTGTACCCTGACTTATCAACGGTAAACATGGAATTCTCCTATTTTAAATATTGAAGGTCAGAAATATGATCTTTTATGAATTCAAAACACGCTTTTTCGATTTCCGTGGCCGTATGCATGGTTTTAATGCGTGCATAAAGCTGTTCGCATTCGTCGATTTTGAGTGAGCGGATAATTTTTTTTGCTCCTGCAAGCGAAAAAGGATTCATACTAAAGCTGCGCAACCCCATTCCCAAAAGCAAAGGAATGGCTTCCGGAATCGAAGCAAATTCACCGCACAGGGTTACTTTTAAATTGCGTTTGCGTCCGATTCGGATGGTGTTCTCCACAAAATACAAAACAGCCGGATTGAAGGTGTTAAAATATTTGGAAACTTTTTCATTGGTGCGGTCGATGGCCAGCACATATTGGGTTAAGTCGTTGGTGCCGATGCTAAAAAAATCGACATATTCGGCTAAAATTTCGGCCAACATGGCGGCTGCCGGTGTTTCGATCATCACACCGATTTCGATATCTTCGTTGAATTGTTGTTTTTCACTGCGCAAACTGGATTTTGCTTCTTCGACCAATTGCAATGTTTTTTTGACTTCTTCTACCGAAGAAATCATTGGGATTAAAATTTTGACATTACCAAAAGCGCTGGCGCGTAAAATGGCACGAAGTTGGGTCCGAAAAATAGAGGGTCGGTCTAATAAAAAGCGGATGGCTCTCCAGCCTAAGAACGGATTCATTTCGCTTTCTTCACTTTGCTGGGGTAGCAACTTGTCGCCACCTAAATCCAGAACGCGGATGGTTACCTCGTGACCATTCATTTGTTCGACCACTTGTTTGTAAAAATGGAACTGTTGTTCTTCGTCCGGAATCGCGTTTTTTTCGATAAAAAAGCTTTCGGTGCGAAATAAGCCGATACCTTCGGCTTTGTTGATCCGGGCATCGTTAACTTCGTGTACAAATTCGATATTAGCCAAAAGTTCAATTGGTTGACCGTCCGTTGTGACGGTGGAGGCATCTATTTCTTTATACAACCGCTTTTCAAATTCCACAAAGTCTTTTTGTTTAGCCTCGTATTCCTTTTTAGTTTCCTCGGCAGGGTTAATAATAATGGCTCCGGTAAAGCCGTCCAAAATCAAAAAATCATCTTCGTGCAGTACCTGAGACAAATTGTAGCGATTTACTACCGATGGGATACGTAAGCCGCGTGCCATAATAGCCGCGTGAGATGTCCGTCCGCCTTTGTCGGTCAGAAAGCCAAGAATAAAATTTCGGTTAAAATTGACTGTATCCGAAGGCGAAAGCATTTCAGCTACTACAATGGCCGGTGTGGTAAGTTGGTAATCCACATCGATGCCAAGCAAAGCGTTAACCAATTTTTGTTTCAAATCGATAATATCGTAGGCGCGTTCCCTAAAATAGGTACTTTCGAGATTAATGAAATATTCGCTTTTTTCGGACAGTATTTTGGAGATGGCAAAAGCGGCAGAGCACTTTGCCGTGCGAATTTCTTGCTTGATTTCGTTAATGAGAATGGGGTCTTTTAAAAATGCTTTTTGACTTTCGAAAATTTCGGAAAATTGGTCTTTATAATAGGCTTCGCTGTTTTTTTGGGCGTTTTCGAGTTGACGGTACACTTTTTCGATGGCATTGTCGAAGAGTATGATTTCGCGATCAATATCTTCTACCTCGCCCTCAAGTTCGGAAATATTTAATTGGAAGGGACGAAAAATATAAATAGGTCCCATGGCGATTCCCGGAGAAGTGGGAATTCCGGTGAGTTTGATTTCTTTTAGTATTTTACGGGTATTATTCGTTGTTTTCTTCATCAAAGCCATTTCGTATTAAATTTAACAAGGCTTCGGCGGCCTGTTGTTCGTCTTCACCGTCAATTTTCAGGATAATTTCGCTTCCTGGTTCTGCGGCCAGCATCATAACGCCCATAATGCTTTTACCGTTAACTTCCAGACCGTCTTTAAGAATGGTCACTTCCGATTTGAATTTTCCGGCCAGTTGTACCAACTTTGCCGCGGGACGCGCATGCAATCCGTGCTTATTCGTTATTTTTACTTTTGTTTCAATCATAAAAGTCCAATAATAATTGCTAAAACCATCGATGCCAGAACCGGTGTATAAAACATGTTGCGTTTGATACGCAGGCTAAATCCCAGGGCAAAGGCTAAAACAAACATAATGCTTACATGCCAATGGACAATAAATGCCTGCTGAAAGGTCCAAATGAACAACATGCCGATTCCCGTAACGCCAATTATTCTAAAGGATCGAACCAATTTCCGATACGTATCGATGCGTATTTTTTTGTACACATCAAAACCCGATTCATATCCGTCTAAAATTCCTTTAATGCGGATATAAATATGCGGTATATTATATAAAATAAAGGTCAAGAGCAAGACGAACGCTTTCCAGCCGAATGTCGGCGCGATTTTAATTCCTGTTAATCCGAAAATAAGTGCCGAGGGCCGCATAACGGCCCAGCAGCATTGATCGCCTACTGCACCCAAAGGGCCGATGAGTGCGTTTTTGAATTTGTCGATTAGTTCGGCTGGCGGTTTTTTGTGAATTTCGCGTTCCAGTTCCAGACGTGCGGTCGCTCCGATGGCGTACGAGGCAAAATACGGGTGCGCGTTAAAAAAGCCTAAATGCCGTTTAAAAAAGCGGATGTATTCTTCTTTGGTATGGCAAACCTTACGCGCCACGGGCAACAAGGCAAAACAAAAGCCGATGGAAATCATGCTTTTGAAATTCCACCCGGTTTGAATAAAAAACGAACGCCATAAAATGGGTATTACGTCTTTTAATCTTAAACGTTCGGGAACTTTAGAATGTGCCATATACAATCAGCCCGCCTCCGATTAACATTCCCAAAAGATAGAGGGGCCAAAACCGTTTTTCTTTAAGCAAGGTAACGGTAAGCCCCATGCCTACTCCTAAAATGGCGATTTTACCGACCATCCCTATCCGGTTTGCTACTGCGAGTGGTGTCGTTTTGAGAATCGGATAGAGAGCGTTTTCAAAAATAAAGGTTAAAACGAATATAATAACAAAAAATACAGCGGCACTAAACATCAAAGCATTCAAAATAACCAAACCCAATTTAATGCGATTACCCCGATTCAGCTTATTTAAAATATGCTGCAAATAGTGTTGATTCTGATTTCGGATAAAAGTTACAGATTTAGCACCAAGGTAGCTGACAAACAGAGCGTAAATTAAGGCGATGAAAATGATAAAATGCTCCAGTTGCGGCAAGCGCTGTACCAGCCTTATGGCCAAAACCACGCCTGCAATGGAACCGATTTCTCCTTCTGGAATGATGGCGGCTCCCACCGGCATGTTGGCCAACCAAATTAATTGTAAAAGAAAACCCATTTGGAAGCCCAGTTCAAGGTTGCCGCCGATTAAGCCCAACAGCGGACAGGCAAACAATGGTTGGGCAATGAGCATTTGAAAGGCAGCCGTGCTGTCCAATAATATGATGGCTCCGCTTAAACTTAGTCCGAACAATTGCAGCATGCTTCCCTCTGGCCTTTTTTTATTTCATGCCGGTGTACAAGTTTACCGGTACCGTAACTTTGAAACGATACTTACCCAAGGAAGTCAAATCCAAATTTCCAAACAGATAAAAACCGTCCGGGGCAACCGGTAAAGTACCGTCTACGGTAAAGCGCACGTTTTTTTCGATACGCGGATAAAAATAGGTGCGTGTTCCCGTGATAGGCACTTTGTTAAAAATATAATAGGTTTCGGTTAAATCACCGGACCAGTTTTGTGCCTTTTTACTGGCAAAAGCGGGTAGCAGTTCCAGATAGTAATCTCCGGAAGCCGGTGGTACGAATTCGATTTTTTTCTTTCGGTAGGTCAACCCGTCGGCCACCAGTATTTTGCCTTTGTAATCCCGAATGTTAATGGCAAAATCGGTTACTTTGTTAAACACTTCTGCCGGAATTTCCAGCTTAAAAACTACCTTTTCCACCTGTTCACCAATGGTAAAATCGTGTTGGTAAAGCGAACTGGATTCATCTAGATAATTTACTTTTTGCCAGCCCACTATTTGCCCCGACAACTGACAAACGACAGGATCATCAAAATAGTTCAAAACGTTTATGCGGCCCTTGGGTTTATGGCCATTTTTAATTTTAACACGGGTGATTACATCCGGTGAAATTTCTAACCCGCTAAAGGCAATGGAGTATTTGCAGTGCGAGGTTTTGGGGTTGCGAAAATCGGCATAAAGCACCATTTCGTAGGTGCCGTATTGCAAATCGTCTCCGTTAATGCGAATTTCTTTTTGCCCGCCTGTTTCGGAGCGAATAACTGCATATTGCGACATTTCTCGGCCTTGCGGATCGAACATAAAGGCAATAATTCTGGCGTATTTGTTGGCCAGCGGATACAATTGAATGCTAACCGATTTGGCTCGAATGGGCACATCAAAATAAATGCGTTGAATATCGCCGGGTTTTAATTTGACTTCCGGTGAACTCATACGGTAGTGATTGGCTTCGTTGAATACCAAAGGTTTGACATAGGTGCACCATAATTCGAATTCTTTGTTCAAAGGTTTATCGGATTTGTCTTTGCGAAAAGCTTCGATTTTACCGGTGTAAAGCCCGGGCTGTTTCATTTTGGAAGCATCGAAATATACCTCTACCGTGGCGGGTTGTTTGCCCTTAATGTAGGTGCTGTTTTTGATAAGCTTAAGCCAAGGTTTGGTCGAACGTAAATCGAATGCCCTGTAAAACTGATTTTTCTGATCGGCCGTCATGCTTTTGGGCAAGTCCGGATAAATTCGGAAACGTTGGACGTGTTGCTCGTCTGGGGCGTACGAACCGAAACGCCAATAGGCAGTACGTCCCGTTTCGTCTTTGTAAATGGGGCTTAAGGTTTCGATACGGTATCCTAAAACCCGATTTTGGTCGTGCCGTTTGATGTATTCTTTGTAGTATTCGAATGCACGAGGTACATTAAACACACCACCGCCCTGATCCAAAATGGTGTAACCGCGGATGGGATCGCCGGAATTGATGATGGCCTTTTTTAAGATTTGTCCGCTAATAGGTAATGGCGGGTTTTGATGGACAGCCGCAGACATGAGCAAAGCTACGGCCCCGGTGGCCTCGGGCGAAGCCATACTGGTCCCCCACATGCGGTCACGATGCGCATAGGGCGGAACCGTTGAAGCGGCACCGCCCGGGGTAACGATATCCGGTTTGTTCAATTCACCCCCGCGCGAGCTGAACACGAATATTTTGTCTTGTTTAATATGGCCACCGTATAAATCGCGAGCAGTTTGCCAGGGATTCATGGCACCGACGCTTAAAACACGTCGGGCGGCAGCCGGAAGACCGACATTGGAAATGCCCGGTCCTTCATTACCGGCACTAACGCAAAACAACAACGCCGGGTTTTCATAAAGCATGTCATCCAGTGAATATTCCATGGAAGCACGTCCTTCAATTTCGGAACCGATGCCAAAACTCATATTGAATACCACCGGGCCCTTGTATTTTTTGGCGAATTCTACGCCGTATTCGTATGCTTTGAGCATGCTACCGGTGGTGGTGGAGCCTCCGGCCAGAGTGCAATTTCCTATTTTTAAGCTAATCACTTTGGCTCCCGGTGCAATCCCGTTTAAGTTTGTTTGACCGTTAATGTGATAACCGGTGGCAATTCCGGCTACGTGTGTGCCGTGGCCAGCGCCGTCATAATGAAAGTTGATACGTTTTTCATCCGGAAAAATGTTTATGGCAAAATCGGCCAAATTTTTTTCCGTTTTTGTGTCGCGTCCGCGGAATTGTACAATTTGGTGTTTGATTTTGTAATTCCAGATAGGGTGTTCATCGTCCAAATTCCCGTCGCCATCCAAATCGATGTAGGTAATCCAGCCTTGTTTGCTTTTAAATACCGTAAAACCGAAGGTATCGTCGGTTTTGCCGTTATTATTTACATCGGGTATTTTGGTGTTCTTAAAATGGTCTTCGTTTAATACACCGATGTAATAAATGCTATCGACGGGCTGAAGGGCCAGTTTGTCGTAGCGGAAAAGTTTGGCGCCCGAAGAATGTAATAGGTATTTTTCTCCGTTTTCTTCCCCGATTTTGGCTTTTTCAAAGTAAATATCACCTTCGCCGGAAAAGTCCTGCGCATCAATTACTTTAACGCGGCCATCGGGTAAGGTGCGCAACCCGGCTACTCCCATATCGACGCCGGTATCCAAAATAATAACCACCACGCTGTCGCCGTTCCATTGAGGATGTTGTTCGATAAATTTTTGGGCACCGATACGTTGGGTGTTCAAAAAATCCCAATTATCCGCTAAAACTAAAGAGGCGCTTATCAAAAAAAAGGAAAGGACTTTAAATAACATTTTAAACTCCTGGGTTTTGAGGTAAATTTAAAAACAGCAGCATACGCCGTTCTTATCCCCGATGGATAAAAACGGCGTGGAATAATTGTGTATGTATTTTAATAAAAAGTACATTTGTTTGCGTAATGTAATGTCAAAAAGCCTTCCGTAACGTTTGGTTGATATCGGCTTTTTAAGTCCGCGCATATACGTCGGATTTGTTTTTTCAGACGCTATCGGGACTGTATGACTTAAAAATGAATTTAAAAGAATGGCATTTTGTATGCAAGCTATCTTACGCTTCTTTTTTAAATGTTTGCAATATTTAAGGAATGGATACCAAGTGGAGTATCTTTTATGTGAAGTATTTTGTAACATTTTATTATCATTTTTCGTAAAATAATCATAGTTGTAAGTTTTGCGGAGAAAAAATATGCATTCCGGTTTAAAGATAGGGTTGCTTGTTTTGCTATCGGTGGCCATAGCTCTGGCACAAAAAGGCAATTTGGAAAAGTTGTTTTCCAAACAGGAAATCGAACGCCGAGCTCTGGAAAAATACATTACCCAGACCGACCGGCCTACTTTTCGTCACAAAGAGGACTTTAAGGTTTCGGAAGGAGATACGATTAGTGCCAACCTGTTTATTACGGACGGTGACTTATCGGTTAAGGGAGTGGTAAACGGCGATATTCTGGTTCTATTCGGAGATGTTCGTTTGCAATCGGGAAGCATTGTTAACGGAAATGTGACGGCGGTAAACGGACGGATTTTTCAAGATGAAAATAGTTATGTTAGCGGTAATCAGATTGAGACCAATGTAAAAAATTTGTTTCCGGCTCGCGAATTCGGCCGCGATTACGATGAGGATGTTATTGATCGATATTTGGGAAAATATACCCGGCACTATAATAAGGAATATAGTTCGCTTTCGGTTGGCGAGGATGAGCAATCGTTGCTTTTTCGGTACAACCGGGTACAGGGGTTGTTTTTGGGTATTTTGTTGCCCGGGCCTAAAACGGAAAGTCGTTCTCGTTTGGCTCTAAACGGTTTTCTGGGCTATGGCTTTGCTGATAAAAAATTGCGTTATAAGGCAGAGATGAACCATGGGTTCTTTAATAGGTCAAAATTTTCTCTTAAACTGGGAGCTGCGGTTTACGATAAAATTGAAAGCAAAGATCATTGGTTGATTACACCTTCTGAAAATACGCTTGCCGCTTTGTTTTTGAATGATGATTATCAAGATTACTATAGGCGCAAAGGATACGAATTGCATTTAATTCAAAATTTTATGCCCGAAATACAGGGAACGCTGGCTTATCGTTCTGATACGTATTCCAGTGTTGCCAAGGTTACAAATTGGGCTTTGTTTAAAGATAAAGATGGCTTTAGGCCGAATCCTTTAATTGATGACGGTTTGATGAAAAGCTGGTATTTCAATTTGAAATGGGATACCCGGGATGATAAACGTACCCCGCATGCCGGTTGGTTCGGGTGGATTTCCGCGGAAACTTCTGCCAAAAAACGGCATAGTGCGTTTTCATTTAATCAATATATTTTGGAGTTGCGCACTTATCAACGTATTTCGCCTTACGAGCGATTTGATATTCGTTTGAAAGCAGCCACTTCCGAAGGTGATGTACCAATTCAAAAACGCTTTCGCATCGGCGGGATAAGTACGTTGCGTGCTTTTCATTATCGTTCCCTTCCTTTCGGGCGTCCGGATGGAGATCGTTTGTTGCTGGCCAATGTGGAATATGTAATGCATCCGGATTTGTTCAGCGCGCCGTTTGGATTAGGTACCGATGTGCGTTACATTATTTTTTTTGATGCGGGCAATGTTTGGTTGCGGAGTGATGTCAGTAAAGAAGATACTTGGAGCGCCGGGTTTTCCTGGCTGAAATGGCGGCGAATAAAATCGGATATTGGTATTGCTTTGGGTAATGCTTCCGGTCGTTTTCGAATTAATTTGGCGAAACGGCTGGATACGGGTAAAAAGGCTTACGCTGTTACGGTACGTTTAAGTAAACCATTTTAGGAACACACAATATGTCCGGAAGACAACTATATAAGCTCATCGTTTTGCTGGTATTTGTTAGCACTTGTTTATGGGCACAAAAACAAACGGTTGAGCTTAAAAATTTAGGCAATGAGCAGGTTTCGCTTGCCGGGTTTATTCTCTCCGAAACAACTAACGTACATATTAAAGCTATTGGTGCCGGCTATCGGCATGAATTTTTGCATTTAAAATCGTATCAGGCCGATCCCAACAGTATGTTTGCGTATGCCTGGATTTTGGATGCCCGAACGCGCAAAATGGTTTGGCGAATGACGCTGGAAAATACGGAAAAAGTGGGGTGGTCGGGGTATAACCGTGAGTTTGACGGCGAGATTGAACTGCCGAAAGGAACTTACGAGGTTTATTTTTCGAGTGTGGAACCGATGTTTTTTATGGGCAGCGGCGGATTTGTTTCTTTACATCGTTTGTTTAAAAAATTAATGGGAACGAATCGGGAATGGAACAACGAAGCAGAAAAGTGGATGGTACGCATTTCGGGTGTGGACGAAGCGCTAGATGCCAAAGATGTGCGCAAAGAGCAAACGCTTTATCTGGATAAGTCGATTGCTTATTTGGTTAATCAGGCGGATGATTCCTTTGAGAAAACCGGTTTTTCGTTAAAAGAAGAAGCTTCTTTATTAATATATGCGCAGGGCGAAGGTTTTAATGGTAAAATGTTTGATTACGGTTGGATTATTAATGCACGTACCCATGAGCGTATTTGGATGATGGATGAGCGGCAGACGGAATACGGTGGCGGTGCCCGGAAAAATCGGGTTGAGCGCAAGATTGTGGATTTTGCCCCTGGCGATTATTTGATTTATTACAAGACCGATGACAGCCATTCTGCCGAAGAATGGAATGCGAATCCGCCGTATGATCCTTATTTTTGGGGAATTGTGGTACGGCCAGCCTCTGCGTCTTTTAACTGGAGTAAGGTTGGTAAATTCAATAAAAAGAACGCGAATGTGGTAGTAAGTATGACGCAGGTAGGCGATTATGCTTACAAGGAAGCATTTATTAAGGTGTTGCGTCCGGTTAAAATACGTATTTTTTGTTTGGGCGAAGGACGGCATGGCGAGATGTTTGATTATGGGTGGATTAGCCGAGCGGAAGACGGTAAAATTGTTTGGCGAATGGTTTTTGATCAGACACGCCATGCGGGCGGATCTTCGAAAAATCGTTTGTTCGATCGTATTATCACTCTGGAGCCGGGCACGTATGTGGTGCATTATCAAACGGACGGGTCTCATTCTTACGAGGGATGGAATGCAGAGCCGCCCCAGCAACCGGATATGTGGGGTATTACTATTTATAATATGGGGGCCAAAGATGCGATTAAAGCCATTGCTCGTCCTAAAATACCTGCAAAAAATATATTGGCCAAGCTTGTTCAGGTAGGTGATGATGAATTCCTAAAAAAAGATATTTATTTGGATAAACCGACTCAGATTCGCATTTATTGTTTGGGCGAAGGCGATAAGGGCGGCATGTATGATTACGGCTGGATTAAAAATATGGAAACCCATAAAACGGTGTGGAAAATGCGTTTTAAAAATACAGTGCATGCCGGAGGGGCGGAAAAGAACAGATTGGTTGATACGATTATTACATTAAAGCCTGGGCATTATAGGGTTTTTTACAAGTCTGACGACAGCCATTCATATCGGCATTGGAATGCGCCTGCGCCTTATGATGAACGTAATTACGGGATTACCGTTTATCGTTTAAATTAAAATATTTGCGGGGGAAATTATGAAACGTGTTAAATTTTTTTCGTTGCTGATTTTAATAATGGTAGTACAGCAGGCTTGGGCGGCCAGTGTGAATAAAACCGAACGTCATGTTATTGCTGTACAGGATTTGGCAAAAATCGGTATACGCGCTACCAACGGTTCCATTATTGTGTCTGTTTGGCCTAAGGATTCGGTTGAAATTGTAGCTCATAAACGTGTTGATGGATCCGATGAGAAAGCCAGACAAATGCTGAGAAATATCAAGATTTTTATCAAACCACAGGACGGGGTATTGTTGGTTTATGCCGATGTGCCAAACGAGCGTCGGCATGGTTTTTGGAGCTGGCTTTTTGGTATGGGAATTAAGAATTTTAGTGTGAACTGGGAGGTTAAAGTTCCGGCCAAATTGGCAGTGGAAGCTCAATCGACCAATGGTGATATTGAAGTGGATGATGTTAATGCGCCTATTGCGGCTTCGACGACAAATGGCAATATTGATGCTTTGCGCATTGGTAATAAAGCTGAATTACATAGTACAAATGGTAAAATTTATGTGTATTATACTCATCTTCCGCAAATGGGCACGATTGATATTTCGACGACTAACGGGGAAATCGAGTTGATTTTACCGACAAAAGCACATTGTAAAATTTCTGCCTATTCTACCAACGGCACGATTTCATGTGATTTAAGGGGGGCAACTAAAAGGAAAAGTTCACGACGGGAATGTGATGTTTTGCTTAATAAGGGAGGGGTTGAGATAAATTTACAAACGACGAACGGAGATATTACGGTTTTAAATAAATAGTTAAAAAGAGAAGTTGGTTGTACTCTCTATTAAGATGCTTATAAGCGGTAATAACGAATCTCGACGAAGTAAAATTTGGGTGGCGGAAATATTTTTAAATATTTTACGCTGCGCTTTAAATTTGGACATGTATTTTTATGCCGGTTTTTTAAAATATATTCAAGGCATTTAAAAATAAAAAGTTAAGCCTTCTTTATTTTGTGTTTTTCCATTGATTCTGAATTTTAAATTTGTAAATTATTTCCTGTTTGATTAGTCTGAATAATATTCGGGCAGATAACGAGCCTTAAGCTATTTACCATTGAAGGGAGAAGGTATGAATTCAAAAGAATATATTGCTTTGGAAGATACGTACGGTGCGCACAATTATCATCCGCTGGATGTGGTAATTGAACGTGGTGAGGGGGTTTGGGTTTATGATGTGGATGGTAAAAAATATATGGATTTTTTAAGTGCTTATTCTGCGGTTAATCAGGGGCATTGCCATCCGCGCATTTTAAAAGCCATGGAGCAACAGGCTAAGCGATTGACCTTGACTTCTCGTGCTTTTCGCAATGATAAACTGGGGCTTTTTTGTAAAAAATTGGCTGACTTGTGTGAAATGGAAATGGTATTGCCTATGAACACGGGCGCCGAAGCCGTTGAAACGGCTATTAAGGCTGCTCGAAAATGGGGATACACCAAAAAAGGTATTCCCGATGGAAAGGCCGAAATTGTTGTTTGTGCCAATAATTTCCATGGCCGAACTACCACGATCATCGGATTTTCTACGGAGGAACAGTACAAAGAAAATTTCGGTCCTTTTACGCCTGGATTCAAAGTTGTTCCGTATGCCGATGCATCGGCCATTGCCGATGCCATTACCGATAATACGGCTGCGGTAATGTTAGAGCCGATCCAAGGAGAAGGCGGCATAATTGTTCCTCCCGAAGGATATTTAAAAGAAGTACGGCAAATTTGTCGCCAAAACAATGTCTTGCTGGTACTCGATGAGGTGCAAACGGGTTTGGGACGCACGGGAAAATTATTTGCTTATCAGCATGAAGACGGCGTTAAACCGGATATGCTTATTATTGGCAAAGCACTGTCCGGTGGGTTTTATCCGGTTTCGGCTGTGGTAAGTAGCCGTGAAATATTGGGCGTTTTTCGGCCCGGTGACCACGGAAGCACATTCGGAGGGAATCCGTTGGCTGCTGCTATTGCCATGGCCGCCTTGGATGTTATTGTGGATGAAAAACTTGCCCAGCGTTCAGCGGAATTGGGTACATATTTATTAAATAAATTAAACGATTTGCACAGCGATTATGTAAAAGAAATTCGCGGCCGTGGGTTATTTATCGGAATCGAGTTAAAACCGGAAGCCGGTGGCGCCCGCCGGTTTAGTGAATTTTTACAGGACGAGGGATTGCTGTGTAAAGAAACGCATGAGCATGTTATTCGTCTTGCCCCGCCGCTAATCATTTCGCGGGATGAAATTGACTGGGCCTTTGGCAAAATCAAGAAGGCGCTTGAAACGCTTTAAAGCGTTTGACTTTTTCGCCTCTGGCAAATAAAAAAAAGCTCCGGGTGCCTACCGGAGCTTTTTCTGTTTTCTCTGCCTTATAATAAATGGCTTTAGCCATTTGGCTCATCTTTATCCCCGTCCAGTATTTGGCGCACGCTTGTGACCAATTCCTTTGCTTTGTACGGTTTAAAAATTACCTCTACAAACGGATCGGTTTTTAACCGATTCAGTTTGTCCGATTCACTATACCCGCTCGAAATTAAAAATCGCATGCTCCGGTTCGATTCACGGATCTTTTTATACGTTTTTAAACCATCCATTACGGGCATAATCATATCCAATATAATCAAATCAAAATCATCTTCGCTAAAAATTTGCAACGCCTGCTGCCCGTTCTCGGCCGATACAACATTATATCCGAATTTTTCCAAAGCCAATCGGCAAAAATCACGCACCGTCTCCTCGTCATCAACCACCAGAATTTTTTCATTGCCCTCAAGATTCATTTGGGAATGAAGATCCCCAGAAATATTCTCGTGAATAGCCCCCACGGGAAAATAGAGCGAAAAAGTTGTTCCCTTATTCAATTCCGATTGCAATTGAATAAACCCTCCCAAATTACGTACCGCACCGTACACCATGGCCAGTCCCATTCCCGTTCCTTTGCCTTTGGGTTTGGTAGAAAAGAAAGGCTCGAATATTTTTTGTTTGATCTCCTCGGGAATTCCAATACCTGTATCGCTTATGTTAAGGCAAACATATTCGCCTGGTTTTGCTTCCGGCGTATTAAATACCTCCGCATTTTTTAAAGAAAATCTATAGGCCGAAATAACAATTTTACCTTCACCGTCTGGAAGAGCATCCCGAGCATTAACCGCAAGATTAATGATGATTTGCTGCATTTGTGTAGGATCGGCCAAAATTTGAGGCAAATTCTTTTCAATATCAACAGATACTTCGATGGTTTTTGGAAAAGTGGATTGAATTATTTTGAGCGCCTCCTCAATGCCCGCTCCCAAATCAACTGCGGTTAATTTGGTCTGTCCGCGACGTGAAAAAATGAGCAATTGATTGGTAAGTTCCGCCGCCCGCTGGGCGCTTTGTTCAATAATTTCAACATAACGCACCAATTTGTCATCACCATCCATACGCATTTTCATCAGGGAAGCATAACCCAAAATGCCTGCCAAAATATTGTTAAAATCATGAGCAATACCCCCAGCCAATAAACCCAACGATTCCATACGCTGAGAATGAGCCAACTGCAGCTTCATCTCTTTCCACTCGGTAATATCGCGAAGATAACCAATATAAGCGGCAATTTGACCCTGCTTGTCGTAAACACAAGTCGATGAAAGCACCGCCGTAACAATCTTGCCATCTTTACGTTTAAAATCCACCTCAAAATTTTGCACATGGCCTTTTGCGCTCATTTCATTTTTAAAACGTTCACGGTCCTGCGGGTTTACATACAAGTCCTTGGGAATATTTACCTTTAATAAAGCCTCTTTATTCGTATAGCCAAAAAAACGGACACCGGCCGGATTCACATCAACAAATCGCCCCCCCGGCGTGGTAATAAATATGCCATCAAGTGAGTTCATAAACAATTGACGATATTTCTCCTCGGACTCTTTTAATTCTTGGGTACGTCTCCTTATTTCCTCTTCTAGTTGTCTGTTTATACGGGTTTTGTAATAAGTAAAAATAAAAAAATAAATCAAAGCGATTAACGCCAATATTGTTAACAGTAAAAAATACCAACGTTTCCATAAGGGCGCAGGAATTGTGAAAGTATCGGATTTAACAATAGGTGACCATTTGCCCTCCACATTCTGAGCCTGTACTTGCAATTGATACGTGCCAGGAAGCAAATGCCAATAACTTAATTTGAGAAAATCAAGCTTCGGGATCAATTGCCAGTCTTCCCATCCTTTCAATCGATAACGAAGTTTAATACTGCGTTCATCTCTAAACGAAATACACAACAAACGCGTTGACCAATCATCCATGGTTTGATTCGGGAATAAAACGTCATTATGAGGTGGCTCATCCAAAATGCGAATAAGCGGAGCGGGCGCGGCTACATCGTATAAGGGTTGATATAAAGATAATCCGTTGTTTGTGCCAATCCAAATCCCACCATGCGAATCCAAGTAAAGCGCATCGCGATTACATTCCATGCCGCTCAAACCATGGCGTACATCAAAATGAGTAATTTGATGGTTAGGATGAATGACAAATACGCCTTGATCGCTCCCTAACCAAATATTCTTTTTCCGATCCTGTAAAATTGTAAAAATAGGAATTTTTCGAGAGAACAACGAACTGGGAATCAGTGAATCAGAAATCAATTCGTAAAGACCGTCATAAGTGCCTACTAAGAACGTATTCGCATCAACCTCCTTAATAGCATAAATATTGTTTGATGAAGGCAAAGCGCCTCTTATTTGAGTGATCTTAGCCATCGAACCATTTTTTGCCAAAAGAATACCGTTATGAATGGTGGCAAAATAAAGAGTGCGGTTTTTACCGCGGATAATTCTGCGAATGTATTTATGGCGTAATGCCGGATTATCGGCGGGAAATAAACGGTTGTGTGAAAGCCTCCATAAACCGTGAGAAGTCCCGACCCAAAAGCTTTGTTTTTTATGTGTATCCGGCAAAATACAGTTAAAGTTAACCTCCGTGGGGCCCGGCAAAATCGAATAACGCCCGTCGGGTTTAATAACAACAATACCCAAGCCTTGTACCGCGGCCAAAATATTTCCGGAAGAAGGATCGCGCATAGTAGTAAGAATTCGCGTAAACGAATTGGCATTGGGAACAATACGAATGGTCTTAAAATGCTCTCCGTCGTATAACGTAAAGCTTGCGGATGAAGTAAAAATAAAATGGTTCGGTGAAAATTCGTTAATCGAAGTAATTTCATCCATCATACCTTGATCATGATTAAAATTTAAAAAACGTAAAGAAGGTATTTTAAAAATACCCCGAGTGGAGGTAATCCAGTAATTATTCTCGTTATCTTTTAAAATGTCTGTAATTCCTATTTGTTTGAAATCACGAGAAAGTTTAATGATTTCCCACCGCTTTAAATAAGCGTTAAAATGTCTGAGAATAAAAGGGCTCCCAATAAAAATGCCGCCAAGCCCGTCCGGAATTATTTTGTAACGAATATAAGTGCCTAATTTACCTGCTTCAAAATCAAGAGCAACTTTTTGATAACGATTACCATATCGTTGAATTAAATAGTGGGAAGTTAAAAGGTAATACCGAGTCGAATCCTGCGGAGAAATCCAAAAACCTAATAAACGATCATGCCGGAAAGCAATCGGTAAACGAACCGGTTTTAATTGAAAATCGTCAAGAACATACAGCCCATTTAAATCCGCAATATAAAACCTATTTTTTGAAACAAAAATATCGCGTATATGTTTGGCGGGTAGTTGGCTATTGGCTAAAAAATAAAATCGTTGTTTTTTCCACAATACTAAATTTTCGTTGGTCAGTAAAATTAAGACAACCGGCTCATTATTTTGATAAGCTATTTTTAGCGATAAAGGTTGTGCGTTGGCCAAATGCAACGAGTTCGGAAGCCGGACAAACTTCCATTTTTGTTCCTTTAAATAAAATAATCCGTTAAATGCATTGATATCGGCTCCCCAAAGAATTCCTCTGTTATCCACGGCAATACAGTGAATTAAACCGTGCGTTTTGTTTTTTATCAGAGATGGAGTAATCTTTTTCCAGCGAAACCCATCGTAAGCAATCACAAAACCACCACGCGTAACAAAAATCATACGGCCCAAAGAATCCTGCGCCAACTGATGCACCTCGGGGGATGGCAATCCGTCGTAAACAGAATAATGACGCGCATAATATTCCTGAGAAGCACCTAAAGAAAATATCAGGTGAATCAACAAAATGATAAGGCTGGTCTTTTTCATAAAAAATCGGATACCTAACACGTAAAGGTCACAATTCTATTAAATATTAATTCATATTCTCGGTAAAATTTACGAAAAAATAAATTCGGAATTTTGGTTTCGTGAATAGAAACAAAAGTATAGCAAGCCTTTTTGTTTAACAACCGATCATTCAAATTTACGGATCCGATTTATTTGTTCGGACGTATAATAACGCCTAAATTTGTAATATATGTAATTAATTCCAAGGATAGCCATGAAAATTCCCGAATTGTTAGTTCCCGCCGGGACTTTCGAAAAGATGCAATATGCTTTTGCTTACGGTGCCGATGCTGTTTATGCCGGAATTCCGCGGTTTTCACTTCGGGCTCGTGAGAATGATTTTACCCTGGAAAAAGTGGTAAGGGCTATGGATTACGCCAAACAAAAAAGTAAAAAGTTGTATTTAACCATGAATATTTTTCCGCATAACAACAAAATAGAGTCCTTTACGGCCATGCTGGATCAAGTCGCTTCATTACATCCGGACGGACTGATTATGGCTGACCCGGGCATGATTTTGGTGGCAAGAGAGCGTCATCCCGATTTGCCCATTCATCTTTCGACTCAGGCGAATACCATAAATTGGCAATCGGCACGTTTTTGGCATAAAATGGGCATTAAGCGCATTATATTAAGTCGCGAATTACGCTTGGACGAAATTGAAGAAATCCGGCAACATGTGCCGGAAATTGAACTGGAAACATTTATTCATGGTGCTATTTGTATCGCGTATTCCGGCCGATGTTTGCTATCCAATTATTTTACGCACCGCGATGCAAATCAGGGAACATGTTCTAATGCATGCCGTTGGGAATACAAAGTGTATGCGGAACCCGCCGAAATGGAAGAAGAGCGTGATGTGCTCTTATCGGTACGAGAACATTATTATCTCGAAGAAAGCGAACGTCCCGGTCAGTTAATGCCCGTTGATGAAGACGAACACGGTACTTACATTATGAACGCCAAAGATCTTTCTACCATCCATATTCTGGACAAAATCGTACGTGCCGGTTTGGATAGTGTAAAGGTAGAAGGCCGTACCAAATCGATTTATTATGTAAGTATTGTTACACGCGCCTATCGTCAGGCTTTAAACTTAATTGCCCGGAATGAAAAACTGCCCGACGATTTAACCGGCGAAGTTTTTGCCGTGGCTAACCGCGGCTATGTGACCGGATTTTTAGAGCGGAATCCGCTGGAAAAAGGGCAGAATTACGAAAGCGGACATTCCGTCAATCAAAGCCGCCTTTTTTGTGGAATTGTGAAGCAATGGAATGCAGAAAACGGTTTGGCCACCATTGCCGTACGAAACCGTTTTGAAAGCGGTGATATATTGGAATTGGTTTCTCCTTCGAAAACCGTACCCTTTAGGGTGGATGTTTTTACGGATACTAACGGAGCACGGCTAACCGTTGCCCATGGCGGGGGAAAAGATATTTTGATTCCGTTACCCGAAAAGCCGGAACCTTATGCACTTTTGCGCAAAGTAGTTCGTGAATCCGAACCCATTAAAATTTAAGTTGCAAAACAAGCTCGTTTAACCGGAAAAATTAAAAATACCTGAATTTGCTCTATCGAAAAAGGAGTACAAGCAGAAAGGATTTTATGCAAAACATCTTGCGGTACCAAACATTAACCGACAAAAAAATTGTGGCTATGGATAAAACAAAAGCGGTGGTGATTTTGCCTATTAGCCTACTCGAAGCCCACGGGCCGCATTTGCCCTTAGGGACCGATTTCTTAATAGCCGAAGAACTAAGCATGGCACTTGCAGAAAAACTTAGCGAACAAAGATTGGCACAACCCGCCATTGTGCTGCCGGTAGTTCCGCTTGGTGCAGGGGGTATTCAACGAGTCGGGACACTTAACCACGATGAACTGCTCATCGAACAAACGATTATCGAGTTTGGCGAACGTTTGGCAGAATATGGCTTTGGTAAAGGCGTAATTGTCAGCGGTCACGGAGGGAAAAAGCATTTAAAAGCCATGTCCGATGCTGCGGATGTATTGCAGGAAATGGGAATCTTTAATTTTTTGCCTTTAACCAGTTATTTGTTTTCTTCCAAGGGCATGGATAAGATGAAAACAGCCTTGCGACAAAAGTCTGCAACGCAATCGTCAAACAACTTGCCATTGTATGACGGGCACGGCGGATGCTGGGAAACGTCGCTTGCACTGCATTTTTTCCCCCAATGGGTAAACGCTGCGTATCGCCGGTTGCCCGAATCCGATGATGCGCAAAAAAACGGCTACCGCGGAAACCCCGCTTGCGCCAACGCCGAATTGGGTAAGCAGCTTAAAGAATTTCTGCTAATGGCGGCAATGGACATTATTACGCGAAAGTGGGCGCAATAAAAAGAATGAATCGCTGACAAGAGTCGTCCGGAAATAAAAGAAACTTTGCAATCCTTGCAGAAATTACTAAATTATTGTTTTTGATATCAGTGGAGAGAGAAATGCAAGATAAAATAAATTATTGTGAGCATATTTTACCGAAAGTTTCTCGAACCTTTGCGCCGACCATTCGCAGGCTGCCCAAAGGTTTGCGGCTTCAGGTAACGGTGGCCTATTTATTGTGCCGAATTGCCGATACGGTTGAAGACAGTCCGGATTTGGCTTTAGACGATAAAAAACGTTTGCTCAGTTTATACGCCAGAATCTTTAACGGGGAACATAAGAACAAGGCATTTGCCGAATTTATGCGCTTGCTCCGAGCGTTGCCGCAAAACACATACGATGAAAAACTGGCCCACAATTTACCGGTTGTAATGGACGTTTATCAAACCTTTTCCCCATCGATGCAAACTTATATTGCGCGTTGGGTGGCAGAAATGTCGTTGGGCATGCGCAAGTACGCGCAGGCCGGGAAAAAACGCAAATACAATTTTTTAAAATCTATGAAAGAATTAGATGAATACACCTATTACGTTGCCGGAACGGTAGGGTATTTGTTAACCGAATTATTTGCCTATTATTCTAATAAAATAACTCCGTCTTTAAAAAACAAACTGGAAGCATTGGCCGAATCGTTCGGCAAAGGCTTGCAGTTGGTCAATATTATTCGTGATATGGCTTCAGATTTGCGAAGGGGGCAATCCTATATTCCGGATGAATTATTGCAAAAATACCGTTTAACGCGCGAAAGTATTTTTGAAAAGGAAAATGCCGATAAAGCGCAGGAATTATTTAACGAATTGATCATTACCGCCGTGCGTCATTTGGACAAGGCATTTGCTTACATTCAATTAATCCCCAAAAAAGAAACGGGTATTCGTCTTTTTTGCTCTTTACCCGTTTTTTGGGCTTTACGTACATTAGAATTAATTCAGAAAAACACGCTGGCTTTGCTAAATCCGGAAAAGGTAAAAATTCCCAGAAGAATTATTCGTTTTGAATATTTTTTAGCGTTAATACATACCAACTCAAATCGTTTAATGCGGCATCATTATTATAAAATTCGTAAAGAATTCAATCAAATCCCAGCATTACAGGTTGGAAATTAGGCAAACCGGTTCCCCTGTCGCCCATGAACCAAATGATCAAAAAATTTTCGATATACACAAGAAATTTATCAGGAAAGAGTCTGTTGGGCGATCTTTTATGCTTAAGGTATGACTAAACGGAATCTATTTCACATGGATGAAAATAAATCGTTAAAAGCTTATTTGAAATCGATTATCGGCGATCAGATTACCTCCTTCTGGAAGGCCGAACCCGAGCCTCGCGCGATTCGTATTAATACGTTAAAGGCAACAAAAAAGGAAGTTGAGTCTCGTTTAGCGCAGCTTGGTGTTGCCTTTAAAGAGGTGCCATTTAACCCTCTCGGTTTAATTATTGAAAACGACCATTTGCCCTTAAGCCAAACCATCGATTTCTTTTTGGGTAAATTTTACTATCAGGGTGTTTCTTCGCAAATACCGCCCTTGGTTTTAGAGCCGCAGCCCGAAGAACGCGTATTGGATATGACCGCTTCGCCTGGAAGTAAATCGACCCAAATGGCCGCCTTAATGGGAAATAAGGGTTTTTTGCTGCTTAATGATGTTTCTATGAAGCGTTTACAAGCATTAAATACTAATATTCAAAAAGTGGGCGCTATTAATTACGCCGTTTATCGGCAGCAAGGCGAACGCATCGGTAATTTATTGCCCGAATTTTTTGACAAGGTATTGCTCGATGCCCCTTGCACTGCTTTGGGCATTATTCACTCCCATCCCGAAGTATATTCCTGGTGGACGCCGCGCAGAATGCAAAAAATTATTGAAAAGCAACGCCAATTGTTAATTTCGGCTTATAAAGCGCTTAAAGTAGGCGGGCAAATGGTGTATTCCACTTGTTCCCTCGCTCCGGAAGAAAACGAAGAACTAATTCAATTTATGTTGGATAATTATCCTTTGGAAATAATGCCCTTGCAAAAGCATTGGCACGAAAAATTCATGTGCGGATTTACCGAATATCAGAAAAAAACCTTTGTTCCCGAAATGGAACGGGCCATTCGTATTTTTCCGCATATCCACAATATGGAAGGATTTTTTGTAATTAAACTGCGCAAAATCGGGAAAAAACGCAAACAAAAGCAACAGCCCCGAGTATTTAAAACATTGTCCTTTGATGATCCGCAAATAAAAGAGAATTTGTTGGAAATTTCCGAACAATGGGGCATCCCGGCCGATCAATGGCCGAACTATAGGTATATTAAAACGCGCGACCGGTTGTGGATGGTGGATAATCAGATGGAAAAAATTCCGCAAGAGAACTTTTTGAATGCCGGATTGCTTTTGGGTGAAAAACGGATCTCAGGCTGGAAATTGCCTAATGACAGTATCCAATTTTTTAGCCGCTATGTTAGTAAGCGCCATTTAACTCTGGACGAAGATCGGCTTGCGGAATTGTTCAAAACCGGAATGGCGGCCGTGCCCGAAGCCGAAGACGGGTATTTTGCCCTTAGTTATAAGGGACGGGCCATTGGATCGTTATTTGTTCATAATCATCGGGCGAAAATACGTCTTATGCACCGCTTCAATATTATTCTTTGAAATTTCAATTTGTGTTCCAAGATATTTTTACATCTGGGCTCCTTTAATTACATGCCCAAAAACGACTCAAGTTGGCGGAGTTGTCGTTAAAAAATAGTTTAATCCGGCTATCAAAGAAGTATGTTTATTTGTTCGGTGCAGCGAAAATTGTTATTTTTGAATATGAAAAATACAATAACAAAATTTCACATCGGGTTACTTCTGCTTGCATTATCCGTTACAACGTTAGCGGCATCCCCGCCTTTACTACATCGATTACCCTCGGGTACAACCCTTGTTTTGGCTCCGGCAGCCGAGGCGGATTACGTTACGATTCAAATTTTTATTGACAAACGATCCTTTAAAAATGATATTTTAAAACAAATTTACGTGAATGCCTATTTCGGAAATATCGAACAAAAACTTGCCGTATTCAAAGGCGTGGCGTACACATATCCCATGGAACCCATTCCGGAATCCATCTACGATCCGTTGACTCAACAATACTTAAATTTCAAAATATCTTCTCTCGAATTTAACCGCTCGCTAAAAAAAATTTTGTCCATTTTTTTGGGAAAAGAAACCATACTTGGATTTCCGTTAAAAGGGCGCAGTGAAATTCTGGAAAAAGCCCGACTGATCAATTGGTCCGTTTCTCAGGATTCCGTTAAGAAGGTAGTGAAAAAAATAAAATTTAATCGGTTCAAAACCTTTGTGAATAGCGTATCCTTGCGCCAAAAGGTGTATCTATATATTGCAGGGAATCTGGATTTGTTTCGTACCGTTAATGCGGCGTTAAAGGTTTCACTTAAACTGCAAAATTCGGAAGATACGATTAAATATGTGCCAAAAAACGATTCCATGGATTGGTACTGGTCTTTTGTGTTTTGGCGGTTCAGTTTGGAAACCTTAAAAAGTATTTTACCGGTGAAAGGGGATTCGTTGCCCTTACGGCTTTATATCCCGTTAAGTTGGGATGGACGCAGGATTTCCGTGCGCTTGTTAGATGGGTATCAGGCGGTTGGTTTGTCCGATTCGTTAGCGGATGAATTGCAACGTGCATTTGACTCATCGTTTACTTTATGGTACCGCAGGCATTATTTTCATGATTTAAAATGGATGTATGACGATGCCGATCAAAAAGGTTTTTTGCGTTTGTGTTCTACTGTTTACGCCGGACAACCGGATGTTTTATTTACTCTTGTTGAACAAGGGGTGAGCCAGGCGCTTTCCGCTCGTTTTAAGCGTTTTGTCGGTCGCCTTTTTTGGGGAGGAACCGATAAAAGATGAAAAAGCTTATTATTATTTGCGGGTTATTGGTGCTTTGGGCTGGTTATGTTTTAAAGGAAGCAAGAGTATATGCGCAGGATGTATCTTATCCGGATTCCGAAACCTATCTGATTGCCAGTAAAAATATTTTTTGGGCTTCGGATTCGTTTGAACGCCGGAAGGGTTACAAGCACATTGTTTATAATTTGGATGGTATTTTTATTGCCCAGGCGGGAGTAAAAGATTCATTAAAAAAAGCGGCTAATTTTACTCAAAGCTGTCCTTTGCTTCGACCTTTGGACAGTTTAATGGTGCTTTATTTTAGATCGACACGCCGAATAAAACGAGCTGCCTTTATTTTAAGCCTATCCGATACCTGTAGAATTCGGTCGCTTGTACCGTTCGAATTTCAGGTTTTGCATTCTCCGTTAAAAGAGATTAATATTTTTGCCGTTAACCATTTGGAACAAAATGAGTTTTATTTCGAAATAAATTTGCAACAGGTAAAACTCGACTCCGGTATGGCAGAATTTTTATTTTTTGAATATTTGTTGCAGCAATTTTTCAACAAAAAAGTTCTGTCCGATAAAATTTATACGGAGCCGGTTTTGGCTGCTTTGGCAAACGCATATCGTCCGGTTTATGCGCCAGAACTTCATTTTTATCTGGATGCCAAAGCCGCAGACGAGGTAATTCGTAAATGGGTAAAAATAAAGAGAACCTTTGTCAATCGATTAAAAAATCGTAAACTGGACAAGCCGTTTGCTCGATTTCGCGAAAAATTGAAACTAATTACCGAAACTCCGCATTCAAAATTGGTCGTTTGGACAAAACTTATGAGTCGGTACGGATATCAGGGTAGCCTGGTACAATTGCTTTCGGATAAAGAGAAATTTTTAGCACGTTTTCAAAAGCAGTTGCCGATATTTATCAAAGGCTTGCAGTTAATTTGGCTCCGATCTGCCGAAATGGATAAAAATTTGGCCAAAGCTTTACAAAAAGAAAAGATAGAAGGCGGGGTGCGGATTTTTACCCGATAGGCGAATAAAATGTTTGGGCATTAAATTTAACGGACTTGCCTGACAAGCAAATCCTTAAGTTTAAAGCAATCGTAAAAATACGGCTCGGCCTTCGATAGAATAATCCGAGTAAAATAATAAACGATGAATCGGCAAAGGACGAGGTAAAAATTAGGAGGAAAAGGTTATGATCAGTCCCTATATTTTCAGAGAATACGATATTCGTGGTGTTGTTGACAAAGATTTAACCGATGACGTTGTGGAGCTTTTGGGTAAGGGTATCGGTACCTATCTGCGGCGGCATGGAGTTCAACGCATTACAATCGGCGGCGATGTGCGCCTTTCCACCGAACGTTTTCGTAAAGACATAATAGGCGGTTTGCGCAGTGTGGGAATAAATGTGGTGGATTTGGGTCCGGTACCTACGCCGGTGCAATATTTTAGCATGCACACCATTCCCGATGTTCAGGGCGGCGTAATGATTACTGGTTCGCATAATCCTCCCGAATTCAACGGATTTAAGATTACCATGAACAATGCACCCGTTTTCGGCCCGATGATTCAGGAAATACGCGGGTTGATCGAAAAGCAAGATTTTGATGCCGGGGCGGGCAGTTACGAAAAACAAGAAATCATCGACGAGTATATCGATTACATCAAGAAAAACATAAAGTTGGAGCGTCCCGTGAAAGTTGTTTTGGATTCGGGTAACGGAGCCGCTTCGTTGGTAGCCCACCGGTTACTCAAAGAATTGGGGGCCCAAACTATCGATTTATTCGACACGCCGGACGGACACTTTCCCAATCATCATCCGGATCCTACGGTTGTAAAATATATTCAAACGTTAATAAAGACCACTAAAGAAAGCGATGCGGAATTGGGTATTGGTTACGATGGCGATGCGGATCGGATTGGCGTGGTGGACGAAAAAGGCGAAGTGATTTGGGGCGACAAGCTGATGATTATTTTTAGCCGCGAAGTTTTGAAAGAACATCCGGGCGCACCGATTATTTTCGATGTGAAATGTTCGCAGGCCTTACCGGAAATGATTGAAAAGTTCGGAGGTAAACCGGTCATGTCCAAAACCGGGCATTCCAATCTGAAGCAAAAAATGAAAGATTTGAAAGCGCCGTTTGCAGGTGAAATGAGTGGCCATGTTTTTTTTGCCGATCGTTATTTCGGCTTTGACGATGCCATTTACGCTTCGGCGCGAATGGTGGAACTGGTTTCCAAGAGCAATAAAAAGGTTTCCGAACTGTTGGCCGATGTGCCCAAATATTATTCAACGCCGGAAATTCGAGCGGAGGTGGAATCGGATGCTGTTAAATTTAAAATGGCCGAAGAAGCGGAAAAATATTTTTCCGAACATTACGAGGTGATTGCCATTGACGGCGTGCGCATTCAGTTTGGTGACGGCTGGGGATTGGTACGTGCTTCCAATACCCAGCCTGTTTTGGTGTTGCGTTTTGAGGCGCGTACACCGGAACGTCTGGAAGAAATCAAAAATTTGGTGGTCAACAAATTAAAGGAATTCGGAAAAATCAAATTGTAAAAACGGCACGGGCGGTTCATTACCGCCCGTTTTTTAAACAACGCAACAGTAGTAATACGCAGGGACATTAAGTTGTCGCTGGTTGCTGCCAAGGAGCTTGCACTAAGGTGATTTCTTTTTACTCTCGTTATTCGAATCGAACCATCGTTTTGTTTTTTTTACTTTCTTTCGTTCTTGTAAGACAAACTCAAGCAAAAAAATACTATTTTTACCATCCCGATATTCATTATGGCTCCGAGTATGTCTCCAATCCTTTAACGCTCATTTTGAATGGTAGCTACGATGTGTTGCGCAACGGAGGCCATTCGAATAACGGCGAGTCGGTTAGTGTTTTTGAATTGGATTACCGACAGGGTTTTCGCAATGTTTGGCGTAATATTACCAGTCCGGCCTACAATATTTCCAGATACGGTTGGAACCGTTTTTTAAAACAAGAGGTTTTCCCGAGCAGCTTAAAGGCCGACAAA